>VFQU01001520.1_pt1 | contig 13261 bp, 11 predicted proteins | sample 3512311 | NCBI WGS metagenome assembly VFQU01 (sample SAMN10412377, study PRJNA504923) | tailings metagenome | isolation source: Relicate 3 Philex TSF3 active mining site | place: Philippines: Tuba, Benguet | collected 2017-08-29 | reverse complement strand
GGGCGGCGGCGCGCCTGTGGCAGACTCCGGCGCTTCGTTTTTGTTGGGGGGCGCCATGGGGCGCCCGGGCCTTTTGACCATGCAGAAAATCATCGCGCAGATCGCGCAGGAAATCCGGGTGCAGGAGCGGCAGGTGCAGGCCGCCGTGGAGTTGCTGGACGGTGGTTCCACTGTGCCCTTCGTGGCGCGCTACCGCAAAGAGGCCACCGGTGGCCTCGACGACACGCAGCTGCGCGAGATCGAGGCCCGCCTGGGCTACCTGCGCGAACTGGAAGACCGCCGCGAGACCGTGCTCAAGGCCATCGACGAGCAGGGCAAGCTCACCGACGCGCTGCGTCTGGCAATCGCCGACGCGCCCACCAAACAGGAGCTGGAAGACATCTACCAGCCCTTCAAGCTCAAGCGCCGCACCAAGGGGCAGATCGCGCGCGAGGCCGGCATCGAGCCGCTGGCCGACAAGCTGTTTGCCGACCCGACGCTGGACCCGCTGGCCGAAGCCGCTGGCTTCACGCGGCCCGCCGAGGTGCTGGACGACGGCAAGCCCGGCCCCGATTTCTCCACCCCCGCGGCCGTGCTCGACGGCGTGCGCGACATCCTCTCGGAACGCTGGGCCGAAGACGCCGCGCTGGTGCAGACCCTGCGGGAATGGTTGTGGAGCGACGGCCTGCTGCGCAGCACGCTGGTGGCCGGCAAGGACGCGAACAACGCCGACGTGGCCAAGTTCCGCGACTACTTCGAGTACGACGAACCCATCGGCAAGGTGCCGTCGCACCGGGCGCTGGCGGTGTTCCGCGGCCGCGGCGCCGAGATCCTCGACGCGAAGCTGGTGCAACCGGGCGAAGCGGTGCCCGGTCAACCCACGCTGGCCGAAGGCCGCATTGCCCACCACCTGGGCTGGAGCCACCAGGCCCGCAAGGCCGACGACCTGATCCGCAAGTGCGTGGCCTGGACCTGGCGCGTCAAGCTCAGCCTGTCCACCGAGCGCGACCTGTTCACGCGCCTGCGCGAGAACGCCGAAGCCGTGGCGATCAAGGTGTTCGCCGACAACCTGCGCGACCTGCTGCTGGCTGCGCCCGCCGGCCCCAAGGTGGTGATGGGCCTGGACCCAGGCATCCGCACCGGCGTGAAGGTGGCCGTGGTGGACGCCACCGGCAAGCTGGTGGACACCGCCACCGTGTACCCGCACGAGCCGCGCCGCGATTGGGAGGGCGCGCTGCACACCCTGGGCCAGCTGTGCGCGAAGCACGGCGTGCAGCTCATTGCCATCGGCAACGGCACCGCCAGCCGCGAGACGGACAAACTCGCCGCCGACCTGCTCAAGCGCCACCCGGGCGCGCAGAAAGTGGTGGTGAGCGAGGCCGGCGCCTCGGTGTATTCCGCCAGCGAATTCGCCAGCCAGGAGATGCCCGACGTGGACGTGAGCCTGCGCGGCGCCGCCAGCATCGCGCGCCGCCTGCAGGACCCGCTGGCCGAACTGGTGAAGATCGACCCCAAGAGCATCGGCGTGGGCCAGTACCAGCACGACGTGAACCAGAGCGAGCTGGCGCGCACGCTCGACACCGTGGTGGAAGACTGCGTGAACGCCGTCGGTGTGGACCTGAACACCGCGAGCGCGCCGCTGCTCTCGCGCGTCTCGGGCCTGTCGGGCACGGTGGCCAAGGCGGTGGTGCGCTGGCGCGAATCGCACGGCGCCTTCCGCAACCGCCGCCAGCTGCTGGATGTGGCCGGCCTGGGTGCCAAGACCTTCGAGCAGTCCGCCGGCTTCCTGCGCATCCGCGACGGCGACGACCCGCTGGACATGACCGGTGTGCACCCCGAGAGCTATCCGGTGGTGCAGAAGATCATCGCCAGCACGGGGCAGGCGGTGCAGGCTGTGCTGGGCCGCGCCGACATGCTGGGCAAGCTGCGGCCCGAGCTGTTCGCCAACGACACGGTGGGCGTGATCACCGTGAAGGACATCCTGAAGGAACTCGAAAAACCCGGGCGCGACCCGCGGCCCGATTTCCAGGTGGCGCGTTTCAACGAAGGCGTGGAAGACATCGCCGACCTGCGCGAAGGCATGGTGCTCGAAGGCACGGTGAGCAACGTGGCCCAGTTCGGCGCCTTCGTCGACCTGGGCGTGCACCAGGACGGCCTGGTGCACGTGAGCCAGCTGAGCAACAAGTTCATCAACGACGCGCGCGAAGTCGTCAAGACCGGCGACATCGTCAAGGTGAAGGTGCTGGAAGTGGACGCAGCACGCAAGCGCATCTCGCTCACCATGAAGCTCGACGCCGCCGCACCGCGCAGCGACGGACCGCGCGGCAACCGCTTCGAGCCGGCCCGTGGCGGCCAGCGCGGCCGCCAGGAAGCCGCGGCGCCCTCGGCCATGGCCTCGGCCTTCGCCAAACTGCAGAACGGGCGGCGCTGATCGCGGCCCGGGCGGTGTGCCTTCGGGCACACCGCGGGCTCAAGTTCGTGGCGCGATTGCCGATCTGGGAGGAAGAAATCCCTGAATCTCCCTCAGCGTCAAACCATGGACCTACAAGCCCTGCTCAACTACCCTGGGGCCATCCCCGCCATGTCGCGCACCGTCACCGACCTGATGGCGGAGATGAACAAGGACGACCCCAGCGCGAAGCGGGTGGCCGACCTCGTGGGGCAGGACCCATCACTCACCACGCGGGTGCTGCGTCTCTCGAACTCGTCCTTCTTCCGCTCCAGCCGCAAGATCGGCAGCCCGCAGGAGGCGGTGGCCATGCTGGGCATGACGCACGTGCGCTCACTGGTGATGGCTGCGGCGCTCGGCTCGAGCTTCAAGAACGTGCAGGGCGTGAACATGAACCAGTTCTGGCGCTACAGCCTGCGCGCGGCCGACATCTCCAAGTCGCTCGCCGAGGTGCTGCGCCAGAACACGGGCAACGCCTACACCGCCGGCCTGATCCACGCCATTGGCGACCTGGTGATGCACATCGCCATGCCCGATGACATTGCCCCGCTCGACATGGGCACACCCCCTCTGGACCTGAACCGCGCCGCGGCCGAACGCAACCGTTTTGGCTACACCTACGCCGAAGTCGGGGCGGGCATGGTGGAGCGCTGGAACTTCCCCGAGGCGATCGTCAACGCCCTGAAGCACCAGACCGAACCGTTCGAAGGCGACACCTACGAACCCCTGGCCGGCGTGCTGCACCTGGCCTCCTGGCGCGCGCGCGCCGAAGAGATCCAGCTCGACGACACCGGCCTGGCCGCCACCTTCCCCGACATGGTCGGCATCGCGCTTGGCCTGGACCTGGGCGCCGTGCTCGGCAAGGACCCGGAGGAGTGGTCCTTCGACGACGCGCTGGCGGCCTTCGTCGACTGAACCCGAAAGGCCTCAAGTTCGCGCGCCACGCTTCGATATCCCATACAGCCATACCGCCAGCCACCATCGAGTCACGCCATGCATCTCGACAAACTCCTCAAGCAACCGCAGGCCCTGCCGTCGGTCCCGAAGGTGGTGCGCAAACTCATCGACACCTTCGAGCAACCAGACGTCGACCCGATGCTGGTGGCTTCGCTGATCGAGGAAGACCCGGTGCTGACGGCCAAGCTGCTCAAGACGGCCAACTCGGCTTTCTTCGGCCTGTCGCGCAACGTGACGAATGCGCGCGAAGCCATGAACATCCTGGGCCTGATCAAGGTGCGCGCGCTGGTGGTGGCCAGCGCCCTGGGTGAAGGTTTCCATACCGTGGGTGGCGTGAACCTGAACCAGTTCTGGCGCTACAGCCTCAACAGCGCCAACCTGGCGCGCTACATCGCGCTGCCGATCCGCATCGACGAAAACACCGCCTTCACCGCGGGCCTGATCCACGGCATTGGCGAACTGGTGATGCACGTGGGCATGCCCGAGGCCATGATCGAACTCGACCGCAGCATCCCCATGCTCGACCTCAAGCGCTCCAAGGCCGAGCGCAGCGTGTTCGGCTACAGCTACGCCGAGGTGGGCGCCGCGCTGGCGCGCGAGTGGAAGTTTCCGCGCCGCATGATCAACGCCATCGAGCACCAGACGGCGCCGTTCGACAACGACGTCTACGAACCCATCGCCGGCGTGATCCACATCGCCTCCTGGCGCGCCCGCGCCGAAGAGCAGGACATGCGTGGCGAGCTGCTGATCAACACCTACCCCGACCCGGTGGGCCTGGTGCTGGGCATCGACCCGGACACCGTGGTGGCCGATCGCATCCCGTCGATTTCGCGCGAAACCGATTTCGACGAGCCGACCCCGCCGGCCGAAGCCGAACCGGTGCCCTTCAAGGATTCGGTGCCGTTCCGCAATTCCGTGCCGTTCAAGGATTCGGTGCCGCACTGAACCCCTGAGGGCGCGCGGCTCGCGGACAATCCGCGCCATGCGAGCACTGCGCCTCTACGCCGGGCCCCTGGCCCTCCAGCACATCCACAACCACGGTCTGCGCCCCGAGCACGTGGGCGTGATCCCCGCGGCCGCGGGCGGCCCCAAGGGTCTGATCCTCGGCCCGGTGGACCGCTTGCTGTTCGGCCACTGGCTGCGCGACGCGCCCCAGCCCATTCACCTCATCGGTGCCTCCATCGGCGCCTGGCGCATGGGCACGGCTTGCCTGGCACAGCCCATGGCCGCGCTCGAGCGGCTCGAGCACGACTACATCCACCAGCACTACGAGTTGCCACCGGGTCAGCGCCGCCCCACGGCGCAGCAGATCAGCGACGCGTTCGCGACCAACCTGGAGGCCTTCTACGGCGGGCGGGTCGACGAGGTGCTGCACCACCCGCGCTGGCGGCTGCACATCGTCACCTCGCGCGGGCGGCACCTGCTCGCGCGCGACGGCCGCCTGCGCACGCCGCTGGGCTACCTGGGCGCGTTTGCGGCCAATGCGTTACGGCGCCGCTCGCTGGGCGACTGGCTGGAGCGCGTGGTGTTCTCGGCGCCGGAGGCAGGCCGCGGCGGCGTGAGTGCGCTGCCCTTCGGCACGCAGGACCTGCGCACGCGCCAGATCCCGCTCGGCACACACAACTTCATGCCGGCGCTGCAGGCCAGCTGCTCCATTCCCTTCGTGCTGCGGCCAGTGGCCGACATCCCCGGCGCGCCGCGCGGCACCTATTGGGACGGCGGCATCACCGACTACCACCTGCACCTGCGCTACCACGCGCCGGCCGAGGCGCCGATCGTGCTCTACCCGCACTTCCAGAAAGCGGTGGTGCCGGGCTGGCTCGACAAGGCCTGGAAGCGCCGCCACCGCAGCAGCGACGCGCTGGACCACATGCTGGTGATCGCCCCCGACCCGGCCTGGGTGCGCACACTGCCCAACGGCAAGCTGCCCGACCGCAGCGACTTCGACCGCTACGGCCAGAACCTGGGCGAGCGCGTGAAAGCCTGGGGCACCGCAGTGAAAGCCGCGCGGCAACTGGCCGACGAGTTGGGCGAGTGGCTCGCGAAACCCGAGGCGGCGCGCGTCGAGGCGCTCTGAGCCCGCTTCAGCGCCGCACCACGTAGAAGCGGCTGGGCTGGTCGAGCAACCACTCGCTGAAGCCCACCGCGCAGGCGATGTCCTCGTTCACCGGCAGCGTCTTGCCGATCTCCAGCGTCATCAGCACGAAGCCCAGCCCCTGGCCGCGCTGCACGGCCAGGAAATCCAGGCCATGGGCCTGCGCGCGGTACTCGAAGCGGCCCGCATAGCCTTCGCGCCGTTCGGGTTCCGTGCAGACGATCTGCACACGCGGCCCCGGCGCGCGCCAGGCCAGGTGGTCTTGCGGGTCGACATGCAGTTCCAGCTGCAGTTTGGTGGGCACCTCGGCGCGCAACCGCAAGCCACGCACGACGCGGGTGTCGTTGATGAGCGGAATGGCGCGTTCGAACACCGGGTCGAAGGGGGCGTTGCGCCAGTCCATCGGCTGGGTGTTCAACGCGCGCAGCTCGCGTGTGCGAACAGCGTAGGCCTGGCGCAGGCAATCGGCGTTCAGGCAGGCATCGCGCACCTCGCGCAGCCAGCGACGCTGTTCCTGGCGCAGCGTGGCGGGGCGTGTGGGCTTCTTCTGCACGGCCCGGTACCACAGGCCGAGTTCGTGGTCGGCCAGGGCCAGCGCAGGGTCGGCGCAGATGAGGTGCTCGGCCGTGGTGTAGGCCTGGTTGCAGTCGAACCCGGGCGCAGGCGTGGCTTGCGCGGCCGCGAGCGTGGGGAACAGGGCCAGGCACAGAAGAAACGGGCGGCGGGTCATGCGCGGCAACTTAGCACAGGCGCCCAGCGGGATAATCCCGCCCGTGAACGCGCCTTACCTCACCGCCGCCCTCTACAAGTTCGTCGACCTGCCCGACCACGCCGCGTTGCGCGAGCCGCTGCACGCGCTGTGCGAGGCGCAGCGCGTCAAGGGCACGCTGCTGCTGGCGCGCGAGGGCATCAACGGCACCATCGCCGGGCCGGAGGCCGGGGTGCGTGCGGTGCTGGCGCACCTGCGCAGCGATGCGCGGCTGGCCGACCTGCAGCACAAGGAGGCCTGGGCCGACACGCCGCCGTTCCACCGGCTCAAGGTGCGGCTCAAGCGCGAGATCGTCACGCTCGGTGTGCCGGGGCTGGACCCGACCAAGACCGTGGGGCAGTACGTGAAGCCCGCCGACTGGAACGCGCTGATCGCGCAGCCCGACGTGCTGCTGATCGACACCCGCAACGACTACGAAGTGAAGATCGGTACCTTCGAAGGCGCGGTCGACCCGGGCATCCGCAGCTTCACCGAACTGCCCGCCTGGCTGGAGCAACATGCCGCGCTGCAGGGCGAGCGCAAGCCGCGTGTCGCCATGTTCTGCACCGGGGGCATCCGCTGCGAGAAATCCACCGCGCTGCTGAAGATGCGCGGCTTCGACGAGGTCTACCACCTCGAGGGCGGCATCCTGAAGTACCTGGAAGAAGTGCCGCCCGAGCAGAGCCGCTGGCAGGGCGAGTGCTTCGTGTTCGACGAGCGCGTGAGTGTGGGCCACGGACTGCAACCCGGTGCTTCGGCGCTGTGCCGCTCCTGCCGCTGGCCGCTCACCGACGAAGACCGGCGCTCGCCCTTGTTTCAGGAGGGCGTGAGCTGCCCGCATTGCCACGGCCAGCGCAGCGACGAAGAGCGCGAGCGCCTGGCCGAGCGCCAGCGCCAGGTGGAACTGGCGCGCCGGCGCGGGCAGCAGCACATCGGCGCGGCGGTGACACCGCCATCGCCTTCACCTCAGGCGAAGGACGCGTCGAGCATCTCGCGGTAGTTCTCGGGGCTGGCCAGGCGCGGGTTGGTCTTGTGGCAGTGGTCGGCCAGCGCGCCTTCGATCACGCGCTCGAACAGGCTGGCCTCCACGCCCATGGCGCGCAGGCCGGGCGGCAGGCCCAGGCGCGCGCTCATGTCGCGCACGGCTTCGGCCACGTCACCCGCCGAGCCCAGGCCCATGGCCTCGGCCATGCGCTGCAGGCGCTGCTCCTTCTGCATCGAATCGGTCTGCGCGTTGAAGCGGATCACCGCGGGCAGGAACACCGCGTTGAGCGTGCCATGGTGCAGCCGCGGGTTGACGCCGCCCAGGCTGTGGCTGAGGCTGTGCACGCAGCCCAGGCCTTTCTGGAAGGCCATGGCGCCTTGCATGCTGGCGCTCATCATGTTCATGCGGGCTTCGCGGTCGGCACCGTTTTTGGTGGCGCGTTCAATGTGCGCCCAGCCGCGGCGCAGGCCGTCGAGTGCGATGCCGTCCGCGGGCGGGTTGAAGGCCGCGCTCATGAAGGTTTCCATGCAGTGCGCGATCGCGTCCATGCCGGTGGCTGCGGTCAGCAGCGGCGGCAGGCCGAGCGTGAGCTCGGGGTCGAGCAGGGCGGTCTTGGGCACCAGGTGCCAGCTGTGGAAACCGAGCTTGCGCCCGTCGTCCACGATCAGGATGGCGCCGCGCGCGACCTCGCTGCCGGTGCCGGCGGTGGTGGGCACCGCAATCAGCGGCGGCACGGCGTCGGTGATCTTCGGCGAACCGCCTTCGATGGTGGCGTAGGTCTTGAGCGGGCCTTCGTGCGTGGCGGCGATGGCCACGCCCTTGGCGCAGTCGATGGCGCTGCCACCGCCGAGCGCGATCAGGCCGTCGCAGCCTTGCGCCTTGTAGATGGCGGCGGCCGCGCGCACCGCGGCCTCGGTGGGGTTGGAAGGGGTCTGGTCGAACACCGCGGGCGCCATGCCGGGCAGGGCGGCGAGCAGGCGGTCGAGCAGGCCCACGGCTTTCACGCCGGCGTCCGTGACGATCAAGGGCCGCGCCATGCCCACGCGCTCGCACTCGGCCTTGAGCTGGGCGAGCGCGCCGAAGTCGATGACGATGTTTGTCACGTAGAGGATCTGGGGCATGGGTGTCTCCGGTTATGTTCTGGGCCTGCCGAAACTATAGGCGTGCCGCCCACGCAGGCGGTCTCCGAAAAGACAATCCACGCATGTCCCACCACCCGAACCCGCGCGCCCGGCTCACACCCGCCATGCGCGGCCTCATCGACCGCATCGCCCGCGCCGGATACCCGCCGTTCCACACGCTCACCCCCGCGCAGGCACGCGAGGCCTATGCGCTCAGCGCCGGGGTGCTCGACATACGACCGCATGGGCTGGCGCGCGTGCAGGACCTGGAGATTCCCACGCGCGATGGCGCCACCCTGAGCGCGCGCCTGTTTGCCGCTTCGGTGGAACCGGGCCAGCCGGTGCTGCTGTACTTCCATGGAGGCGGTTTCACCATCGGCAGCGTGGCCACCCACGAGCCCCTGTGCCGCACGCTGGCGCACCAAGGGCGCTGCACCGTGGTGTCGGTGGACTACCGGCTGGCGCCGGACGCGAAGTTCCCGACCGCGGTGAACGACGCCTGGGACAGCCTGCAGTGGTTGCGCGCGCAAGCAGCCGGGCTCGGGCTGGATGCGCAGCGCGTCGCCGTGGGCGGCGACAGTGCGGGCGGCACGCTGGCCACGGTGAGTGCCATCGCCGCGCGCGACGCAGGGCAGCCACTTGCGCTGCAACTGCTGTTCTACCCAGGCTGCGCCGGCCATCAGGACACGCCTTCGCACAAGACCTACGCGCACGGCTTCGTGCTCGACGAACCGCAGATCAGCTACTTCTTCGGCCACTACCTGCGCGACGCGCGCGACCGCGATGACTGGCGCTTCGCACCGCTCGATGGCCGCGACGAACACGGCGAGCTGAAAGACCTCGACGGCGTCGCGCCGGCCTGGATCGGCCTGGCCGAATGCGACCCGCTGACCGACGAAGGCATTGCCTATGCCGACCGCCTGCGCATGGCCGGCGTGCCGGTTGACCTGGAGATCTACACGGGCGTGGTGCACGGCTTCATCCAGTTCGGCCGCGCCATCCCCGAAGCGCTCACCGCCCACCAGGACGCCGCGCGCGCGCTGCGCCACGCCTTTGGAACCCACTGACCCCAAGCCCGCCATGAGCCAGAAACACCAACGCAAAGACTTCCGCTTCTTCCACCGCCTGCGCGTGCGCTGGGCCGAGGTGGACATGCAGAAGATCGTCTTCAACGCGCACTACCTGATGTATTTCGACACCGCCATCAGCGACTACTGGCGCGCGATGGCCTTGCCCTACGAGGAGGCCATGGTCCGCCTCGACGGCGACCTGTACGTGGTGAAGGCGACGGTGGAGTTCCACGCCTCGGCGCGCATGGACGACCAGATCGAGGTGGCGATGAAGTGCGCGCGCATCGGCAACAGCTCGCTCACCTTTCATGGCGCCATCTTCCGCGGCGACGAACACCTCATCAGCGGCGAGCTGGTCTATGTGTTCGCCGACCCGGTGACGCAGACCTCGCGCCCGGTGCCCGAGCGGCTGCGCGCGCTGCTGCAGGGTTTTGAAGCCGGCGAAGACATCCTGGACCTGCAAGTGGGCCGCTGGGACGCGCTGGGTGCGGCGGCGCGCGAACTGCGCACGGCCGTGTTCGTGCAGGAGCAGCGCATTCCGCTGGAGATCGAACTCGACGAGGCCGACGCCACAGCGGTGCACGCTGTGGCGCACAACCGCCTGGGCCAGGTGGTGGGCACGGGCCGTTTGCTACAGCCCGAACCCGGCGTCGGCAAGATCGGCCGCATGGCGGTGCACCGCGCGCTGCGCGGCGGCAGCGTGGGCCGGCGCGTGCTGCACGCGCTGATGGATGCGGCGCGCGCGCGCGGCGACCGCGAGGTGGTGCTGCACGCCCAGCGCAGCGCGGTGGGTTTTTATCTGCGGCTGGGTTTCGTGGCCCGCGGTGAGCCCTTCACCGAGGCCGGCATCGAACACCTGGAGATGTTCAAGCCACTGTGAGTTGCTCGCGGCGGTGCCCGGCCACCGCGAGCGAAGGGCGCTCACCCGGCGCGGCGTGCGTCCATTCGTCGAACTGCACGCGGCCGTCGGTGTGCCAGCGCAGCACGCTGCTGCAGCGCGTGCCGTAGGCGCGCTGGGGCATCTGCACGAAGGGGCTGGAGAGCGCGCGCTCGATCTCGATCGGCACGCCGGAGCGGGGGAGCTCGGCGTCCGGCGCGGCCTGGGTGTCGGTCAGGGCCTGCGCGAGCCAGGTATCGGCTTGCGTGTGTTCGTTCAGGGCGCGGTCCATGGCTTCGGCGAGGCGGCGTGTCTTGGGCCAGGGCGTGTCCAGGCTGGCGTTGGACAGGGTGTGCAAGCCGGGGGGCACTGACGCCAGGTGCAGTTGTGCCGGCAAGGCCTCATGCGGGCGCGCCGGGTCGCAGTTGCTCATCCAGTGCCAGCGGCGCTGGCGCAGGTCGCCCACCACGAGGTTGAAGCCACCATAGTCGGCCGCGGTAATGGCTGCGGCAAACCCCTCGGCATCGGCGTCGGCCTGCAGCCAGCGGGCCACGAGCTCGCCACGGCTGCGCGCGCCACGCTCCGCGCTGGCCTGCCGCACGTTGGTGAGCCAGGCCACGCGGCCCCTGGGCGTAAGGCCCATCCAGGTGCCGCCTTCGCGCAGATCGCGCCCGCCAATGACCTCGGTGCCGTCGTCGAGCCGCCAGCGTTGCAGCGGCGCGGTGGGGCGCTCCAGGTACTCGTCGCGGTTGGCGGCCACCAGCAGCGGGCAGCCGGGCACGGCATCGATCGCGAAGGCGATGAGGCACATGGTTCGCTGATCAGATGTCGTCGAGCAGGGGGTAGGGCAGCGGCAGCAGGGCCAGCGTGGCCCCGCCCGCACGCAGCGGCTGGCCGTCGGCGGCGCTGGTCTGCATTGAAACGATGGCACGCCAGCCGCCCGCGGCGTCGGGCCCGGCCTGCACCACGGTGCCAGTGGGCTGCTCGGCGTCGGCGGGGTGGAACACGTCCTGCCCGGCCTGCACCTCGGCGTCGGCTTGCGCCACGTAGGCGCGGCGCTTGAGCGTGCCGCGGAACTGGCTGCGCGCCACCACCTCCTGGCCGGGGTAGCAGCCCTTCTTGAAGTTCACGCCCCCGACCGATTCGTAGTTGAGCATCTGCGGCACGAAGGCCTCGACCAGGGGCTGCGACAGCGTGGCCACGCCGCTGGCGGCGTCGAGGAACTGCCATTGCGCAAGCGGCAGCGCAGCGCCAGCGGGTGCGCTGCCCGCGGGGCCGACCCACAGCGCGCGCGGCGTGCCGGCGCCCGGGTACAGGCGCACGGCGCTGGCGTCGCCGTCGGCCAGGTGGCTCCAGGGCGCGGCAGGCAGGGCGGCGGGCACCGCGTCGCCCGCCAGGCCGAACACCGCGTGGGTGTCGCTCGCATCGCTGAGCTTGACCTTGGCGCGCAACACGAACATCTGCAGGCGCTTGAGCGTGGCGGGAAGCAGGTCGCGGCTGCAGACCAGCAGCACGCGGTCGTGCGCGCGCTTGAAGGCCACGAAGCTGGCCAGCATGCGGCCCTTGGCCGAGCAGAACGCGGCCAGGCGGGCTTCGGACAAGCCCAGCAGCGCGAAGTCCTGCGTGAGCTGGCCCTGCAGGAACTTGACGGCCTCTTCGCCGTCGGCGGCGATCACGCCGAGTGCGGGCAGCGCGGCAACGCCATGCAGAGCGCGGGTGGTTTCGGAAACAGGATGGGAGGTCATGCGGTCGATGAGGGGTCGTGGGCTGTGGACCGATGGCAAGCGCACGCCACAGGCCCTCGGGGACGTGCGAATTATCATGACGCGATCCGCGCGCCGCCGCCGCCCGGCGCCTTCCCCCTGTCGACAACAAGTTCTCGATGCGCGTTCTCAGAATCCTGGTGGTCTATCCACTCCTGCTCGCCGGTGTCGCCTACATGGTGGGCCAGTGGTGGGTGCTCAATCCCTTGTCGCTGCCCGCCACCGCCAGCGAGCAGGCACCGCTTGAATTCGAGATCCCGCCCGGCAGCTCTGCCCGGCAGGCGGCCAGCCGCATCGCCGCTGCCGGGGTCGATGTCAACCCCACGCTGCTGTTCGCCTGGTTCCGCCTTTCGGGCGAGTCGCGTGGCATCAAGGCCGGCGTCTACGAGGTCGCACCCGGCGTCACGCCACGCAGCCTGATCGGCAAACTGGTTCGGGGCGAACAGGCGCTGCGCAATGCGCAGATCATCGAAGGCGTTACCGCGCGCCAGGCGCTGGACGCGCTGCGCGCCTCGCCCGACCTCACCAACGACTTGCAGGGCTTGAGCCTGGAGCAGGTGATGGAGCGCCTGGGCATGCCGGGCGTGCATCCCGAAGGGCGCTTTTTCCCCGACACCTACCGCGTGGTCAAACACGCCACGGTGTCCAGCGTGCTGAAGCAGGCCGCGCGCGCCATGGAGCAGCGCCTGGCGCAGGCCTGGGAGCAACGCGACCCTTCGGTGCCGCTGCAGTCGCCCGAAGAGGCGCTGATCCTGGCCAGCATCGTCGAGAAGGAAACCGGGCGCGACCGCGACCGCGGCCAGGTGGCCGGCGTGTTCGCGAACCGCCTGCGCATCGGCATGCGCCTGCAGACCGACCCGACCGTGATCTACGGCCTGGGCGAGGCCTTCGACGGCAACCTGCGCCGCGCGGACCTGACCACCGACACCCCCTACAACACCTACACCCGCGCCGGCCTGCCGCCGACGCCGATCGCGCTGCCCGGCCAGGCCTCGCTGCTGGCCGCCGTTCAACCGGCCAGAACCAACGCGATGTATTTCGTCGCGCGCGGCGACGGCACCAGCCAGTTCAGTGCCACGCTGCACGAACACAACGCAGCGGTGCGCCGCTTCCAGCTGGGCCGCTGATCCGCATGACCCTCACTGCAGCCGGTCTCTTCATCACATTCGAAGGCATCGACGGCGCTGGCAAGTCCACGCACATCGAAGCCTTGGCGC
>VFQU01001517.1_pt1 | contig 13288 bp, 13 predicted proteins | sample 3512311 | NCBI WGS metagenome assembly VFQU01 (sample SAMN10412377, study PRJNA504923) | tailings metagenome | isolation source: Relicate 3 Philex TSF3 active mining site | place: Philippines: Tuba, Benguet | collected 2017-08-29 | reverse complement strand
CTGTGCCTCTTTGACAAGCGGGGAAGGAAAACCGTGGGACCAGGCTCCTATGGCCAAAGCATGACATTGCATTAAAAATAAGAAACCTTCTTCTTCCGATTTCAGCTTCAATGTTTTTGACAAAAGAGGTAAAATCGCTGTTAGTTGATCCTTCAGACTGCGTTTGAATTCCCGGATGGTTTCCAAGCTTGCATTTTTTTCGAGGATCGTAGGAACGATCGGCAGGATCTTCAAGAACCGGGAATGGTCTTCGAAGGAATCCACAAACCATTGAGAAAAATCGGAAGGGTTTATGGTTTCTTTCGTTTCAAGATATTTTCTGAGATCATGAAACCAGATCTCGTAATCGATCAAATGAACCCGCAGGCAAAGATCTTCCTTTGTGGGAAAATAAAGATAGAGAGTTCCTTTTGCGATTTTCGCTTTTTTTGCGACCTCGTCCATGGACAGTTCCGCCCAATCTTTCTTTTGCAAGAGTTGGGCGGCCGCTTGGAGGATTCCCGCTTTTTTGGAAAGTTTGTCTTTTTCCAAAACGGCTCTCTTTTTCGGGGATTTTTCCATCAATGCTGCTCGGCTCATCGACTCCATTTTTCAAAAGATTGGGAAAGAATCCAGAAAAAAACTTGTTTCTGACCTGAGGTCATTATAAATTGACTTTCAGTCATATATAAGTGACCAAAAGTCATTTTGTGAATAGGAGTCAATTTATGTCAGTTCAGAAACAAACGGTTTTGATTACGGGAGCAAGCACGGGGATCGGCAAAGAAGCTGCGCTCTATTTTCAGAAGCAGGGCTGGAACGTAGTCGCCACAATGAGAAATCCTTCCAAAGAAACCCAATTGAGTGCTTTGGAAAATACGATTTGCGAACGATTGGACGTTACTGATACGGCGAGCATTCGTTCTGCGATCGAAACCAGTTTGAAAAAGTTCGGTAAAATCGATGCTGTCGTCAATAATGCAGGTTACGGACTGACAGGTCCTTTTGAAGGTGCGACACCGGAACAAATTCAAAGACAATATGATACGAACGTATTCGGACTTATGTCTGTTACTCGAGAAATTCTGCCTCATTTCCGCAAAAACAAATCGGGAGTCATCATCAATGTGGCTTCTATGGCGGGAAGACTCGCATTTCCTTATCATAGTTTGTATCATGGCACCAAATGGGCGGTAGATGGTTTCAGTGAATCCCTTCGTTTTGAATTGGAACCGTTCGGAATTAAAGTGAAAATCATCGAGCCGGGGGCGATTAAAACAGATTTTTACGATAGATCGAACGACAACACTGTGTCCGCATCTCCTTCCGATTATAAGGAATTATGCGAACTCGCTTTCAAAAATATGAAATCTGCGGAAGAAGGAGCGATCTCTCCTGTGGCTGTAGCAAAATCGATTTATCGTGCGGCATCCGACGGCTCTAACAAACTGAGATACGTCGTAGGACCGGATGCAAAATCTTTTTTATTCCTTCGTAATTTTCTCCCGGACGGGGTTTACGCAGGTTTGGTGAAGATGAGTGTATTCAAAGGAAGTAAATGATTCAGCTGCAGGATTCGTAATGAAAAAGTTCTTTTCCTTACGAATCAGGATTGACATCTTTCAAAATAGAAATTTCTTTTTGACAGTATGTCCAATCCCTTCGTAGAACTTTGTTTACAAAAGTTATCGATCCTCGGAAACGTAACCGTCAGAGCTATGTTTGGCGGATACGGATTCTATTTCGAGGGAATTATGTTCGCTCTGATCGCATACGATGTTTTATACCTCAAGGTAGATTCGGAAACGATCGGAAATTTCGAAAAGGCAGGCCAAAAACCTTTTACCTATCATGGAAAAGCGGGCAAACCTTCTGTGATGAGCTACTGGACCATTCCCGAAAACGTTTGGAAGTCTCCTAAAAAACTGAAAGAATGGTGTGAAATTTCTCTCGAGGCCGCCAAACGGGGAAAATCGGGTGTTAAAAAAACAAAATCTTCCGCAAAGTCGGGAGTCGATTCGTCTCTAAAAAAACGCCCCAAAGCTAAAAAGAAACTGTCTAAAAAGCCATGAAATTACATTTATCTGTTCGTTTAAGTTTTATTCTTTTCTGTCTTTCGTTCGGAGGAGTTTCTCTTTCTGCAGACTGCACCAACCCACTTTCCGAAGAACAGAAAATCGAAGCATTGATTCAGTCCGTAAAAGGTTTGGACGGTGTCTTCATTCGGAACGGATCGGAACACAATGCAAAAGAAGCGTCCGACCATTTGCGTATGAAATTAGATTCCGCAAAAAAATCGTTTTTTGCTCCCAAAGAGAAAGATTGGACCGCTCAATTATTTATTGAAAAAGTAGCGTCTAAATCTTCTCTTTCGGGAGATCCTTATCAAATCAAAACGAAAGATGGAAAAACCATATTAGCGCAGGTTTGGCTGAAGAAAGAACTGGATAAAATCAATTTAAGATGTAATTGATACGAGGTGGTTTGTGCGTTTTGTTCGGATAGGAAGTTTTTTGATTCTGTTTTTTTTGCTACGAGGCGGATCTTTGTTCTCCCAAACTTTGGCGGACAGTTTTTCCCTCAAAACCGATTTTCAAGCGAAGCCCAGCTTTTATGAAGAATCGTCACCGTATCTGGTGAATCGAGGAGGGTATGTTTACATAGGCCAAACCTCTCAGTCGGATCAAACGGGTATTTATTTTTACAATCTTAAAGATAAAAAGAAAATCTTCGAGACTGTTCCGATCAGGGAATATGTTTCGAAACATCCTTCTTTGCTCCAAGAAGGAGCTGCAGGATGGAAAGAGGACGCGTTTCCTTTTTCTTTAACCAATCTATTGTTTTATGATGTGAAAGAAGGTCAGGCTGGATTTATCGTAGAACATTCCCATTTCAAACTTCCGAATAAAAAGTTTTATTTTTTCGTTTGGAATTTGAATGCAAATCGGATCGAGTTTGTTGAGGAGATTCATGAGAAAAAAGGTTCCGACAAGTCTTCTTATGCAATGGCATTACCGATCGGATTCGATACGGTTTCTAAACAAGCTTACTTTGCATTTGCAGTCGATGCGAATATGGCAGATAAAACGGCAAACGATGTAGATGTTTCCGTTTATAAATATTCCGAAGGAAAATTAAAAAAGGTATATAATTATGCAGACGGAAGATTTCCATATAACATAATATATCACGAATCTTCCGGGAAAGTGTTGCTACAAACCTATGTGGAAAGTTATGAGAATAATTCTACTAAAGGCCGTTTGTTGGACTTAAATACTTTGGATTCTATCTCAGTTGTTATTCCTACTGTTCCTTACGGCGCTTGTTTCTCCAAAGACGGCAGTAGGTTTTATCTTGCTTCTTCCGACACGGGAGAACTTCAAGTATATGAAACAAATACGGGTAAGTCGGTCAAAAAAGTGAAGTTAGGGACTCATGGGCATTCTATGGGGTTTTGGAAAGAAAACGAACTTGTATGGGTTCGTAATTCAGGGATTCATATTTATGATGTTGCAACTTTGAAACAGAAAAAATTGATCCCAACGAAAAATTATTATAAAGGGCAGATCAATGTAAGTGGTTCTTTGGTAATCCCCGATTTCGGAATATTACTTCGAAACGGTTTTGAAGGGCCGGATGGAGCGGCAGGATTTCGACTTTTATTATCCTATCCTTAACCGGGCTGTCGCCCGGTTCGGATTCTATTTGTTATTTTCCACCTAACCAGGCAGACTTGTTGTCTTTCGCATATTCTTGGAAGGCGATCGGTGATTTTCCAGTGATTTTTTCCACAGAATCAGTGATTGCGGAAGAATGCCCGTCTCTGAGCGCTCCTGCGATCATCACCATAAAATCACTATAATCGTTCGGTAATCCTGCACTCAAAAGCCCTGCTTTAAAATCCTCGGGAGTGATGTTCACATACTCTATATTCAAACCTGTCGTTTGTGAAAGGATTGTTGCCACTTCCGAATGAGTGAGAGTTTCTTTTCCTGTTAGAGTGAAGGATTGAGCTTTGTTCTTATCCAGACCGATTAACAATTGAACGGCGGTTGATGCGATGTCTCTTGAGTCTATAAAGCTGGTTTTCGCATCTCCTGCAGGGAAATAAATTTTTTTGTCCTTCAAGATTCCTCCTACCCAGAAGGTATGGAAGTTCTGCATAAACCAATTCGGGCGAATGATGTTCCAGTTGAGCCCTGAGTTTTCCAGTAAAATCTCTGTTTTGCGGAAAGGTGCTTCCGGTGGAGCGAATTCCACTCCCATCGCAGTCATAAGAACTACTTTTTTTAGGGAAACTTGTTTTGCTTTTTCGATCCAAGGGGAAAGGATCGCATACTGATTCGTATAACCGGGAGGAGAAATAAAAAACGCAGAATCTACTTTTTCAAGAATGTTCAAACCTTTCTCAGGTGCGAGTGCATCCGCTTCGACCCAAGTGAGTCCCTTTTGTTGTTTTCCTTTTTCAGGATGTCTGGTTCCCGCAAATACTTCATGTCCTAGGGCAAGCAATCCTTGCACTACATTTTGGCCCACATTTCCGCCGGCTCCATATACAAATACTTTCATTTAGATGATCTCCTGTATAAATCTAATATACGCTCAAAATTATAGACTGTCTATGCCTTAAAGTATTAAAAAAATGTCTAAAAGTATAAAATTGTAGACAAATGGATAAAATTTGGTATTTTATTGAATATGGACCTCCTTTCCGAAATTATCAACGATGCTTCCTGGAAAAAAGACCTTCTTGCCAAAGACAAACTGTATGAGTCTTGGGGATTTCGTTTTCCCTGCGAAAGGAGCGGGGGCTTTCATGTCATCACGCAAGGCTCTTGTTATGCGAGATTTCTCGGGATTCAATTGGAATTGAAAAAAGGGGATATCCTTTTCATCACAAGAGGAATCACTCACGAATTGCTTTCTCATCCGGATGCTAAGGTTCGTGAAATCAGTCATTTGAGAGAGGCGGATGCGGAGAAAAATCACAAAGATCAAACTCCTGTTACAAGTTTCGTTTCCGCAAGATACGAAGTGCCCGACCGCCCTCAACATCCTTTTTTTCTGGAACTTCCTCCTTACATTCGTATCTCCGAGGAAGAGATCAATTCGCATCATTCCCTGCATACCGTCATCACTATGATTTCGAAGGAAATGGATCAGGGAATTGCCTCCGATCTGATTTTACAAAGATTAACGGATATTATGTTGTATTATATGCTTCGTCATTGGCTGGAGAAAAACCCTTCTGCCGAGCCCGGTTGGGTGACTGCGTTTCGGGACGATCATATTATGCGAGCTTTAGAAGCATTGCATAAGAACCCTTCTTTCGATTGGACGATCGAATCCTTAGCCAAAGGAATCGGAATTTCCAGAGCGAATCTCGCTTCCAAGTTCAAGGAAGTGCTTCATATTCCGCCTATGGAATATTTGGCGAGGATGAGGATGGATAAAGCTAGGGATTTATTCCAAAAAGAGAACACTACACTGGAAGAAGTGGCTTTGGCTGTCGGCTATTCTTCCGCATTCGCTTTTTCCAAAGCTTACAAACGTTTTTTCGGAGTCTCCCCTGCGAGAGAATGGAAAAAAGCGATTTAAGTTTTAAGGAAAAACGGTGGTCGGCGCCGTTCTAACCATTACATAAGTTTGATTGGAGAATGTATCTCTGGGTTGAACGAATTGGAGATAATTCACTTTGCCTTGGCACATTTCTTTCGTGTTGAAAAGTAGACTTAAACCCGGTTGAGGAAGATTCGATTTATAAACCAAAGCTTGTAGTTCCCCGTTGCTTGCATTCATTTTACTGACTGCCATTTGGAATCTTCCGCTTCCGTCTCCGGATTCTTTATCGCCGACTCCCGTATAACGAGTTCCATCCGGCGGTCCCAATATATTGGAATAAACGGAGTTGGTGTGACTTAAAAGAAATCCTGGTCGCACTTTATCGAGTATGCCGGAAGTGGAAGTTCCTAAAAACGAATGCCATATTTCCGTCCCGTCTAAAGCAAGTTTTTGATAGAGAAGGTTTTTTCTAGGGACAACTCCTTGAAAAGGAGAAGCAGCAGATGCTCCGTACGGTTCGTCCACCAATGCGAAACTATACAACTCTTGGTCTTTTTTAATGAGACTGTTGATGGATCCTTCCGTTCCTGTTCCCGAACCTCCGTAGTATTTGATCGAAGAGAAGTTGAGGGATTTATCCGCAATTGCCAGATACGGACGATTATATGTTCCTACCGAATTCGGATGGCCTGTAAAACCGTTCATATTGCCCGTCGTCCTTCCTCCGATATAAATCTTATCTCCCTGTTGCACTATGGTATATGCGTATTCGGAACCGGTGCCGGATAAAAACGTTTGAGCGATAGGGACTCCTGCCGACGACAAAAGCGCATAACAGACATCATTGTCCGAATAACTTCCCATTGAGGCGACTTTAGGTGACGGGAACTCGGAAAAGCCCAAATGAGGAGGGCTTGCCGTGGTTGTCATAATGAGCAGATGGATTTGGTCGGAATCGTCGACGAGTAGAATCCCTCTGTCTCCGTTGGCGTTCGGACTGTCGAGATAGGTATGCCACAAACGATTGCCGGACGAATTGTATCTGGCAACAAACAATGTGTTTGTGGCCGTTTTGGGAGAGATTCCTCCCGGGATTTCCGTTCCGGTGGCGACGGAAGAAACGGCGATATCTCCGTTTGTGAACAGTCCTAATGCTACTACCTCTTCGTTGTCACCGCTTACTTCCCCTAAATAGTCTAACCACTGTATTTTGCCGTCTCTTCCATCCAATTTGACGATAAAACCTTCTTTTGTGACCCCGGTCGTTCCCGAGTAAGATTGATTTTTCCCCGCACTGGAAGTGTCAGGAGAGATCGGTTCGCTGGCAAATCCCGCAATGACGATGTCTCCGTCCGGGAGGACTACGTTTTTCGTAACAACGACATAGTTATTTCCAGTACCTATTTTTTGTTCCCAGACTTGTTCCGTTTTGCAAGTGCGGAGGTATTCTTTGATTGCGGCGGTTAATAAAAAGTTTTCGGTGAAAGGATCACCTGCATTGTTTAGGTTGAGTTTACAGAACGAAAAACAAATAGGAAGTGAAAAACTCAAAAGTAAAGGTCGGAGCCACTTCGTTGCCATAGCGCCTAATATATATTTATCTTCGCAGTCCTGCAAGCGAGTTTGCAGGTATAACGTTTCATTTTCTTAAATTTTGAAATTAATTTCTGATAAAAGTGTCAAATCTGTTTTGAAAAAGATCTTTCTTCTGAGACATTTCAAGGTTTTCCCGAACCACTAGTAGCAAAGAAGTGGATCGGAGTTTCTGGAAATGGGATTAAGGATAAGGCAAAGGGAAAAAGGAACGAGGTTTTTTATCTAAGCGTAGTTGAATGATTGTAGGAGATTGTTGAATCGAAATAGCACTTCTCAAAATACCTCCGTCACAGGCAATCATACTTCCTAAGGTCTGTTCAATGGATGAGTTGAGGGGCCAGTATTTAGCCGTTTGGATGGAGCCGTCGGAGCGAAATTGGAACAAAGTGTCCGCATTTGCTCCGGGAAAATCGGAAGCATATCCCGGATCGGATATAAAACTGTTCATTGCAAATAGGGAATGATCGGAAAGGGCTTGGATCCCTCCTACACTTTCTTCTGTTTGTGTTGTTCCAATATAAGTCGCCCAAACTCGATTTAACGAAAGATCAAACTTAGAGATTAAAATATCTCTCCCTCCTATATAAGGATTGATGACTGGAGTGACTCCATTTGTAGTCGCTGTCATTTGCACATAGATTTGAGAAGATGTAATCGCTGTTATAGATGAGAAAAAATCGCTGGTCGTAGCAGGAATGAATGTATGGCGTTCATAGGATCCGTTGGGAAGAAACGTAACAAGATAATTGATTCTCTCTGAATTTCCAGGATGATCTATGATCGGATTATTATAAACGTAATCTAATGCTTCAAAACTCTGGCCTGTAACTACGATTCTTCCGTCATCAAGTAGGAATAATTCATTATTTCTTTGCGCACCCGTTCCTCCTTGGACGTTGTACCATTGTGGATCTCCTGCCGGGCTGAGTTTAACTAGATACCCATCTGCATCGCTTGTCGAAGCAGGAGTGGTGACCGAATTTCCAATATTTGCGGGTAAGGATAGGGAAACTAAGGAAAGAAAGATATTTCCATCTTTCGAAATCTTTAAATCTGTCATGTCCGTATTGTCACTTGGATTGCCGAAATAAGTGTTCCAGAGTAAATCCCCGTTCGGTGAAAATCGATACACCCCTGCATTATTATAATTACTGTATAACGATTGTTTTGGGGTGCCGATTTGTGTTTTGGCAAACATTCCTACTGTGATTTCTCCATTGAATTCCTGAATATTTCCGATCGATTTAAAATCGTTTGTCATCAAATCGGCAAGATGGTAGGACCAAAGAAGATTTCCGTTCTTATCTAAATGAATCAAAACCGAATTGAATGTGCTTCCTGATACTCCAATGAAGGAGTTTTTCGCTTTTGCGAAAGGGGAAGATGTAACGAACAAAACATAATAGGATTGATCGCTCGCCTGATATACCTTTGGTGGAATTCCGGAAGAATCGGAAGGAAATAGATAGGAAAATTCAGTGCTTTCGCATACATTGTTATTGGTTCCAGAGGACAATAAACTTCGGATTAGATTTGCAAAGGCAAAAGATTCCGTGAACGGATCGGAAGGGTTGTTCAGCGTTAATTTACATTGAGAAAAAATAAAGAGTATGTTGAAACAAAACAAAAATGAAAGTCTTTTCACATTTACTGTGATTGTAGTAAAGGTGCAAAATGCAAGGGAAATTCAATAGCATAGCAAGAAGCTTCTTATATCTTCCTCAATGATCGTGTTATTAAAGAAATTTGTGGGAGATTCTCTTACTTATTAACGGAATCATCCGTTGATAAAGGATGTATCAATGAGAAAGAAAAAAGTTATTTTTATTCCAGGATTTGGAATTTTCCTTCTGAAAAACTTTTTTTTAAAAAAGCAAGTCCATCTCTTCCTGAACGAAAGTTCGGGCCGAAACGATAGATCTCAGCAACTTCTTTGATCTCTCCTGAAGCATACAACAATGCGGTTTGATTTTTCCATTCTCCCGATTCCTTCATTTTTTCCGAAAGAGAAAGATAAGAATGGATTCTACCGTTTTGCATCGAGTAGGCGATTCTGTTTTTGCACCTGCATTTGTTTTCCGAATTGGCAATCCCGCAATGGCTTCCTAAAAATTCGTTCATTCTGAGTCTGGCTCTGGATAATTTTTTACGGAAGTTAGCCGGTGTGATTCCCATGATCCAAGCACCTTCTTCCCCAGTGACTTGGAATACTTCTCCTAATAAAAACGCCATTCTGTGGTTTCTTTTCAAACAAAGAAGCATGGCATGTGTGCAAGCGGCCTGCACATTCATAGAGATGAATTCCGTTTCTTCGGAAGTATTCGTCTCTACAACTTGTGATTTTTGAAGTTCCGAATGAACCAATTTGAATCGAACTTTTGAAGTTTCTAAAAGACTTTTTTTAAAATTGATGAGATGATTGACTGCGATCCTGTAGACCCAAGTGGAGAGTTTGCTTTCCTTGCGGAACCCGCCCAGATTCGTTATGACTTTGATGAGGATTTCCTGAGTAGCATCTTCCGCATCGTCCGGATCCCAGAGAAATTTCAGAGACAAACCGAAAATTTTCTCTTGGAAGATCAGAACCAGTTCCTTTAAGGATTTTTGATCTCCCTTCAAGGTTCCATCTAACAAATCTAGGTGGGGATCGTTCATTTACTTTTTATTGACAACCAATGTGACGATTAACGCTAAAAAGGCGGGAAGTCCCTGCGTGAAAAGTATGGAGAATTTTGCGGTCGCTGCTCCGAAGATGGCAGCCACTATGATACATCCCAAAAAGAAAACAGTGGTTTGGAATTTTTGAGATTGGTCTTGGATCCAGAATAGCGCCCAAAACAAACCCGCTGCCAGAAACCCATTGTACAAACCTTGGTTTTTGGCCAGAGTTGCAGAAGCCGAAGCCACTTCCGGGGTCATTTTAAAGATTTTTAAGCCGATTTCGGACTGCCAAAGAAACATCTCCAAGATTAAAATGAGAACGTGTTCTACTGCCACGAATCCTACTAAAATTTTTCCAAGTAATGCCATGCATTGATCTCCTATTTTAAGCCTTTTGACAACGAGCCGCAGCTGATTGTGACAGTTTTCAGAAAAAAAGCTAGGATTTGTATAAATATATATCCGCTATAGAGAATAAAGTGTCCGTAATAACGGATATATTCTTGATAAAGCAGACGGTTTTTGCGAAAATAATAAGGAAGAGGGGAAAATGCTATGTCACTGCAAAAGGAAAACAGCTCGGTTCACAAAGCCGTAATCGAAGCAAACGATCAATACGTGAAAGAATTCGGGGAAAAAGGAAATCTCCCTCTTCCTCCGGGGAGAAGATTCGCCATACTTACCTGCATGGATGCACGTCTGGATCCTGCTAAATATGCAGGACTTTCCGAAGGAGATGCTCATGTCATCCGCAATGCAGGAGGAAGGGCAAGCGACGATGCCATTCGTTCCTTAGTCATCTCACATAAGTTACTCGGAACACAGGAGTTCTTTGTCATCCATCATTCCGATTGCGGGATGCAACTCTTTAGTGATGAAATCATTCGTAAACTACTCCTTAAAAGTCTCAAAACTGCCACAGTTGATTCGAATGGTTGGAAAAATGTAACGGAAGAAGGTGGATCAAAAGCCGCAAGTTTTGTCCCTTTTCTTACTTTTACGAATTTGGAAGAAAGTGTAATAGAGGACGTAGAGAGAATACGCAACCATCCGCTGGTTCCGAGGGATATTCCCGTCTATGGTTACTATTATGATGTGAAAACAGGAAAACTCGTCGAAGTGCCCGAAGCGACGAAGTTAGGAAGGGCTGCTTAAGAATGGTGTGTGCTAGGCTCAAGGCCGATTCAACTTTATCTGGTTAGGTTGTTCGGCTTTGGGTCCGTTTTTATCAAACGTAAGGAGGTTCTTTATGTCGCTGCAACAAGAAATCAACGAAATTTACGAAGAGTTATTGGAAGTGAACGAAGATATGTTGTCCTCTTTGAAAAAATGGGCCAGTTACGATTGTATTTATGAAGATGACTTTCGTTCCGAAAAAGAAATTTCCATTTGGAACGATTGAAAGTTTAAAGCCTTTTTTCGATCGCTTTGTTGTACACTTCCTTGTAGGACTTCACTCTTTTTTCCCAAGTCCAATCCAAGTTCATGATTCTTTTTCTTGTTTCGAAAAACTTTTTTTCATTTTCGTAAAGAGTTTCCGCTCTTTCTAGCGCATAACCTAGGGAAGCCGGATCATTTGGTTCGAAAACGATTCCTGTGTATTGATCCTCGAGTAAGGATTCGGAAACAGTATCTTTCAAACCTCCTACTCTGGATACGATGGGAATGGTTCCATAGGCATGGCTGTACAATTGATTCAGGCCGCAAGGTTCGAACAAGGAAGGCATCAGAAAAAAATCACTGGCAGCTTCTATCTTTCTGGCGAATTCTTCGTTGTATCCTTTGAAAAAATAAAAACGATCTTGTTCCGTATGGGAAAGATGAAAGAGGATGTTTTGTAGATCTTCTTCTCCCGCTCCCAGAAATATATAATAATGAGAAAGATGTTTTCTTTCGTTGAATGCCTGTAAGAAGGTGGGATATCCTTTTTGATAGGTGATTCGCCCTATGATTCCTACAAGAGGACGAGAAGGATCTATTTTCGGTCTTCCGATTTCTTCGTACAAAGAGATTTTGTTTTTTAGTTTTCCCTCTTCGTGATCTTCCGTTCCGTATTTGCGAAAAATTCTTTCATCTTGGGAGGGACTCCATTCTTCAGGATCGATCCCGTTGATGATTCCTGTATAGTCTGCTTCTCTTTTACGAAGTATATAGGAAAGACCAAACCCATTCGCATCGGAAAGAGTTTCGTTCCTGTATCCTGGGCTAACTGTAGTAAGTTGATCGCAGGATAAGATCCCCGCTTTCATATAATTCGTTTTGCCGTCATGAGAATAGGCTTCCGGATAGAGGAAAAAAGGCGCGTCTTTAAGAAATCCTGTCATCCATTGCGGATGATCCCCTTGGTAAGCTAAATTGTGGATCGTGAAAACGGACGGTTTTCCATAAGGGGAATTTTTCTGTAATGCGACTGCCAAAGAAGTGTGCCAGTCGTGGCAGTGAAATACATCCACGGCAAGTTCCAGACTTAAAAAATAGGCTGCGTAAGAATAAACTGCGAAGCGGAAATGTTCGTCCGGATTTCCGTAAATCGACGATTGGTCTCTAAATAGGGGGGAATCGAAAAAATAAAGTTTCACCCCTTTCCATTCCGCTTCTCTAAACTGGGATTGCCGGAGGATTTCCGTGACTATGTTGGAATGTGGTACCTCCTCCGTTTTGATACAAGAAAATAGGTTTCCTGTATAGAGGGGAGTTTCCTTAAAACCGGAAATTAAGGGCAATGAGACAAAAGTTTCGTCCGTTTTTGACTGCTCTTTCGTGAGAGATGAGAGCATGTCGGACAATCCTCCCATCTTTATGTAGGGAAAATATTCTGCCGTTGCATGGAGAATCTTCATATTCTGTTATTGACACCGACTCGCAAGATGGGAAGCTAGAAAAACACGATTTGAAATCTAGGAGAAATCCATGCCAGTATCTGCTAACTTACGCGGCCTTGCCGACCTTGGCTTAAAGCCATCTGAAGTCTTCCATAACCTATCCTATGAGGAAATTTACCAGCACGAATTGAATAATAAAGAAGGTGTAGTTTCCGACAATGGCACCATGATGGTGGATACTGGAATTTTCACCGGCCGTTCCCCTAAAGATAAATACTTTGTAGATGAACCTTCTTCTACGGGAAACATTTGGTGGGGACCTGTGAATACGAAAGTTTCCGAAGCGATCTTCGACGAACTTTACGGCGAAGTAGTGAAGTTTTTGGACAACAAAAAACTTTATGTTTTCGACGGTCACGCAGGAACAAATGCGGAAACTCGCATCTCTCTCAGAGTGGTTACGGAAAGAGCTTGGCAACATCACTTTTGCACAAACATGTTCCTTCGTCCTACTAAGGATGAATTAGCGAACCTTCTTCCTGAATTTACAATCATCAACGCATCCGGTTACAAAAACACAAAATACAAAGAGCACGGTTTGAACTCCGATGTATTCGTAATCTTCCATCTTGCTAAAAAAATCTGTATCATCGGTGGTACGGAATACG
>VFQU01001515.1_pt1 | contig 13311 bp, 18 predicted proteins | sample 3512311 | NCBI WGS metagenome assembly VFQU01 (sample SAMN10412377, study PRJNA504923) | tailings metagenome | isolation source: Relicate 3 Philex TSF3 active mining site | place: Philippines: Tuba, Benguet | collected 2017-08-29 | reverse complement strand
TAGAGCAGAGGACTGAAAATCCTCGTGTCACGAGTTCAAGTCTCGTTCCTGGCATAAGTTCTAGCCTTCAGATAAAAGCAATGAGCTGAATCTGAGCTAAAGCTCAACTCATTCAAATAACTTTTTCTCGCACACTCGTCATGGTGAGAAAATATTACCTATTTCTATAGTTATTTAATAGAGATAGGTAATATTTTTTGTATGTTCTATTTAACCGACAGCATCTTGGGTTGGTGCCATACTTGAGAGAACATGGGTTTAATTTAATGAAGTTTTTATAGTTGTAAGTGACTTTTTATATGTCATAGTGACGAATTAGTGTCGTTGAGACTGTAAAGCTTGTCTCTTCTGACGTTTAGCGTCCAGTGCAAATTCAGAGAATATAACCTTACCTCCAGCTCAAGACTTGGAAGTTTGTTGGGGCAAGACTATCTCAATGACAAGATTTTGTCTCGATGTCATTTAATTTGGCACTGTACAGCTACTAAACTCCCTGGTTTTTGACCATATTTGGGTACGAGTGTAACCGTTACAGGACAAGAGATTCAGCAATTTTGAAAACTTTTCCGCAATCGAGTATTGATTTGCTACAGTGTACTCGGAAAATAATTTTTCAGAGGAATCACTGATAATGTTCCTGTGCCAAGTTGAACTCTTATCAAGCCTTCCACAACCCAATGGAGAACCGTTTTATCTCGGTGTGGGGAAATACAATTTCGATCCAAACTTGCAAGTTGGTGATGAAGTCTGGGTCAACGATTGGGAGGTATGGGGTAAGACTTACCACCTCAAAACGAAGGTTGTCGCTAGAAAGAAGGAGATTCATCCTCCTGATCACACTTTAGAAAGATTTGGTGCAGAAGCAATACGAAATGGTCTTTTCATCTTGCGAATTTTCGTCGAAGCTGAAGACAGAGACGCAGTTCTAGAAATCAGCGAGAATATCGAACGTCACAAATCAACTGCTGGATTTCCAGCATAGCCTTAAGAGCGAAATGGTTGGCAGCGCTTGACGATTAACTCAATCTAGTAACTCCCAAATGAAGGCGGCTCAAGTGCGATTGGTTCCAACCCCTTCTCGCACTTGAGTTATGATTGCTCACCTTCAACTTAGCTTTTCGTTGACTTTCCCTTCAATTACTTCCTGAACAGCATCAGGCAGGTTCCCGAAAAAATCGTGCCCAGTCAGCCGCTCAACTTCATCCACCGAAGTTACATACTTCTTCCAGGGCTTCAAGTTCACCCCTTGCTGATTAGGGACAACAAGACCGATCGTGCGGCTTACCTTCTCGGTCACGTCTTTTGGCTTGATGCCCGAACGATCGAGAACTAGCGCATCTGTCGCTGATCTCGTCAATAGTGCCAGTGCTTATAGGATGGGGTTCAGAAATAGGTTATAAAAGAGGCATTGAAACTGTGCAGGAACGTTGTCCATAACTGTTAGACAGGTAGAAACCCCAGCACAGCTAGGAACACGCTCTACATAAGAACGATGACGGTATTTGTAACTATTATTTCTGGTGTTGCAACTTTTGTACTAGGGCAAATTTTACTCAAACTGCTTATAGAGCCAGTTCATGAATTTAGAAGGACTGTTGCTGATATTGCCCTTGCATTAATTGAATACGCAAATATTTATGCGAATCCTGGTGTGGCTGGTGAAGAAGTTGAAAAGCTGGCTTCAGTAAATTTGCGAAAACTATCTTCACGCCTTCACGCTCAAATGTATTTAATTCCTTGTTATTCCTTTACTTCTAAAGTGTTTCGACTGCCTTCAGGAGATAAAGTCAGAGAAGTTGCAAGCAACATCATCGGCTTATCCAATGGGTTATCTAAATCGTCATCTGATCTAATTTCCGCAAATGTACAAAGGGCTAACAAAATTCACCACTTGCTCGGTATTCCACCTTCGTAACCAAATAGCAACAAGCAACTGGGGTCGATCGACTTTCTATGGGGACAAATGTGACAATTGCTGTACAGTGCCAAATTAAATGACATCGAGACAAAATCTTGTCATTGAGATAGTCTTGCCCCAACAAACTTCCAAGTCTTGAGCTGGAGGTAAGGTTATATTCTCTGAATTTGCACTGGACGCTAAACGTCAGAAGAGACAAGCTTTACAGTCTCAACGACACTAACTCAACGACACTAATTCGTCACTATGACATATAAAAAGTCACTGTACAATCGCGCTTGCTCAAGCTAAACGGTTGCAAACCTTTAGCCGAGCTGAATGTTAGACTATACTCCGCGCAATCGACGCTCCAAGAAGCGACGCTCACTGTCGTTTGTCACCAATTCCAGTGCCCGTGTATAGCTCTGGCTCGCTTCCTCTAATGCTCCAACACGCCGGAATAAATCTGCACGGGTGGCATGAAACAGATGATAGCTATCAAGTTCTGGAGCAAGTTGATCAACCAGTGCAAACGCCGATTGGGGACCGTCTGCCATTGCGATCGCCACTGCTCGATTCAAGGTCACAATCGGTGAAGGCTGCAAGCGTTCTAACACTTCGTAGAGTCGCACAATCTGTACCCAGTCCGTTTGTTCGGCGCGGGCTGCCTGACAGTGGAGGGCAGCGATCGCCGCTTGTAGAGCATACACTCCCGTTCCACCCCGTAAGGCTTCTTCTACCAGAGGCAATGCCTCAGCAATCTGGGGGTGGTTCCAACGACTCCGATCCTGATCTTCCAACAAAATTAGATCGCCTGCCTCATCCAAACGGGCATCACGTCGCGAGTCGTGTAGCAACATCAGCGCCACGAGTGCTGTGACTTCAGATGGAGGTTGAGGCGACATCAATTCTCGCACCAGTTGCCCCAGCCGAATTGCTTCAGTGCAAAAGTCAGCCCGCACGATCGAATTACCTTTGGTTGCAGCATAACCTTCATTAAAGATGAGATAGATTACTGTCAGTACTGCCTCTATCCGAGGGGAGAGGTCGGTTGTCTCTGGCACTTTATAGGGAATGCCTGCATCTCGAATCTTGCGTTTAGCACGTACCAACCGCTGTGCCATCGTTGCTGTAGGAACTAGAAAGGCGCGGGCAATTTCGTCGGTTTCCAGTCCTCCTAGCATTCGCAGCGTCAATGCCACCTGAGTTTCGATCGCCAGTGCTGGGTGGCAACAAGTGAAGATTAATCGCAGGCGATCGTCTTCAATTTCATCACTGCCATAGGTTGGTTCTTCACTCGACGGAATTAACCCTGATGCCGCGTACCACTCTAGTTTTTCGGTTAGTCGTGTTCGTCGTCGCAGGCGATCGATCTCTTTATATCGAGCAGTTCGGATAATCCAGGCACGAGGAAGATCGGGAATCCCACTGGTTTCCCATTGATTGACTGCTGCTGCAAACGCCTCTTGTGCAGCTTCTTCAGCTAAATCAAAATCTCCCAACAAGCGAATGAGGATAGCAACAATTCGCCCCCATTCCGTCTTATAGACAGAGGCAATTGCCTGAGCAACGTCGGATTTTGGAGTTGAAGCCGTACCTGTCATAAAACGACACAAAAAAGTTTGGGCAAAATGTCGATTTGGGTGATTCCCGTTCGACTGACTAACAAAGAGAGCTAAAGTTCAATTGTACTAAACAAAATTTTTGCTGTCAGGTGTCGATTTGGGCAATTCCCATTCGACTGAATCACAAAGGAGACAACCCAATGAAATATTTGCTGCTGATCTATATGGACGAAAACGCCATGAGTGATACCGAGCGCGAGCATTGCTACGTGGAGTCTGCCCAGGTCGCCCAGGATCTCCATGCAAAGGGACAATTTGTGGCATCTGCTCCCCTTCATCCTGTTGCAACGGCTACCAGTGTTCGCGTCCGTGAGGGCAAATCGCTTGTAACCGATGGACCCTTTGCCGAAACCCGTGAGCAATTGGGCGGGTTCTATCTGGTCAATGCTCAGGATCTGGATGAAGCGATCGCGATCGCCAATCGAATTCCAGGGGCGCGAGTCGGTACGGTCGAAATTCGCCCTGTTCTTGAAATTGCAGGACTTCCAAAATCTTGACGTTGAGACTCAATCCATCAGCACTTTGAAGTTCAAACCAAAGGAAAAAAACGCAATCCTTTGAAGGAACCCCAGAAGTAGTCATGAAAATCAATTCCTATCTCATGTTCGACGGAAACTGTGAGGCAGCGTTCAAGTTCTACGAGCAATGTCTGGGTGGCAAAATCACCATGATGATGACTCACAAGGAAGCACCTTCTGCCGAAAATGTTTCACCAGAGTCGCATGACAAGATTATGCACGCCTGTCTTGATTTAGGCGATCGCTTGTTGATGGGATCTGATTGCCCTCCGGGATATTTTGAACCCCCTCAAGGCTTTTACGTCCAGGTGAGCGTATCTGACCCAGACGAGGCAGAAAGAATTTTTCGCGCTCTGGCAGAAGACGGCAAAGTAAAAATGGCGATCGCGCAAACGTTCTGGTCCGTTCGCTTCGGCATGTTAGTTGATCAGTTTGGCACACCGTGGATGGTCAACTGCGATCAGGTCGCTTGAGCTTTTTATTATTCATGGAGATTCACAATGGTTCAGAATACAATTTCACATCCAAAAGTGGTTGGAAAAGATGAGTGGTTGACTGCTCGGAAAACATTGCTTGAACACGAAAAAGAGTTGACTAAGCAGCGCGATCGTATCAACGCAGAACGACGCAGGCTACCAATGGTCAAACTTGACAAGGAATACGCTTTTGAAGGATCAAACGGTGCTACCAAACTCGTTGATTTGTTTGAGGGACGAACTCAACTGATCATCTACCACTTCATGTTTGCACCAGAGTGGGAGAAGGGCTGTATGGGTTGCACAGGCTTTGTTCATTCGCTGGGCGATTTATCTATGCTGAATGAACGGGATACGACCTTTGCGTTAGTCGCGCGCGCCCCGTTCCCCAAGTTGGAAGCCTACAAGACGCTGAAGGGATGGACGCTTCCCTGGTATTCGTCCTTTGGCAGTGATTTCAACTACGATTTCCATGTCACGCTGGATGAAACTATTGCACCCACCGAATACAACTATCGAGACAAGGCGGAGTTAGAGCGATTAAACGGACCCAATGTAATACAAGGCGAGAGCCACGGACTCAGCGTTTTCTTCCGTCTAGGCGACGATGTTTTCCACACCTACTCGACCTACGCCCGTGGCGTTGAATCCCTCACTGACTCCTACAGCCTGCTGGATATGACCCCCTATGGACGGCAGGAAGACTTTGAAGACTCACCCCCTGGATATCCGCAAAAGCCGACCTATGGATAGAAACGCGGCACTTCTACGTTAAATCTACTGCGATCGCACTTCTCATTCATCACAAGGAGAACAAAATGGAAACGATTCAAACTGAACAAACTCCATCTATGCCTGCTCAACCGCAGAAAGAACATCAGTGGCTCCAGAAACTCGTTGGTGAGTGGACGTATGAAATCGAAGCGATGATGGAACCTGATCAACCTCCCGTCAAATCAATGGGAACAGAAACGGTGCGCTCTCTGGGTGGACTCTGGATATTGGCAGAAGGACAGGGTGAGATGGGTGGCTGTGGTTCTGCAACAACTCTGATGACCCTTGGCTACGACCCACAGAAACAGCGCTATGTGGGCACCTGGATTGGCTCAATGATGACGTATCTCTGGATATATGACGGTGAACTAGATGCTTCTGAAACTGCACTAACACTCAACTCTGATGGACCTGTCATGACGGGTGAGGAGAAGCTAGGCAAGTACAAAGATGTGATCGAGTTCAAGAGTGACGATCACCGGGTATTAACCTCACATATGTTGAGCGATGATGGGCAGTGGCAGCAGTTCATGACCGCCCATTATCGACGCAAGCAATAAGCCGTATTGTTCCATTGACGAAACCAAGTCCTGCAAAAAAGCTTATTCTCCATGCGATACCCAATAGGGTTTGCCATTTGGGTATCGCATGAATCTTTCATTTTCACGATAGTCATCTGAATGCTGGGTAATCAGGGAGAGAAGGTGTACCTCTCCAACGCTGCTGCAACAGATCCAACAACCGACTAGCAGTGCCGCGTAAACCAGGAAGTTAATTGAATTCTTGTGTTGTTGTAATGAATGCTGCTAAGCGAGCCAAAATCCGTTGGCGGGTAGTAGAAATTCCCCAATTCAGATCCTTTCGTACAGCAGATTCAAGATGTCGCGTTAATGTATCCAACATCCAGTAGCCACAAGCTCTGACTGAAGCTGTTTCAAAGATGGAATCACTCTCTACAATTGGACGCTGCTTGGTTAGGATCGTGCGATAGGTATTTTCCATCTGTTGCACCCAGCGGATCGACTCTTCTAGGTACCTGGGCATAGACAAAGTTAATTAATTGAAGCGGCAAAGCTTTTAATGGGAACTGAAAAACTTTCGTACCACATTAGGCTTGCTCATCTTCCGCTTTCCTGCGACTGCCTATCATTAGCACAAGCGATCAGACGGATCGTTCCGTTGATGGAACCCAACCCTGCACACAGACCCAGCCAAAGCATCACATCTGGCATGGCTCGGAAGAGTTGTTGGTAGTTGAAAATGCGATCGCTCATCATCCCTACTAGCCAAGGCATCGCTAGCATGACAACTAACGGGAAAAACATCCATGCAATACCCAATAGAATTTGCCATCTAGATGTTGCGCGGATCTTTCGTTTCCACTGAGGAGAATACAGTAGACTACGAATCGCTAATGCTACACCAATAGTTGTCAAGATTGCGAGACTGATACCCCAGAGATTAATGTTAAAACTATCTGGAGGAAGCATTCCATCTGTCAGTAATTGAATTAATCCCGCTTTAATTTGCGGTAGTGCAAACGCAATGAGCGACGTTGCACTAATGGTGTAGAGCAGAGCAATACCGTACTTTTCGTCCGGTGATACCGCAACATCGGTGTAGAACGTAGACAAAATACCATTATGTTGGAGAATCTTTCTGCCATTTTCCGTTGTGACAAACCATCCCATTGCATAAGGACTTTTAATTTGCGGTGGTGGCGTATGCATGAGAGCCATGCTGTCTAAAGTTAGAAATTGCTTGTCTTCAAACCGTCCCTCATTCGTGTGCAAAATCAGATACTTCGCCATATCCTCTGCCGTAGAAATAACGCCAGCATTGCCGCCCAGATAGCCCGATAGTTCTTGAGCCGCAAACGGAATTGCGAACGCCATTAGATGTCCCGTTGCCATACGATCACCGCGTTGAAGTGCCTCAGCCATTGTTGTGGCATGAAATGTCTGGGACATCTGAAGCGGGATGAAAATGTGCGATCGCAAATACTCTTCAAAAGATTGACCGCTGACCACTTCCACAACTCGTGCCAAGACATCATAGTTAGGATTGAAATAGTGAAATTGGGTTCCAGGAACCGCAACAGGACGAGCTTTTTGCAAACTCTGTATTCGCTCTGCATGTGTAGTGGGTTGGGGTAGAAAGGCTTCTGAAAAGCTCAGGTCAGATAACCCACTGGTGTGATTCAGTAAGTGACGAATCGTGATTAGATCAGCCGTTTTAGTATCAGCCAGAGTGAAGTTTGGCAGGTGTTGTTTCACAGGGGCATCCAAATCAATTTTCCCAGTTTCTACTAATTGCAGCACAGCGATCGCTGTAAAGGATTTGCTCAGTGAGGCGATCGGAAATGGGGTTTGTGGCGTGACAGGTTGCTGAGCGATCGCTTTACCATAGCCTTTGACACACATCACCTGATTTTCGTGGGTAATTGCTAAAGCTAGACCAGGAATGTGTTGAGTGGTCATCTGGTGAGTAATGAAGCGATCGATTTTCATCTCAAGGCTTGGCTGAACCGCGTTTGCTCTGAGTTGGAACACCAGCACAATCAACGTCCCTAGCAGAAGTAATCTGTAGCGCAACCTCATTCTGTCTTTCATCATCGCTAGTCAACTTACGCGATCGCGTCTCTTTTTCCAGAATAGATCGTTTAGATCGCCTCACTTGAAAATAGGTCAAGTGGTTAGCTGTTCCAGCGTGAAGTAGTACGAGGCATCCCCCGTTTTGAATAGCCTATACCAGGCTTCTAAGACGGGAGGCTCGTAAAGGTCGAGTTTCTTGAAGATGTGGTAGGCAAACTCAAGGGGTGCAGTGGAGTTCGCTGTAATGACATTACCGGAAGTAACAACGGGCTGATTTTGATACAGGGCTGCCCCTCGATAATTTGTTACTTGCAGATACTCTGGGGCATTGCTGGTGTGAGGAATATCATCCAGAATGCCAGCACGCGCCAATCCTGCGGTTGCACCACAGATAGCAGCAACCGGAATATTCGCTGCCAACAATGCTTTCGTAGACTCCAGAATTTTCGAGTTTTCACCTCTATCCCAAGCTTCACCACCTGGCAAAATCAGCATAGCTCCCGGTTCCAATTCATCGAGGGTGATATCAGGAAGAATTGTGAGTCCGCCGATTGTGGCGACAGGTTCAGCGTCTAAACCAACCGTTTGGATCTGATACTGTCCCGGCTGTTTTTGCATATCTGGATTATTGATTCCAGCGACGGCATATCCTGTTTCCCAGTCAGCAAGCGTGTTAAATACAAACAGATGAACAATTTGTTTTTCCATAAAACATCTCCTAATCTCTAAGCCTGCACGTGGGGAGGAAATAGCCCAAAACCAATCATGCGAGGTGGAATATCTTGAATTACGTTGCTTCCTCTTCCAAAAAGCTCAATTAACCGAACGGGGCAAAGGAAATAAATGCTCCCATGATTCTCTGGTAAGCTGCCACTTAATCTGGCTCCACCCCTGCATCTGCATCCAGTCAGAACCCGGTTGTGCATCGAGCACCTGGAATCCGTAACGTTCTGCTAGCCGGGATACTCTCAGGTTAGCACTCACAGAAATACCGATAATTTCCTCCAGTCCCAAATTGCGGAACCCAAAATCAATCAGTGCTTTCCCGATTTCGATCGCATAGGCATAACGCCCCCAGTATAGAGGTGCTAGCTCAATGCCAAGTTCTGCCTGCCCAGTAGCATCATTATCCTGCCGCAATCCACCACAGCCAATTAATTCCAGATTGCGGCGATCGATGACTGCTAACTGGTAATTGCATCGCGGAACGTCGGTTGCCCACTGCATAAACCGTTGAAACAGTTGATCAGTAAAGTCAGGTGTCACTTCTTCCGGTGAACAGAACTCGGCATAACGAGGGTCAGCATGATAGGCAAGGAATGCAGGCTCATCCTCCTGAACAAAATCACGTAGAAGAAATCGTTTGGTGATAATCTCCACAGCTTCCTACCCAATGAACAGCTATCTATTGGTCAAATCAAAATGAGGGTTCCAGGCGACTTCCCACAGGTAACCATCTGGATCGGCGAAGTAGCCAGAATATCCACCCCAATCAGTATCTTGTGCAGGTTTGAGCATGGTAGCTCCTGCCGCTCTTGCTTGTTCAAGGACGGCATCGACCGCTTCCTTCGACTTCACATTGTGTGCCAGAGTAAACCCTGAAAAACCACTTCCTGCTGCTGAAATGTGAGCATCGGCTGCAAGTGCCTCACGCGCATAAAGAGCCAACCAGGTTCCTCTAAGATTCAAAAAAGTCACACCCTCAAACTCTTCTTTCGCAGGTAAACCCAACCCCTGCTTGTAAAAGGCAGTGGAGCGAACAAGGTCAGAAACTCCGAGCGTAATCAAGCTGATGTAGGGTTCCATAAGTTAGATGGTTCGTCATGTACTCCTTAAGTTCTATCGCTTTCCTGTTGGTTTGTGAGAGAGGCGGGCTGGGGAAGCGTGAATTGATTTACGTGCTGAAATAAACAGGAAGAGAGGAATTCTCATACGTCGCTCATATTTCTCCTGGCTTGAGAAATTTTGAGCTTGCGGGCGTGATTCTCGGATATGTTCTAACGATTGGTTTGTTTGAATAGTCCGGCAGCTAGCAAAACAATACCCGTTAAGAGGAGATAAGCGTTTTGAAGAAGATAACTGTCAGCAATGATTTTTCTTAAGGCAATGATCTCTGGACTATCCGTTAAGACGCTACCGCGTTGATTAACCAGTAACGAGATTAATAGATTAAGACGAAGGCTAACAAGTGACGGTAGAAAAAATAGAATAATGAAGGCGATCGCAATCATTTTGATGCCGATCATGACTAAGTTGGAACTGAAAGAAAAACGTCGCAACATGGTTGATTTATCGGGGAATGAGAATCTGCGAGAGTCATCCTTGATTGGTCATCCTGTCCCTTTATCTTCTGCTAAGCGAGTTTGATGTTCATATCTCCTGCGCCCAAAGTTGAGGATAACGAGTGATTGCCCCATAATCATCTACTTCTAAAACATTGGCATAGCCTGCATCGGGCGATGTGTACTTGTAGCTATCGTGGGATAATCGGTGGTAGTGTTGTTCCAATCGTTTCAGCATGAAGTCTGGAAAATCTAGCCATGCAGCAGGGGCTGGCGATCGCGCTCCAACCGCCAACGCCAACCGACGAATGGCAATCAAATTAGTGGCTGGAGTAAATCCTAGATCTAAATCAATGCAGTCTGCTGCGTTCTGTAATTCTTTATCATTGATACTCCAACGATTATTTGGAGTACGAGCAATTGTCAGAGCAATGATTGATTTACCGATATAACCTGAAATGTTTGCGGTGCGGGTTTCCCAGTTGCTATCAGTATTCACTTCATAGGATAAAAGACAAGGCTGTTGCTCAAACAAGAAGATGGCTGTTCCAGATAATTGCCAACCATCACCAGACTTCCAGAGACAACAACTATCGTGTCCAGGACAATCTAATCTGCGCCAAAGAATTGTATATTCCAGTGAATTCATCGGACTCTACGGTTTTGGTGAAGCATTGAGTGCCATTGTGAATAAGGCGGCTGCGATGAATGCGGCGATCGCCCGCACATGATTCCAAAACGTCCAATTCGTCAGGTATCTAGCCCAGAGATTTGCACCTTCTGGACTGTTGGGATTGGCAGCAGCTAACGCATCATTCAGCGGAACGTTAAACACCATTGTCACTCCAAAACAACCGATCAGGTAGAACAAAGCACTGACCAGCAAATAAGCAGTACTGGGTTGTTGCCATCGGAGGAGTGAAAAGGCAATTAAAATCAGACAAACAAGACTCGTCCCCAGAAATGCAGCCATAAACCAGGGATTAATCACCGTAATGTTGATGGATTGCATCGTGGCAATTCCCTGAGCGGGAGGTTGTTGAGCCAGAGCGTTCATAACAAAGGTTGAGAAGGCGAAGAATACTCCAGCGATCACCCCACACCCAAGGGCTGCAAATAGTTTCAGAATATACAGATATGTAATTCCTACCATAACCAGCATTTACTCCTATGCAGCAACTAGCTCAGCGATTTTGTGACGAGCATTAGCAATTGATTCTGCTAACGTTTGTCCACCAGACTCATCATTTTCGACGTGAACAAAGGTAATATCTGTGATACCCATAAACCCGAAAACGGTTGCGAGGTAAGGGTCATGATGGTTCATGGCTTCGTAGCGTCCACCTGGTTGAAAGCCAGAATCCCCCCGTGCTTCAATGATATACATTTTCTTGTCGAGGACGAGCGGTGTATACACATTACCAGACTCATTGGATTCAATATCAACGGTGCGCCCGATGCGAACAATTTGGTCGATATGCGCCTTGAATCCGCTGGGAACGCTAAAGTTATACATGGGAACACCGATGACATAAATATCTGCTGCCAGAAATTCGTCTACCAGTTGATCACTGAGGCGAATCGCTTCCTGGAGTCGGGGGGTGTATTGTTCGGGCGATGAAAAAGCTGCTGCAATCCAGGCTTCATAGACATGGGGAATGGGATTGCGACCCACATCTCGATAAGCGATCGCATCATTGGGATGGCTCTGTTGCGACTGTTGGACAAACTCACGAGTCATACGACGAGAATGAGAACGCTCTCCACGGGGACTTGCATCAATGTGTAGCAACTGTGCCATTTGTTTCTCCTAATTCACAGATTGATTTCTTCAGACCCTTTATAAATTAGGAAAATGCTCTATCGTCTCGCTATCTTATTCTTGCAGCACTATCACCTTCCTGAGATGAGTTGCTGAACAAGCAGTGATCAACGATCTATCCAAAGACAGATAAATTTTGCTCTCACCTGGTTGGGTGAAGTGAGTTAAGACGGTGATTTGAGAGGGTACTGTGTATGTCTAAACTCATTTATCTAATTTCTTGTACGGTCGATCGCTTTATTGCCCGTAAAGATGGTTCGTTTGATTTCTTTCTAATGGAGGGAGAACACGTTGCGGATTTGCTTTCTACTTTTCCTGAAACGATTCCAGATCATTTGCGAGGAATGTTAGGCATTACGGTTGAGAATCAGCACTTTGATAGCGTTTTGATGGGACGCAGAACTTACGAAGTTGGCGTTAAAGAGGGAATTACAAATCCCTACCCGCACATGAAGCAGTATCTTTTTTCCCGTACTCTTCAGCAAAGCCCCGATCCTGCCGTTGAACTGGTTTCATCTGATCCAGCTACCTTTGTTCAAGCACTCAAGCAGAGATCGGGTAAAGATATTTGGTTGTGTGGGGGTGGAGATTTAGCCACTGTTCTGTTTCCAGCGATCGATGAGGTGGTTTTGAAAGTACATCCCTTTCTCCTTGGTTCAGGGATTCCACTCTTCTCTGGAAAGATTCCACTCACTTCTCTGGAATTCACCGACAGCAAAATTTATAAGAACGGTTTCATGTTGTTGCACTATCAAGTGAATCATTAAGCCATGCCTTTGGTATAAAGTGAGATCGCCTCTTTTGCTGCTTGCAACACGCGATCGCGTAACTCTAGGGGTTCAATTACTTCCATCTGTCCACCAAACCCCAATACATAGGCGCAAGCTGCTTTCTCAATATCAAACCGAAGTGAGATATGAACCCACCTATCAGCATCGGGGGCATCAATCATCTGTTCGATACGAGCAAAGTACCCCGCATAACGTAGCCAGGGCATTGCCTCGGGAGCAACTCGCACCGTTACGCCATAGTAAGGGAGATTTGCTTTGAACTCCATCATCGATCTCTGCCAATAGTTAGCTAAATTGAACCCAACTGGACGAATACTGTCTCCCGTCAATTACATTGGCACATTTAGAGCATCAATTTTCTCCTCCTTTTTGCTACAAAATTCAACTTCAAATCAATGGAATCAGGTAGTGTTCGCATCCAAGTTGAAAGTAAGGTGTAGATGATCACGTTTCCAAACGACAACTAAAAATGCTGTACTACTCGGATGGACTGAAGATGGACTCAAGCTGAGTAGTACAGGGACAAAAAAGC
>VFQU01001514.1_pt1 | contig 13317 bp, 13 predicted proteins | sample 3512311 | NCBI WGS metagenome assembly VFQU01 (sample SAMN10412377, study PRJNA504923) | tailings metagenome | isolation source: Relicate 3 Philex TSF3 active mining site | place: Philippines: Tuba, Benguet | collected 2017-08-29 | reverse complement strand
GCCGTCCGAGGCGAGCGCGCGCATCTCCTCGACGTCCGGCACGGCGATCTCGACGGCGCTGCGGGCGGGGGCGTGCGACATCCGGCGGTCCTTCCTCGAGCGGGGACGGACGGGAGGCTCCCCGATCATACCCGGACGCCAGGCGGGCCCACCCTCCACGGGTCCGTCACAATCCTGCACACTCGGGACGAAATCGTGCGACCGGGGCCCGCGACGACCATGCGGCGCGTCCCCGCCGCCCGGCCCCCCGAACCGGTGACCGACGAGAGCGAGTGACGGCATGAGCACGACCCGGCGCACGGCCGTGGAAGACCTGCAGGCGACGCGTCCGTCCGCCGCGATCAGCCTCTCCCGCGCGGGCGTCACCCGCTCGGCGAAGGCGATCCGGATCCGGCACTCGGGGGCGGAGCAGCTCTTCCACGCCGAGATCTCGTGCTTCTGCGACCTGCGCCCCGACCAGAAGGGCGTCCACATGTCGCGCTTCGAGGAGACGGTCAACGAGGCGATCGACGAGGTCGTCCTGGGCGAGGCCCTCCGCGTCGAGGCGCTCGCCGAGCGGATCGCCCAGACGATCGTGGAGCGCCAGCGGGCGCTGCGCAGCGAGGTCACGATCCGCGCGAGCTACCCCGTCGAGAAGCGGACGCCGGTGACGGACATCGCCACCCAGGAGATGTACGGCCTGATCGGCGTCGCGGCGGCCGACACCGACGCCAGCCGGCGTCTGGTCGGCGTGACGGCGCAGGGCATGAACGCGTGCCCGTGCGCGCAGGGGCTGATCCGCGGGCAGGCCGAGGACGACCTCCGCGCCGACGGCTTCTCGGACGAGGAGATCGAGCGCATCACCCGCCTCGTCCCGATCGCGACCCACAACCAGCGGGCCCGCGGGACGCTCTACCTGGGCGCGCCCGGCGGTCCGGACATCGACGCGGACGTGCTCCTCGAGATCGTCGAGGACGGCATGTCCTCGGAGATCTACGAGCTGATGAAGCGCCCCGACGAGCAGTACGTCGTGGACCGCGCCCACCGCCGGCCGCGGTTCGTCGAGGACTCGGTGCGCGAGATGGTCCGCGGGGTGCTGGAGCGCTTCCCCGCCCTGCCGGACGACGGCTTCCTGCACGCCCACCAGGCGAACTTCGAGACCATCCACACCCACGACGTCGAGGCGGAGCGCTTCGGCGGGGTCGGCGAGATCCGGGCGGAGCTCGCGGGCGGGCGCCACTCGGCGCGCCACCTCACCCTGCAGGAGTGGCTGGCCGGCCGCTCCTAGGCGGCCGCGGGGCTAGAGGGGGAGCGCCCGGAGGGCCCGCCGCGCGAGGGCGGTCACCCGGTCGTACGCCCACTGGGGGTCGTGCAGCGGCGGGTCGAGCTGGTGGTCGCGGGCGACGGCGGCGCGGGCGATGCGGAGTGCGAGGTCCCGCGGGACCTCGCCGATGCGGCCGGCCATCGCGTCGCGCAGCGCGGCGCGCTCGGAGGCGAGCGGGACGTAGGTGATGGACCGCATGCGCGCGCCGACGGGGAGCGTCATGCACCCGAGGGCGGCCTCGACGCCGAGGCGCGGCAGGTCGAACCCCGCCGACACGGAGGCGCCGACCGACGCCGCGAGGCGCAGGTTGATGTCGTGGAACCAGTAGCGGCCGTCGCGCTCCAGCAGGTTCATGCAGCACGGGCCGACGTAGCCGGCGACGTCGAGCAGCCGCGCCGCCTGCCGCTCGAGGTCCGGGGGGATCGGGACGACGGTCGAGACGGAGCTGGTGCCGACGACCCGCGGGTAGGTCGTCTCGACGCGGGCGGCGACCATGCCGACGGTGCCGGCGGCGTCGCGCACGCAGTGCAGCACCCAGGGGCGGCCGATGATCTGCTCCTGCACGACGGCGTCCAGGTCGGACAGGCGCAGGTGGGCGATCGCGGCGTCGCGCTCCTCGACGCTGCGCACCGAGACGACGGGCGCCGCGGCGGCGTCCGACAGGGACGTGCGCGGCTTGACGATCGACGGCAGGGCGGGCCAGGGGCCGGCGGGGCCGTCGACGCCGACCTCGACGCTGGCGGGGTGGTCGGCCCCCGCGAGGGCGGCCGTGTTCGCCAGCTCGAGCTTGTCGCAGAGCATCCGGAACTGGCGGGCGTCGGGTCCGGCCACCACGGTGCGCGCCAGGCCGAGGGGGTTCTCCGCCAGGAGGCGGACGACGTCCTCGTCGAGCGGCAGGACGACGTCGACGCCCTCGAGGAGGCAGGTCTCGCGGATCCACGCGAGGAAGCCGGCCGGGTCGGCGACGGCCGGCGGGTAGCGGCGCGGCGACAGGACGGCGGTGGAGCGCCCGCCGGGGTCGCCGTGGGGGTGCGCCGCGATCACCCGGTGGCCGGCGGTGCGGAGGCTGCGCACGGCCCAGGGGCCGGGGCGGTGACCACACCACACCACCAGCACCGTCGGGGCGGCGCTCGGGGCGGTGGTGGTCGTCGCCGCGGCGGCCGGTGCCGGGGCGGGGCGCGGATGCCTGATCAGCGCGAAGAGGGGCATGGGGTCCGGATCGTCAGTGGAGGTCCGAGCCTATAGCCGCGGGGCGCGGCGAGGCATCCCCGGATCCCCCACGGGACGGGCTAACCTGGGGGTGTGAACCAGGTGATCGTCACTGCCGTGGGGGCCGATCGTCCCGGGATCGTCGCCGCCGTCACCGGGGCGCTCCTCGAGATCGGGGGCAACCTCGAGGAGACGCGCGCGGCGCTGCTGCGCGGATCGTTCGCGACGGTGCTCGCCGTCGCGGTCCCCGACGGGGTGCGCCCCGAGGACGTCGAGGCCGCGTTGCGCCCGATCGCCGACGAGCTGGGCCTCGGGATGTCGGTGGGCGCCGCCGCCCCCCGGCACGAGGGGCCGCCGCTCTCGCGCTGGGTGCTGTCGGTGTACGGGGCGGACCACCCCGGCATCGTCCACGGCATGGCCGTCGCCCTCGCCGAGAACGACGCGAACATCGTGGACCTGTCGTCCCGGCTGGTGGGCGACCCCCCCGTCTACGTCCTCGGCATCGAGATCGAGCGCGCATCCGACCGCTCCGCGGCGCCCCTGGAGCGGGCGCTCCGCGAGGTGGCCGGGGCCCACGGGGTCGAGATGAGCCTCGAGCCCGAGGACGACGAGGTCCTCTGATGACGCGCATGGGCCTCTAGGCGGTGGTCCGGGAGGTCCTGCGCTACCCCGACCGCCGCCTCAAGCTCCCCGCCGCGCCGGTGGGGCGACCGGGCGCGGCGGTGCGGCGCCTCGCCGACGACCTGCGCGACACCGCCGCGTCGTTCCCGCGCACGGTCGGCATCGCCGCCCCGCAGATCGGCGCCCTCTGGCGGGTCGCCTACGTCGACTGCACGGGACACAAGAAGGTGCCGGACGCGCAGGGGCCGATGTGGCTCATCGACCCGGTCGTCGTCGACCACGAGGGCGACGAGATCGGCCGGGAGGGGTGCCTGTCGCTGCCGGACATCACCGCGAACGTCCGCCGGGCGACCCGGGTGGTGGTGGAGGCGACCGACCTCGACGGCTCCCGCCGCGCGATCGCGGCGGAGGGGTTCGAGGCGCGGGTGATGCTGCACGAGATCGACCACCTGGACGGGGTGCTGATCCTCGACCGGGTCGCCTCGCTGGCGCTCGACGTCTTCCCCCGCCGCCGCTGAGCGGGGGCCGCGCCGTCAGTCGTCGTGGACGGCGGCGCGGGCGAGGAGGGTGACGATCTGGTCGCGGGCGGGCTCCCCGAAGGTCTCGCGCGCGAGGGCGAGGCGCGACTTGGCCCCCTCGTCGGTGCCCTCCGCCGCCTCGGCGACGGCGCGCCGCAACCCGGCGACGAGGAGCAGCAGGTCGCGGTCGGGGGCGAGGTCCGCCATCGGCGGGTCGATGGGGTGCACGACCCGCAGCCACTCGGACGCGGACTCGCCGGGCCGGGCGCTCGACCACGCGCTCGCCATGACGGCCTGCGTCAGGGCGTCGCGGCGCTCCCGGCGGCCGGGACGGCCGGACGCGGCGGCGATCGCCTCGATCTGGCGGCTGCCGACGCGGACGCGCACGACGCGGCAGAACGCGTCGTCGACGGTGGGCGGGGCGTCATCCCTCACACCCCTTGGATCGGCGGGGACGGCCCGTCACACGAGGGCCTACCTCTTCGAGTAGACGTCCCCGTCGCCGGCGCCGCGCACGGCGTGGACGGGGTGGCCGGCGGCCTCCCACTGGTAGTAGGAGCACGCGGGCCCGAACGCGGGCTCGTAGACGTCGGGGCGCGGGTTGCGGCCGACGTCGCGGGCGGCGGCGGCGTGGCGCAGGAGGCTCGGGTCGTCCATCTCCGGCCAGACGATCACGAGGTGGGCGGCGGTGAGGAACCGGGCGACGAACGTGCAGCCGGGGGCGGGACACGGCCAGGGGTCGGTGCGGACGCAGTACCAGCCGCTGTAGTCCTGGCCCGAGTCGTCGATCCAGAGCTCCTCGTCCTGGTCGACGTCGTCGTCGACGCCGGGGAGCGGCGGGGCGACGAGAGGGTCCTCGACCCCGGTACCGGGGCGTTCCGGACTCTCAGGCATGCGGGGTGCTCCCCTGTACGTGGGCGTGGTCCGTGGTGCATCCGTCGATCCAGGTGGTGCCGCCGTCGGCGTGGACCGTCTGCTTCCAGATCGGTGCCCGGGCCTTCAGCTCGTCGATGACGTACCGGCAGGCGGCGAACGCGGCGGGACGGTGCCGCGCGGACGCGGCGACGGCGACGCTCGGCTCGCCGACGGCGACCTCGCCGCGGCGGTGGACGACGGCGATCCGCGCGCCCCAGGCGCCCGCGGCCTCGGCGGCGATCGCCCGGAGCTCGGTGACGGCGAGCTCGTCGTAGGCCTCGTACCGGAGCGCGGCGACGGGCCGTCCGTCGCTCTCGCGGCGCGTGGTGCCGATGAAGGTGGCGATGCCGCCGTGCTCGGGGTCGGTGACGGCCGCGACGAGCGCGGCGTGGTCGATCGGCGTGTCGGTGAGCCCGATCATCCGCCGGACACCGGCAGGACCAGGGCGACCTCGTCACCGTCGCGCAGCGGCGCGCCGGGGAGGGTCCACTCGTGGTTGAGGGCGTACCGGACCCCCTCGGGCAGGCCGTGGCGGCGGACCTCGTCGGGGAGGTGGCTCCAGACCGCGCCGACGGGCGTCGCGGCGGGGAGCCGCAGCTCGACGCGGCCTGCGCCGGCGGCCTCCCGGAGGGACGCGAACAGGCGCACGCTCACCCTGATGCCGGCGTCGTCCATCCGTCGATGATACCCACCGGCCATCCGGCGGCCCGGCCCGGACCCCCCATCTGTCCAGTAGGCCGGCACCCGTCGCTTTTCGTAGATTCGGGTGATGCCGAAGCGAACCGCAATCCTCCCCCTCCTCGCGCTCGCCGCCTCCGCGGCCGCCGCCATCCCGATCATGGGCTTCGCGGCTCCCGCGAACTCCCTGCCGGACCTCCGGTCGGATCCCCCGACGCGGCCGATCCTCGACGACGTCGGCGACCGGTTGCTGCTGCGGTTCGACGGCTACGTCACGAACGTCGGCTACGGGCCGCTGGACGTGACGGGCAACCCGTCCGCGAACCAGATGCGCCAGCGCCGCGCGAACGGCTCGGGCGGCTTCACGGACGTGCAGGCGGTGCCGGTGAAGTACGAGACGGCGGACGGGCACAACCACTTCCACCTGATGAACGCGATGCGCTACTCGCTGCGCCGCGCCGACAGCACCGCCCAGGTCGCGCCGGCGCAGAAGGTCGGGTTCTGCCTCTACGACCTGAGCGACGCCGCGGGCGCGCCCGTGCAGGACGACCAGTTCTACGAGCCCACGAACTTCTGCCAGGTCGGCAACCCGTCGGCGACGTACCTCAGCATGGGCGTCTCCGCCGGATGGCGGGACGACTACTCGCGCGACCTCGCGCTGCAGTGGGTCGACGTCAGCAACACGCCGCCCGGCGCGTACCGCATCGCCGCGGAGAGCGACCCCCTCGACGTCGTGGACGAGTCGAACGAGGGCAACAACGGCTTCGCCTTCACGAACTACACCCTCCCCGGTCACGTCGCCCAGCCGGTCGGCCCCGTCGCCGTCCCCGGCGGCGCGGGGGCGCGCACCGTCACGTTGAACGCGACGACGTACGGCGCGGCGGGGACCCGCGTGTTCCGCGTCACGGCGGCGCCGGCGCACGGCACCCTGAACGTCGCCGTCGGCCAGACGATCGCGGGCAACCAGGTGCAGTACACCCCGGCCGCCGGCTACTCCGGCCCGGACAGCTTCCAGTACGTCGCGGCGAGCACCTCCGGTCCGGGGGCGGGCTTCCCGACGAACCCCGCGGCCGCGACGGCCTCGATCCAGGTGGGCCCGTCCGCGGCGGTGCCGACGGTCGCGATCTCCGGCGCACCGGCGAGCCTCGTCGCGGGCACGTCGGCGCAGCTGCAGGCGGTCGTCGCGCCGGCCGGCCCGGTGACGTGGACCGCGACCGCCGGCACCATCGACGCGAACGGCCTCTACGTGGCCCCGGGGACCCCCCCGCCGGGCGGCACCGTGACGATCCGCGCCACGAGCGTGGCGGCCCCGTCGGTCTTCGCGGAGGCGTCGATCGCGATCACGCCGATCCCGGTCCCGATCCCGACGCCCGGCGGCGGCGCGACCGGAGTCCCGGGTCCGGGCCCGGGCGGGGCGACGCCCGGCCTGATGTCGAAGCCCCGGGTGACGCGGGGCGGCCGGATCGTCGTCGTGCGCACGACCCCGCGCGCGAACGGGCGGATCCTCGTCACGGCGATCCGCGGCGGCAAGGCCGTGTCGCGCTGCCGGATCGCGGCGCGGGCCGGTAAGCGCGCGACGTGCCGGGTGCGCCTGCCCGCCCGGTTCGCGAAGGCCCCGGTGCGCGTCGCCGTGAAGCTCTCCGCGGCGGGCGGCCAGAAGGCCGTCGCCGGCGCCCTGGTGCGCGCCCGCTAGGCCCCCGCGGGGACCGTCCGCGCACGGCGCCGACCCGGGCGCCGTGCGCGGGACCCGCCGCGCCGTCGCGGGGTGTCCGCGGGGTTCTGCGCAAACGCCAGAACTACCCTACCGGCCAGGTTTCCTGTCGCCGGTGGGGAGTTAGTCTCGCCCCCCCTGAAGGTCCGGTCGCCACGCCGGAGCATCGCCCCGGAGAGGATCACGAATGCGCGTCGCGCGCCCGCTCGTCCCCGTGCTCATCGCGTTCCTGGCCCTCGCCGGCCCGGCCGTCGGAGCGGAGAGGTCGGGCGGTCTGTTCGACGCCGCGGGTGACGTCACGAGCGCCGACGGGTTCGCCCGCCCCGATGTCGCGGAGTTCCGCGTCGTGACGGACCCCGACACCGGCTCCCTGGTCACGTCGGTCCGCTTCCACCAGCCCGTGCCGCGCACGCAGGGCGGCCGGTCGACGGCGTTCAAGGTCGTCTACAACGTGGGCCGCGCCGCGCCGCAGGGCTACTGCGACTGGACCCACACCGGTGACCTCGGCGTCCGGATCGACGTGGTCCGCGCACCGGACGGGGACTACATCCTCCAGACCGCCACGCCCCGCGGGGGCGCGGACGTGGTCGACAACGCCGCGGGCGCGTTCAGCGCGGACTCCACGACCCTGACCGTCGTGACCACGCGGAGCCAGTTCGCCGGCCGCGACTTCACGTGCGTCTCGCCGACGCGTGTCACCTACGAGCCGTTGACCGGCTCGGACGAGGTCGCCGAGTTCTTCTTCGCCGGCTTCGCCCCCCCGCCGCCGCCCCCGGACGATCAGCCGCCGGCGATCCGGTGGGAGACCCCCTCGACGGGCGCCACCATCTCCGGCGTCTACAGCGAGGGCGGCCAGAACGGCTCGAAGGTCTGCCGCATGTCCGCGAGCGACAACGTGCGGGTCAACCGGATCGAGATCTTCGTCGACGGCGTCCCCACCGAGATCCAGCGGTTCGCGCCGTGGGGTTGCGAGATCGACACCCGCAAGCTGTCGGAGGGGTCGCACCTGCTGCGCGCCGACGCCTACGACGAGGCCGGCAACAAGACGTCCACCACCATCCCGGTGACGGTCCGCAACTCCGGCGTCGCCCCGCCGCCCCCGCCGCCGCCCGTCGTCATCCCGCCCGACGCGACCCCCGTGCCGGTGCCCCCGCCGGTGCCGGTCGTGGCGCCCGTCGTCCTGACGGGGCAGCCTGCCGCCGGCACGACACCCCCGCCCCGGGTGGCACCGAACGTGATCTCGCGGCTCGAGCCCTTCATGCGCTGCCGGATCGTGGGCGGGAAGGTCCGCGGCTGCCGCGTCAAGCCGTCGGCGTTCCTCAGCGTCCGCGTCACGGACGAGAACGGCGCGGTCCGCATGGATCGCTCCGGCGCGGTCCGGCTGGCGGTGTCGTGCACGCCGAAGGCCCGATGCGACACGCGCGTCCTGCGGCTCCGCACCGCCCGCATGACGTTGGCGTCCCTCCTCGGCGGACCCGGCATCGGCGTGGGCACCACCGTGGAGTTCAGGCTGACGCGACGCGGCTCGGTCGGGCGGTACCACCGGTTGACGGTCACCCCGAACGGACCGCGGTCACGGACGTGCGAGCTGCTCGGGAGCCGGCTGAGGTCGTGCGAGTAGGACCCCGCGCGATCCGCGGGCTCTCCGTCGCCGGGATCGGGCTCGCCGCCTTCGGGATCGCATTCGGCGTCGCGGCGTCGCAGGACGCGGATCCGGGGTCGGGCGACGTGCCCGCCGTCACCATCGCCACCGTCGCCGCCCGCGAGGCCGCGCTCCCGTCCCTGGAGGCCGTCGGAGCCCTCCCGGCGCTGCGCCGCAGGCCACCGGCCCCGGCAGCCGCGACCGCCACGACCCCCGAGGCGGTGACGCCCAGCCCCACGCCGACGCCGCCTGCCCCGACCCCCCGGGCGCCGGTCGCCCCGGCGCCGACGCCTCCCGCCGCCCCGAGCCCGGCTCCGGCCCCCGACGAGGGCTTCGAGGACTTCCGTTGAGCGGACCGCCGAGCCGGCTGCGGCTGGGGACCGACCTCGCGGGACGCTACGAGCTCCGCGAGCTGCTCGGCGATGGTGCGATGGGGAGCGTCTACCGGGCCTTCGACCGCGAGCTCGAGCGCGAGGTCGCGGTCAAGTCGATGCTGCCCGAGCTCTCCGCGCATCCGGATTTCATCGGGCGGTTCCAGCGGGAGGCGCGCGCCCTCGCGCGTCTGCGACACCCGAACATCATCGGCGTCCACGACCTCGTGCGCCCACCCGAGGGCGGTCTCTACCTGATCCTCGAACTCGTGCGGGGCCGGTCCCTGGACGCCGAGATGCGCCTCGACGCCCCGCTGGCATGGGAGCGGTGCGTCCGCGTCGGCGTGGACGTCTGCCGGGCCCTGGGCGCCGCCCATGCGGCCGGCGTCGTCCACCGCGACATCAAGCCGGCGAACATCCTGATCGGCGACGACGGGGAGGCCCGGGTCGCGGACTTCGGGATCGCCCGGCTCGCCGGAGGCGTCGCGACCACGCGCGTCGGGGTCGTCATCGGCACCCCCCAGTACTTCTCACCGGAGCAGGCGGACGCACGTCCGGCGACGCCGCAGTCCGACCTCTACAGCCTCTGCGTCGTCCTCTTCGAGGGGGCGACGGGACGTCTGCCGTTCGACTCCACGGGCGGGGTCCTCCGCGTGGCGATGCAGCACCTCAACTCGCCGGTTCCGGACCCACGCACGTTCCGCCCGGACCTCCCGGCGGAGGCGGCGGCGCTGATCGTCCGCGGTCTCGCGAAGGCACCCGAGGACCGCTTCGGCGATGCCGACGAACTGGCGGCGGCGCTCCAGGCGACGCTCGTCGCCGTCGACGTGGACACCGCCCCGAGGACCTCGCGGCGACCGGAGCCGGCCCGGCGGACGGCCCCGGCACCGCCTCCGCCCGACCCGACGCAGGCGCTCGCGCCGGCGGACGTGCCGACGGTGCGCGACACGGTCCCCCCAGAGCCGGAGACCGTCGTGAGTCCACGGGGGAGCGCCACCACGGTGGAGGGCGTCACGGTGGCGAGGACGACCTGGCAGCCCCCCGACGTGGGCGATCCGGTCCGCCGGAGGCGACGCCGGCGGATCGCATGGTCGGGCGCGGCCGTGGCGGCGGCGCTGATCGGGACGGTCGTCGGACTGAGCCTCGGCGGCGGCGGCGGCGCCCCCGAGCCCGCGCAGGCGCAGAGCCCGGTCGTCGAGGTGGCCGGCGTCACGACGCGCCTGCCCTCCGGATGGGGACCGGCGCCGGGGGGATCGCCGACGTTGGGGCTCTCGCAGGCCCGCACGTTCACGGCTGCCGAGGCTCCCGCCGGGGGCAGCGTCACCGTCGGTCGCGCGGACGAGGTCGGCCCCGACCTGTTGCCCACCGCCCTGCGCGCGGGGCTCACGGTGGCGCCCGTCCAGGAGCGCGTCGATCTGGACGGGGAGGCGGCGCTGCGGTACTCGGGCCTCCGCGCCGCCGGCGTCGACGGGGCGCTGACGATCTACTCGGTCCCGACCGACGGCGGGGTCCTCACCGTGGCGTGCGTCGCCCCGGCGACGGGAGCCGTGGACGTGGGGGCGGCGTGCCGCGGGGCGGCCGCGGCCCTGGAGCTCGGGGGCGAACGGGTCCACGCCCTCGATCCCGACCCCGTGTACGCCCGGTCCCTCCAGTCGGTCCTCGACCGCCTGGCGCGGACACGGGACGCCGCGGCCGACGCACTGCGCGACGCCCGTCTCCCGCGGCGGCAGGCGGCCGCGGCTCGACGGCTCTCGACGGCCTTCGCGACCGCCGCGAGCGCCATCGCCGCGATCGACGCCGGGCCTGCGCGGGACGACGTCACCGCCGCGCTGGCGGCGGCGGCCGGGCGCGGGGAGGACGCCTTCGCACGGATGGCGTCCGCCGCGGCCGGGGAGGACCGGGCGGCGTACGACGCCGCGCGACGGGACGCCGCGGCGGCGGACCGGGACCTGCGCGCGAGCCTCGAGCGCCTCGCGCAGCTGGGGTACGCCCCGGGCTGAGGGACGCCTGCGCGGACGGATCGGCGGTACGCGCGAAATTCACAAATGGTTCATGTGATGTCGGGGGGGAACACGGGGCGTCGGGACCCCCCGAAAGTCGTGTTTTCCGGGAGGTCGTCGCGTCCTAGCGTGTGCCGGGCCGGTGGCGGACCCGACCCCGGCCTGCACCGACGGGGGGTCCCCCGGCGGCCCACGGCTCGTAGGGTCCATCACGACGCAACGCCCGTGCCATGGTCGGCAAGCCGAAGACCCGAGGACATCGCCTGATGCAGACGGACACTCCCGAGAACCCGAACCGCACCGAGACTCCTCGGCCGTCGCGCCGCCCCCGGCGGACGGTGCTCGCCACCCTCGGCGTCGCCGCCGCGGCCGCCGCCGGCCTCACGGTCCTGGCGACGACCGTCACCAGCGCCCCGACCCTCCCGGACATGATCTCGGAGGCCCCGGGCGCGCCCGGCACCCAGATCTACCGTGACGGCCGCCTGCTCGTCCGGTTCGACGGCTTCGTCACCAACAGCCCGAGCGCCCCCGCGCCCCTCGAGATCCGCGCCCTCAACCCGAACGGCGCCGGGATCATGCAGAGCGTCCAGCAGCGCGTCGGCGGCACCGCCGTGCCGCCCCCCGCCGGGGTCCCGCCGACGGTGCGCTTCGAGGTGGCCGACGGCCACAACCACTACCACCTCAAGAACGCCGCCGAGTACACCCTCTGGACCGCCGACCAGACCCGCCAGGTCGCCCTCGCCCAGAAGACCGAGGCCGGGTTCTGCCTCGAGGACTCCGAGGCCCTCCCCGGCGCCCCCGGCGGCCCCGTCTACAGCTCCGGCTCCAACGACTTCTGCCGCGACGTCCCCCTCGTCATGGGCATCAGCGCCGGCTACCGCGACATCTACTACGCGGGCCTCAGCTACCAGTGGGTCGACGTCTCCGACGCCGCCCCCGGCCGCTACCGCCTCGCGAGCCGCGTCGACCCGACCAACGTCATCGCCGAGGCCGACGAGTCGAACAACGGCTACGCCTTCCGCGACGCCGTCGTCCCCGGGTACATGCCCCGCGCCGTGAGCGTCCCCCGCGTCGACCCCGGGCAGACGGCGCCCGTCACCCTCAGCGCCGAGCGGTTCGTCAGCACCTGCTTCGACGGGGACTTCAACCCCGACCCCGGCGACTCGCCCTACTGCAGCCCCGGCTCCGTCCGGTACCGCATCACGTCCGGCACCAGCCGCGGCGTCCTCAAGCAGGGCGGCGCCACCCTCTCCGTCGGGTCCGTCCTGACGAACGGCGCCATCACCTACACGCCGAACGCCGGCCAGCGCGGCGCCGACTCCTTCACCTACGAGGCGTACGACGCCACGCAGACCACCTTCCCGCGGACGCGGCCCCAGGCCGCCGTCGCCATCCAGGTGGGCGCGCCGATCACGTCCGTCGCGATCTCCGGGGCCCAGGCCAGCATCGTCGCCGGGCTGTCGATGCAGCTCAGCGCCGTCCTCACCAACGGCCCCTCCGGCGTCACGTGGACGACGACCGCCGGCACCATCACCCCCGCCGGCCTCTTCACCGCCCCGGCGACCGCCGGCACCGCCGTCGTGCGGGCCACCAGCAAGGACGACCCCTCGGTGTTCGCCGAGGTCTCCATCCGCGTCGACGCCGCACGGGTCCAGGGCCCCGCACCGACCACGCCCTCGATCCTCCGCAAGTTCGCCGTCGGCCGGGTCGGCAAGAAGGTCATCGTGACCAAGGTCACCGCCGGGCCCCGCAAGGGCACCCTGCGGACCACCGCGACGTTCGGGAAGAAGGTCGTCGGTCGCTGCGCGAAGCCGGTGAAGGCCGGCAAGACCGTCACCTGCAAGATCACGCTGAAGCGGGTCTACAACCTCAAGAAGGTCAAGGTCACGGCGAAGTTCACCGCCGCGGGCAAGACGACGGTCCGCCGGGCCTTCGTCATCCCCGCCAAGCGCCGCTAGCGGAACCCGGTCGCGCGGCCCGGCGTCCATGACGCCGGGCCGCTCCGGGCCCCGCCCGCACCGGCGTCACGCCGCCGGGTAGGGCTCGTCCCGGCCGCGGTCCTCGTCGATGTGGGGGACGCGGCCGACGAGGGGGAAGGCGCGTTGCGGACACGCGTCGCGTTCGCAGAGGCGGCACCCCGGGCCGATCGGGACCGTCGTCGCCGGGTCGGACAGCGCCAGGCCCCGTGAGTACACGAGGCGCGGCGCGTGCCGGATGTCGCACCCCAGTGCGACGGCGAACTGCACCTGCGGCTCGCCGAAGCCCCCGATCGGCCGCCCTATGGCGCGCGCGATCCAGAGGTACGTCCGGCCGTCCGGCATCTGGGCCACCTGCGTGATGAACCGCCCC
>VFQU01001513.1_pt1 | contig 13320 bp, 16 predicted proteins | sample 3512311 | NCBI WGS metagenome assembly VFQU01 (sample SAMN10412377, study PRJNA504923) | tailings metagenome | isolation source: Relicate 3 Philex TSF3 active mining site | place: Philippines: Tuba, Benguet | collected 2017-08-29 | reverse complement strand
CCTGGGCTTCGAACAATTTCAGAAAGCTATCGGCGCGACGGAGCGGGAGCAACTGGAGTACCGGGCACTCGATCACCACATCAAGAATCTCGGCAAGGGAAAGCTGGAGATCCTTATGACGGACCCAATTCAAGGAACGATGCACGGCCGCTTGCATGTTCGCCCGCCAAGCGACATCCGAGTCCCGTGCTTTGAGCCGGGCATGTTTCCCAAACTACTGTCATCTCGTGCCGACGCTCGCGGCGCGAACCTGCGCTTCAAAGATCAGAAGTTGGCGGCGACGATCACATTGCCGCGTCGGGGGACAGTATGAAACGAATCCTCATTTTTGTCACGGTGATTGCTCTGAGTCCGCTTTGGATGTCGGCGCAAACTCCCACGGAGCGCAAGGCGCCTTTCAAGACGGCGCCGAGTGGGACGGGCAGCGTCGGCGTCAACCCGAACCAACCGTATCGACCGGTTCCACTTAATCGTACCGCTCCGCGCGAAACGATCTTCGAGTTCTACCTCCGCGCACTGAATCCGAAGCAGATCCGGTGGGGCGATGAGATCGACCGGCGAATCGCGCGGCTATCCGAACAGTCCATTTTGAATCCGTACTTCCGCTGGAGCGCGTTTCAGATGGGAGCAATTCTGTTGCTTCTGCTCGTCTGCTGGGTGTGGTGGGACAAGATGCGGCAGATGAAATGGGTCGCGGCCGAGTGCCTCGCCGATGCGATCAACGCAAAACGAATCGCGGAGGACCGCGCCAATGAGGCAATCGGCCTCTACAACCGCCACATTGAGCACTGCAATCGTGTGATCGAGAATCAAGAATCTGGCTTGCCCGGCGGAAACTCAACCGACACTTGGCGGCAGGAAGTTCTCACCCTGCGGAACAAGCTGACAGCCGAAGAAGCAAAGTCGATGCGCCTTCAGAAGGCGCTTGAAGATCGGGAATCGCTGCAAGCCGGACTCGAACAACGTCTCCGCCAACTCGAAGCGCTCGTGCAGGAACGCCAGAACGGCGCGAATGCAGAACTCGTAGCGCGCCTCCAGCGAGCCGAATCACAACTCGGGGACAAGAAGGTCACCAAGCGGGGGCCGAAGTGATTGTCCGGGTTCAATCGCTGGGAAGCCTTTGGCAGACGAAAGAACTGCCGAACGGTGGCACGCGAGTGTGGAACACAACGGGAATCCGCGATGGGCTAAAGGTGCGTTCCTACGCAACATTGTTCGGACAGTTGGTTTTTGGTTCACGGTCGAAGCCATTTCTGCAGCAACCTTCGCAAGTTCAGGGACGAAACTGGATCGCCGGCGACATTGCCGAATGCTCCGGCCGGCGAAGCATGCGCCTTGTGTTTCCTGCTGCGCCGGACTCTGTGGCCGATTGGTATCTGACTACCGTGAACGAACGGCTGGTCGGATTGATCGGCCCAGACGGGTTCGATCCCGAGCGATCCGTCATTCTATCCGCGTCACAGCGGAAAGATAAACAGGAACTGCTGTTACTGGTAAAGCCACTTGCCTGGCTCTCCGGTGCATCCGGAGCGGCAGTCTTTGAGGAAACCGAACGCGGCCCCGCGCGTTGGAAGACTCGCGGGTGGTGACCGATGCGCTATGCCAAAGGCTCGATCGCCATCTCGGAAACGGCGGACAAGCCCATCCTCCGCACGGTCTACTCCGCCGGGCACGCGCGTTTCGACCAGTTGTTTGAGAGCAACTTTCCGTACTCGCAGTCGAAGAACTTGCGGGACACGCTGGCGTGGCGGGTGCGTCGCTTGGTGCAGCATGGCTTTCTCGATGCACGATGCGTTCCAGGAATGCCCCCGGTTCTGACGTTGGGCGAGGCGGGAGAACTCTATTTGCAGAGTGAAGACGGTGCAATTGTAGAGCGGCGAACACGTTCGCGAGGCACCAATGCGCGCAGCCAGGTGTGGCATGACGTCGAACTGTTCGGAATTCGATTGGCGCTTCGGCGTGCGGGAGTGGTGCGGGCTTGGCAATCTGAGGCAGAGGTGCGCGCGCAAAATCGCGTCGCCAGTATTCGATTCGTGAAAGAGTACGACGCTGTCGTGTCGTTCCGGCTCGGCGACAGGCGAGCTGAAGTCGCCCTTGAGTTCGAACGAACCGTCAAATCGGCCGACGCCTACTTCCGCATATTCACGCTGCTGAAAGAGGAGGGGCAACTCGACCGTTTCTTTTTTCTCGTACCAGACAGCAAGTCGCAATTGCTTCTTCGCGACGCCGCTCCGAGCCACTGCCCGCGCATCTACGTCGGGCTGACCCGCGAATTCCAGAGCCAACCGGCGACGGCACCGCTGCTGGATCTGCGCTCCAGTAGCACCGTAAGTCTTCACAACTGCCTGGCCTGATCCAGCCGCTAACCCGAACTTCATTGGCTCCGGTATGGCTTTCGTTTGAACTGCTATTGCCTTCGCGCACCTGCCCGCAAATCGCTGAATCCATTGCGTCGGATTTTCGATATCCCCGGACTTTAGCAAAACTGCCGACGACTGGAGTGGCCGAAGACCGGGGCGTAGCGAGTTGAGGCGAGGGAGGAGTTGGGGTGGTAGGTGGAAACGGTGGGTGGTGGTGAACGGGGGATCGGTTGTCAGTGGGTGAGGGAGACGGGAAGTGGAGTGGTGGCTTGGGTAAGGAGGAGAAGGAGTTGTGGGTGGCACCGGTGGGTGGAGGTGTGATGAGCAGCGGTGGCGCGCGCGGAGGTGGGAGTGGAGGTGCGCATGGAGATGGTGTTAGCGCCGCCAGCGATCCGGGCTTGTGCGTGGATCAGCGAGCAAGTCGCTGGCAATGGACAAGATGGTCGCGCAGAGATGCGGGAGACAGACAAGAGCAAAAGGAGCAATTGAGACATGGGACATCTGAATGGTGCAGTGAAAGAGCAGCCGAGCGTGGCACCCTCGGCGATCAGCGTTCCGCTTGGTGAACGCACCGATGCGACGAAGAGCGAGGAGTTCGACGTCGCAAAACGATGGAGTGAAATCAAGGAACAGCTCAACGAGCCATTTCACCCTGACGAGATCAAGTGGCGCGTCACAGCGACATCCACGATTCAAACAAAGCATGGCCCGCAAAAGCGCGGCCAGTTGATCGCATACGCCGACCAGCGTGCATACACGGACCGGCTGAACACAGTGTTCGGAGAATGGGGATGGACGCGCAACTACGACGTACAGGTGGCGCAGAACTTCGAACGGCGCGCGTCGAACGACAAGTCCCAGACGGCGGTGGCCGCGAAGGTCGTCGTCGTTTCGCGCGTCACCATCCACGGACTCGGCACACATACTGGCGTCGGCGAGGAGTGGGCCGATGATGAAAACGCGGCAACCCGTGCCGAGGCGCAGGCCTTCAAGCGTGCCTGTGCCTGCTTCGGACTCGGCCGCTACTTGTACGATCTCGAAAAGGTCTGGGTAGATCTCGACCAGTCGAACCGGCCCGGTTATGTGCCGACACTGCCGGATTGGGCGTTGCCGCGGTCGCATCAGCCAAAGCGTCAGTCGCCACCTCCAGCGCCAAGCACGCGTCCGACTAACAATGGAGCGCCACGCAACAGCCTGGTTCGTGACGAGGCAATGGCAGCAGTCACCGCTATGGCCGACAAAGTTGGATTCAGTCTGGCGCAGTCCACGCTCCAAACCTATGGCGGAACGACGGATCTGAAGCGGCTCGGGAACGCCAAGGTTGCAATCGTCCTCGACAAGTTGACCGACTTGAGCCGAGGCGTGGAACGTCTGCTCACTGCGCGCAAAGCCCTCGGTGAAGAACAATACGGCGCACTCTGCCACGAACTGAACTTGCCGAGCGACGCCATCGACGACATTCCCGACCGCGACACGTTGCGCAGTTTGCTGGAGAAGGTCGAGTCAAGAGCAAAGTCTGGCAGCCCGGAGCCGGCGGCAAATCAAACTCCCGGCAAGATCGCGGATGCACGAGGCCGTCTTCTCCAGGCGGCTCGAAAGTGTGCGGACCGAACGCGCAAGCGTTTGGCCGACGTGATTGAAGAAGCAACGGTCGGCACCTTGACGCTGGAAAGTCTCAAGGATCTGACCGACGCGAATCTTCCGATTGTCGAAGCGGCGATTGCGCGATTGCGCTAAAGCCACATCGTTCCCGTTCGTCCTTCCCAAACCATCGGGTGCAGTTCCTCTGCGTCCGTCAACCAATCCATCCCACAACTAATGAGGACCAATGCCATGAATCCACTTCCACTCACGGCCAGTTCGGTGCTTTCCACGAAGGACCTGAACCTCCGGCCACAACAAGAACTCACCGAAATCGTCAGCCGCTTTGTCACCTATGGTGAAGGCGTGGTCGCTCACTGGATCGAATATGCGCGCGGCGTGCTGCTCTTCGTGATGGCGCCCGGCGATGCCCGCTCCGGCGAGTTCTACATCTATGACCGCAAGCGCGGCCAGTTTTGGCTGCTCGAACTCGCTGATGACGTGTTCGGCGGCTATGGTGTCGAACAGATGCGCGAAAAGATCCGGGACTTCGGCCTGCTCCGCTACGCCGAGAATCCGTCCGAGATCCTTGCCCTGCGATGAACCCCAAAACTCGTTTGGGGATTTCCAGGATCGGGAGTAAACAAGACCTATGCCGGATCTGCTCAAGCCTTCGCAGGAATTGGCATCGCCGGAATTGGCAACAGAGTATGCGCGGTGGTTCGTGAATCGCCGCGCATACACTCGCCAATCAGAGACGGCCCATCCCTCCAGCGACCGACATTATTACTACCGGCCCAAGAACGGTGGCGCGGAAGTGCATCTCACCTTGCCGGACATCGCGCGCCATCTCGAAGGCCATCTTACGTTGGGCCTCTACGCAATCAACCCCCGAACACAGCGAGTCAAATGGATGGCCATCGACGCCGACTACCGTCGCGCACTCGAAGACCTCCTCTGCCTTCAGTACGAATTGGGCCAGTCAGGGATTCAAGCGGCGCTGGAGCAAAGCCGGCGTGGCGGTCATCTTTGGATCTTCTTTGAATCCCCAGTGCCTGCGAACCAAGCGCGCATCCTCGTGCGCCACATTGCGGGCAAGTTGTCGGTGGAGCTGAAAGGCTCCGGTAAGACCGAAGGCCTCGAACTCTTCCCCCGGCAGGATCGTGTCGAAGCTGGACAGTTCGGCAGCGCCATCCGCGGACCGCTCGGTGTGCATCGCGCCGCCGGCAAGCGGTACTGGTTTTACGGCGCTGCCTACAATCTTCCAGCGCAGATGGAATACTTGCGCTCGTTGCGAAGAGTGACAGAGCGGCAGTTGGCCGAACTGATCGTAGACATTCCGGCGGTTGGAGACGTAGCCCCGTCTCCCGCATCGCACAAGGTATCTGGGCAATCCGGTTTCCAGATTCTCGACTACGTCGAAGCCCGCCGCAAAGTTGGTCGCAACTGGGTGACCCAGTGTCCCTCTTGCGCCGCGGCTGGGCTTGACCGTTCCCAGGACAATCTTGCCATCTCCATTGCCGAGCCCTGGAAGTACTTGTGCTGGGCTGGCTGCACTAAGGAGCAGATCCGCGCTGCCTTGGGCGTTCCACTTTCCAAGCATTCAGGAGACCCGCGATGAATGAACGCATGCCGAGACTAGTCCTGCCGAAACCATTTCTGCGGCGACTTGACGCAGCGGGCGTCTATTGCCAAACGTGGGTGACAGCAGAACGGCAAGCGCAGTCAGGCCGTTGGGTGTTGCGTGCGGTTGAAAGCGGCGGCGCATCGAAAGAGATCGGCCGATACATTGGGTTCTTCGCCATGAATGGAGACCGATTGCCGTGGCTGCAACGCCTGGATCGAATCACCTCCAGCGGTGTTCATGCCGTGGCCGTCGCGGAAGAGATGGTCTCCGTCGAGATGGCGCGCTGTGACCAGACCTACCAATTGCTGGTTGCCGCACATCGGTTGGGTGAAAAAGTTGAGAGAAAGCGGCCGCCGGTGATTTCAACGGTGATGTACCGCGGTGTGGACGGCCAACTGTCGAACGAACTTCGGCAACAAGGTCTGGCACCCGAGTTCTTCAGCCGCTCCGGCGAGGTCCGGCCAATCCCTCCGAAGTACGTCGAAGCTGTGTGCCTCGTGACGGCTGGCGTGTCCTGCATCAATTGCCGGCACTGCCACGCGCTCATCGAGAGCGTTCCCAGGCTCAACAACTCTACTGCGAGGTGAACCATGCAACCGCTGATCCGCAAGATCTGCCTATTCCTCTTCTTGACGGCGCTTCTTTCTGGCCGCGCCAGCGAGCTCGGAGTTCTGGTCGGCGCGCTAACCGGCACCGTGCTGCTTTGGCCCCTCTACGCGAAGTGGCTCACGCGGATAGACGAACCATAGGCGATTTTCCAGGAGGCGATGATGCGTGTTGGTCTCAAGAGCTTGCTTGGCGGCGCGCATTGTTTCGCGCTGCATCCGTTCTTCGTCGCGTGGGGTTGGACCAAGCTATATGGCTTTCCCCGTGACCCTCGATTGTGGCCCGCCTTCTTCCTGCACGACCTTGGTTACATTTACTGCCACCAAATGGATGGCGACGAGGGCGAAAAGCACGTTCTGCTCGGAGCCAACATCATGCGTTGGCTGTTCGGACCGAAGTGGGGCAGCGAGTGCATTCGCCACTCGCGGGACTGGTGCCGCCGAACTGGGTTTCCAATCAGCCGGCTCTGCCTGGCTGACAAGCTCGCATTCGTGTTGACCCCGGCGTGGCTTTACCTGCCAATGGCGCGTTGGACCGGAGAACTTGCCGAATACAGGGAACGCTCGCGCACCAGAAAGCCAGGTAGTGAAGCCTACACCCTAAACGAGTTCGCTGACGTGAACGCCGACGACGAGCGGCGCTGGCTGCGCGGACTTCAGTCCTACACGCTGCGCTGGGTGCTAGAGCATCGCGACGAAGCGGTGTAGCGCGACGGAATCGAGAACTGAAAAGGAGAAACCTTATGCCCAAACCCATCTGCGACTTTTGTTCCAGCCCTGACGTGGCCTTCGTTTATCCAGCCCGCACCTTCGCGGCTTACGTTTTCGATGGCATCGTGGGCGAGAGTGTCGGCGATTGGGCGGCATGCCCAACCTGCCACGGGCTCATCGAGTCGGATCGGAAAGCAGACCTCGTTGAGCGTTCGTTGCTTACATTGCTTGAACGCGAGCCCGAAATGATAGTTGCAGAATGTGAATTACGAAGTCAGATCCGTAGCTTCCACGTTCTCTTTATGCAGAATCGGGCAGGTGCCGCAATATCAGTACAGAAGTGCGAAACTGACCGATCGGAGAGGTCCCGATCATTTACCTCCAGCTAGCCAGCATGCCAGGACTGTTGTCTAGTGATGGCCATCGATGTCATAGCTACTCGGGAACCAATCCGGCCATTGTGGTGTCTGCAAGAATTGCGGCGTTCGTTAGGATCAGGTCCGAGACTTTTCTCAGCGGTGGCGGCCATCGCTATACTGCTTTTACTTTTGGCTGTATCAATGATGACCCCGCAGCCTAGAATCGCTATTGCTGTTCGAGTGCTGGCGATCAGCCCAGCGGGCCTTGGGTTGGCTGTCGGTATGTCGGATGGGACAATTTACGAGTGCGCGTCTCAGGATCTGACCGACTGCCGGTCGCTGGATGCAAAAGGCCGCTTGAATGACCTGCGCTACTCGGACTTCGGCGAACTTGCCATTGCGGACCAGAATATCCGCCTCATAGAATTGCACGGAAGTCCGGCAAAACTGATTCGCAGCGACGGGGCGAACTACGGCACAGTGCGGTTCGAGTCCGGCCGACGTAGGATCCTTACGATTAATGGCAAGGGCAAGGTGTTGAATGTCGATCTCGAATCTGGCAATACTTCGACAGTATTCTGCTGCAGCACGATTTGGGGGGAGGTGGATTTCATCGATGGAGGGGACAAGGCCGTCTGGGCTGGGCATTGGCCGGGGATTTGGCATGTGTCGGAGGACAAACTTCTGGGTAGACTCACCGCTCAAAGAGAGGAAATGACATTTGGACCGATTGCGATGGACCTTGAAGAGCGGTTGCTCTACATGGGAAGCCAGGATGGGCGTCTATATCAATGGAGTATCGATTCACGCGAACTGCTGGCAAAGTCCACTCTACTATCGGGCTACGTGATGACCGTTAGCATACTTGGAACAAGCGGGTGGGTAGCGTATGCTTCCCAGCCGGGCATTGTGCGCTTGTGGAACCCCAAGGCTAATGTCCACCGGATTGTCGAGCCTGCTCGTGGAGCAAGCAACATAGTGTTCGACCAACGGCGGGGCCTGGCTGTATTCGGAACGGAATCCGGAGCGATTGAGTTCTGGGACCTTCCCAATGAACGGTTAGTGGAAACAAAGCGACTCTTGCAGACTCGATAGATCCCCACGGTGAATCATCGGATTCAGTATCGTCCGCAACTTGAAACTTGAAATTGGTGTGCCGACGACCCGGTTTACTAGACTTCTATGCCTGCCTATTCGCAGCCTGGGTTTACCGAGCCGGCACCTTTGCCGGTTACTCGTTCTACGACATCATGGGCGAGAGCGTCGGCGATTGGGCTGCGTACCCAACCTGCCATGGGCTCATCGAATCGGATCGTCAAGCAGACCTCGTTGAGCGGTCGATTGTTACACTCCTTGGGCAACAGCCGGGAATGAAATGCGCGGAGCATGAATTACGAGACCAGATCCGAAGCTTCCACGTGATGTTTTTAGCCAACTGGACGGGATCCGCGGCTAAATCAAAATGGGGTACTGCTGCGACTGGCTTTCGTCCTCATGGTAGGTAGCACCGTTATGTACAAGTTGTGTGGACACGCATCCGATGTTTGGTATCCCTTTGAATTTGATTCTGCAGATTGGCCTTATGCGTCTTCCGATGAGCGTTTGGGCGACTCGGCATTGAGTTGTCCTGTCCGTGGAATGGCCACAACGTGCGAGGAACTGTTGTTGTCAACAATCGAGACGGGCATTGCTTTACCTTGGCGCAGGAGCTCTACCATCAGCTTCAAGTATTCAGCTTGATGCTCGGCAACTATCGGATCTTGAGGAAAAGAATGAACTGCCATCGGGAAAGTCGCCTCCCCATTCAAGATCTGCGCAAGCTTTGCACGAATGATGTTTTCGTCGAGCTCTGCCTTCTCATGGTAAATCGTGGAGTATACCTCTTTGCTAATTTCGGTCTTGTCAAAGTCGAACTTGAGCGCCATCCCCATTTCATAAAGTAAATCCGTGAACAATTCGGCTCTTTTGGCGAAATAGACGGGCTGTTGCGACTCGTTTGGCAGTGGTTCACCTAAATGGGTGAAATAAGCTTTCCACGCGCTCCTCACCCTCTTGAATTGTTTGTTGGGCGGGAACTCAATGCTGATCATGTTTAGCGCTTGGATGTGCTCCGGAGCAAGCCGAGCTGCACGAGTTGCCATCAATGTCTTAAAGATCGCTTCACGTCGCGAATGCGACTCCCGCCAACGCTCTACGGCCTTTTGGGCTTGGACTGCTAATATCGGTCCAAGAATCGTTGCAAAGATGATCGCCAAGTCACTCAATTTAAATGTGTAGTCCATCGCCAGTACACTTTCACGTTAGCAGTGGGATTGAGAAATGTACATTGTTGTCCCTTCAGTTTCAAACGTTTATAAGAACTACGTGGATGCGCCGAATTCAGCCTTTTCTTGGGAGATTGATTCCGTATGCGAATTAAGGGAAAACTGAAACTGGGCTTTTATCCGCTACCTGACGCCGAGTCTCAGCGACTCCAGGGCTTCATTGAACTTCCGGGGGAACAATGCCAAGTTCTCGATCCGTGCTGTGGATCAGGCGCGGCGCTCAACGTGCTCACTATTCTCGCCACTGTTCGCACCCAAGGAATCGAGCTCGACGCATACCGGGCGTCAGAGGCACGCGAGGTTCTCGATGAGGTCATCCAGGGCAGCGCCTTCGACACCCACGCCCCTGTGGAATCGTTCTCGCTGATCTACCTAAACCCACCCTACGATTTCGAGATCGGCGAGGGTAAGAATCAGCGGATGGAACGGGTCTTTCTGGAGCACGTTGCCCGATGGTTGAAGCCCGGCGGGGTTCTCGTATTCGTTCTCCCCTTCGACCGCGTCTACGACTGCAGCGGAATTCTCACGACGCAGTTCCGCGATAAATCGATCTACCGGCTGACGGCGCCGGAGTCGGTCGCCTACAAACAGGTCGTCCTCTTCGGAGTTCGACGGTCTCGCCAAGAGCGGGAGCGCTTGACCGACCGCACCGTCATCGACGGCAATTGGAAGCTCCAGCAACTGACTCGGGTGTACGACGATATTCCAGCTCTTCCCGACGAAGCGGACAGACAATACGCTGTGCCGCCCGCCTCACCGGTAAAGCTTGAGCATCGCGGGTTACCCCTCGATCAAATTGAAGACGCACTGGAATCCTCACCGGCTTGGTGGCAAGCGCAACGCATCACGCACGCACCAAAGGCCGAGTTCTCAGGTCGACCACTGACCCCACTCCATAAGGGGCACGTTGGCCTGCTCTGCACCAGCGGACTGCTCAACGGTGTCTTTGGCGAAGGAAGCGAACGGCACGTTGCCTATTGGGAAAGCGTGAAAGTAGTGGACCGAATTGAGGAGGCAGGCGAGGACGCGGCCACCGCAGTGGTTCAGGAGAAGGAACGCTTCTCGCAGCGACTGACTCTGCTGTACGCGGATGGACGAATCGCGCTCCTGTCGGAGCGGCCTGCATCGAGCAAGAAGGGAGACGCCCACGATGATGAATGCACATTTGCGGATGGGCCGGCTGACCTTCGTGCGGCAGACGCGGGATACGGTGACGAATGTCTCGATCCACCTGCATCGCTTTGTTGCTGAGCGTTCGCCGGAGCGAAGCGGCTCCGCACAACTTCATCTGGTCTCCGCTTTTGGGGGAGACCAGGACGTCGGCGCCATGGTGGCCGCCGCACTCGAAGGGCTTCGATTTCAGATCACTGCCGGCGGTGAGGATTTTAGCGGGACTCTAGGCGAGAAGCCTGTCCTCTATCGCTCCTCGATCCAGGTGCCGGGACGAAAGCGCCCGGTTCGGCATGTGGTTTTGCTGTCGGCTGAACTGATGGCTACGACGCTGGGTGCGGACAGTGATGCTCGCCGCACGGTCCTGTTCCACGATGAGCCAGATTTCATCCTGCATCGCCTCTCTGTCCGATTCGGCATCCCGGCACTGCCGGGTTGGGCGGACTGGTTCCACCGGGAACTCGACCGCCGCAAAATGCTGGAGCCGATACTCGGTTGGAACTGCTCGCCGGTGCTCGTGAAGGGCACCAAACTCCGGCTGCTTCGGCTATTGAGCCAAGGCCTCAAGCGAGGGGAAATTCAAGTTCCTGGCGAAGGTTCGTGGGATGTCGCATCGTCCTGCCCCCGTTGATCCAGTTCCGATTCCAACTCTTCAATCGACGGCAGCGACGACTTCAAGTTTTCTGGCAGGCTCTCTGTAAGCCGGAACTCCGCGATACCCATGGGTTTCCCAATATCGCGAAGCGCATATTCCACCACAACACCCTCCTTGGAGCGGCACAGGATCAGACCAATACTGGGCTGGTCGCTGGGGTGGCGGAATAGGTCATCCACGGCGGATAGATAGAAGTTCAATTTGCCGGCAAATTCGGCGCGGAAGGGGCCAGACTTAACTTCGGCGACAACGAATGCCCTCAGCTTCAGGTGGTAGAACAACAGGTCAATCCGGTAGTCCTCCTTTCCGATGGACAGCGGAACCTGGCTGCCGACGAAGGCGAAGCCGGACCCAAGTTCCAGCAGGAACTGCCGCAGGTGTTCGAGCAGCCCACGCTCTATATCTCGCTCGCGGGCATCCTTGTCCAGCGTGAGGAAATCGAAGTTGTAAGGATCCTTGAGAATTTGCCGGGCAAGGTCCGATTGTGGCTTTGGCAAAACAGACTGGAAGTTTGAGATCGCCTGGCCCTGCCGGCGGTAGAGTCCAGACTCGATCTGCAGGACCAGGACATTGCGGCTCCATCCATGCTGTATCGTTTGCTGGGAATACCAGAGGCGCTCCTCCTTGACCGCGACTTTCTCCAGTAGAGCCAGATTGTGGTACCAGGTGATTTGTGCAAGCGCCGCTTGCACAATTTGCTCGTCCGGCCACGCCTCCGCGAAAGCCCTCATGTACTTGAGGTTACGGGGTGACAACCCTTTCATCTCGGGAAACGAAAAGTGCAGATCCCGCGCCAGAGACTCGATCACTTTTGCGCCCCAACCCTCCCGATCCTGGCGGGTGAGGATCTCCCGGCCAATCGACCAATACAGCAGTACCAACTCCCGGTTCACCGCCAGGCCGGCGCGAACTTGCGCGGTTTGGATGCGGGCCTTGATGTCTTCGAGAAGCTTCCGGTAGCCGGCGGGTTGGCTAAGTTGTTCGTCCATGGCTGCCCCGAGAGTAAGCCTAGACTGATTTCCCAGAAAGTGAGGTGCCGCGTGGCATTGGACAATATCAGCGCGTACCTACTCGAATACGGCACGGAGCTGGGCAATCGAGTTCTCGCACAATTTCCGGCGCTTCACGCTCCGGGCGACCCGCTCGCCAGAGAAATCCAGCAGTTGAAGCGCTCCCCATTCCCCGCGCAGGCCATGGCGATCATGGGCATCGTCAAGCGCTGGCGGGAAGCTTGCTGCGCTGCGGCGGTCGCGGAATGCGGCACCGGGAAGACGCTCATCTCATTGGGCAGCGTGTTTACCCACGCAGCGGGTCGGCCCTTCACCGCCCTCGCGATGGTCCCTCCGCAACTCGTTGAGAAATGGGCGCGCGAGTGCTTCCTCACGATTCCGGGTGTGCGGGTCTTCATCATCGACGGCGTCCGCAACGGCGTAGGTTCCAATGGGCACACCGGTGTAAATGAGGTGCGGCTCCGAAACGGCAAAATTCTGCGCGAAGGCCTACACACCACCCTGAGCGAAATCCGGCTTGGCGGCGAACACCGGTCAGCGCGCGTGAAATGGCAGGCTCTCGTACCAGGGCCTAGCATCTTCGTCGTCTCACGCGAACGGGCAAAACTGGGCTACTTCTGGCGTCACGTCATCCACACGGCCAGAAGCGGACCCTTCCTCGGAAACGTGGTGAACCCCGACACCGGCATTCCCGTCGCGACCAGCGATGACCAGCTCCGCCGAGCCGACTTCCGCAAAGTGAAGCACTCCGAAGTGGTCATCCCAGAAACAAGTCACGGCCGGCGGCCCTACTTCAGTCCGCTCTGGCAGGCCGACAACCGTAAGATCCACCGCATGGCGCCCATTGAATTCATCGGACGCTACATGCGGGGGTTCTTCGACTACGGCATCGCCGACGAAGTCCACGAACTCAAGGGC
>VFQU01001511.1_pt1 | contig 13349 bp, 13 predicted proteins | sample 3512311 | NCBI WGS metagenome assembly VFQU01 (sample SAMN10412377, study PRJNA504923) | tailings metagenome | isolation source: Relicate 3 Philex TSF3 active mining site | place: Philippines: Tuba, Benguet | collected 2017-08-29 | reverse complement strand
GGCCGCGACGATCATGGGGATGCCGTGCTCCCGGGCGAGGACGGCGAGGCCGTACGTGCCGATCTTGTTCGCCACGTCCCCGTTCGCGGCGATGCGGTCCGCCCCCACGACGACGTGGGAGACGGCGCCGCCCGCCATCATCGCCGCCGCCATCGAATCGGTGATGAGGGTGTGGGCGATCCCCTCCCGCCCCAGCTCCCACGCCGTCAGCCGGGAGCCCTGCAGCAGCGGCCGCGTCTCCGGCACCACCACCCGCACCGTCGGGTCCGCGGCGTGGGCGGCGCGCACCACCCCGAGGGCCGTCCCGTACCCCCCCGTCGCGAGGGCGCCGGCGTTGCAGTGGGTCATGATCCGCGCGCCCCGGCCGAGGAGGGCGAGGGCGTGGGCGCCGATCGCCCGGCACCGCGCCACCTCGTCGTCGTGGATCCGCCGCGCCGCGTCGGCGAGGGCGGCGGCGGTGGCCTCCGGGGGACCGGGGTGGGCCGCCACCAGGGCCGACTGGGCGTCGACCGCCCACATCAGGTTCACCGCCGTCGGCCGCGCCGCGCGCAGCGCCGCGGCGGCACGCGCCACCTCTGCGGCGAACGCGTCGCCGTCGTCGTGGGGGGCGTGGGCGGCGGCGAGGGCGACGCCCATCGCCCCCGCGACCCCGATCGCCGGGGCGCCGCGGATCGCGAGGCGGCGGATCGCGTCGACGACCTCCGGCCACGACGTGCAGCGCAGCACCACCTCCTCCGAGGGGAGGCGCGTCTGGTCGAGCATCTCGACGGTGTCGCCGGTGAGGCGGATGACGTCGTGCGGCGCGACCCCCGCCGGGGCGGTCACGTGCCCTGCTCCCACGACGCCAGGTACCGCGCCTGGTCGTCGGTGAGGACGTCGATCCGCACGCCGAGGGCGGCGAGCTTCAGCTTCGCGATCTCCTCGTCGATCCGCGGCGGCACCGGGTACACCCGCGCCTCCAGCCCCGCGCCCTCCCGCGCCAGGAACTCCGCGCAGAGGGCCTGGTTCGCGAAGCTCATGTCCATCACCGACGCCGGGTGCCCCTCCGCGCACGCGAGGTTCACGAGGCGCCCCTCCGCCAGCAGGTTCAGCCTCCGTCCGTCGGGCAGCAGGAACTCCCGCACCCCGGGACGCACCTCCCGCTCCGCGCGGGCCATCGCCGCGAGCCCGGCGACGTCGATCTCCACGTTGAAGTGCCCGGTGTTCGCGAGGATCGCCCCGTCCTTCATCTCCCGCATGTGCTCCGGCCGCAGCACGTCCACGTCGCCGGTGGCGGTGATGAACACGTCCGCGAGGCGGGCGGCCTCCTCGACCGGCATCACGGGGAACCCGTCGAGCACCGCCTCCAGCGCCCGCCGCGGGTCGACCTCCAGCACGATCACGTGCGCCCCCATGCCGCGCAGGCGGCCCGCGACGCCGCGGCCGAAGGGGCCAAAACCCGCGACCACCGCCTGGCGTCCCGCGACGAGGAGGTTCGTCGCCCGCAGCAGCCCGTCGATCGTCGACTGGCCGGTGTTGTCGAACATGTGCGACGTGTCGGCGTCGTTCACCGAGATCACGGGGAACGCCAGCCCGCCCTCGCGCTCCAGCGCCCGGAGGCGGATCACGCCGGTGGTCGTGTCCTCCGTGCCGCCGATGACCCCGTCGAGCATCTCGCGCCGCTCACCGTGCAGCACGCCGATGACGTCGGCGCCGTCGTCCATGGTGATCCGCGGCGCGTGGTCGATCGCGGCGGTGACGTGGCGGTAGTACGTCGCCTCGTCCTCCCCCCGCCGCGCGTACGTCGCGACGCCGAAGTCGGCGACGAGGGCGGCGGCGACGTCGTCCTGGGTGGACAGCGGGTTCGACGCGACGAGGACGAGGTCGGCGCCCCCGGCGCGCAACGTCCGTGCCAGCGCCGCCGTCTCCGTCGTCACGTGCAGGCACGCCGAGATCCGGAGCCCCGCGAGGGGGGTCTCCCGGGCGAACCGCTCCCGGATGCTCCGCAGGACCGGCATGTCCCGGTCGGCCCACTCGATCCTCTGGCGGCCGAGGGGGGCGAGCCCCAGGTCGGCGACGTCGTGCGGGGGCGGGGACGCCGCCGTCACGCCTGCGGGTCCGCGGACCTCCCGTACCCGGTCTGCGCGAGCCGCTCCTTGAGGCGCTCGATCATCTCGACGGGCCCCGGGTCGACCGCGCGCAGCAACGCGAGGTAGAGGGATGCGTAGTCACCGAGGAGGACGAGGTCGAGCATCCGCGCCAGGCCGCCCTGCCCCTCCGCCTCGATCGAGAGCGTGTGCGCGACGTGCGGCTCGACGAGCTCGCGGGTGAGGTCGAAGCGGCGCTGCACCTGCCGGTGGTGGCGGGGGTCGCGCAGCATGATCAGGTGCGCGAGCTGGCTGAGCGGCGCCGGCATGCCCGCGAACCCGACGATCTCGTTGTGGTCGAGCTCGGGGATCGACGACGCGAACGCCGGGATCTTGGCGTTCTCGTTGAACTGGCCCTTCCAGCGCACCGCGATCGGGGCCGTCGCCTCCGCGCCCCAGATCAGCGGGACGGCGTTCTGCAGCGACCGCGCGAGCTGCTTCGCCGGGTTGCCGGTCTCGGGGACGTCGGGGCCGTACGCCGCGATGGCGCCGGAGATCGTGGCGCGCGCCTCCTCGAGGTCCGACGTCAGCGACGGGACCAGCTCGAGCCGGTGCAGCAGCACCACCAGGGGGACCATCATCCGCAGCAGGGCCGCGCGGGGCTGGAGCCCCGGCACGACGGGCACGACGGGGACGCCCTCCGCCGCGTAGAACGACCCGAGCTTGCCGCCGCTCGTCACCGCGACGCACAGGCTGTTGCGCTCGAGGGCCTGGGAGGCCGCCGTCAGCGTCTCCTCGGTGCCGCCCGAGTACGACGACAGCACCACGAGGGTGCCCTCGCCGATCCAGCCCGGCAGGTAGTAGTCGCGCACCACCGTCACGGGCACCCGCAGGCGCTCGCGGTACGCGCCGGTGACGAGGTCGGCCGCGATGGCGGAGCCGCCCATGCCGCAGATCGCGACGTCGGTGATCGCGTCCGCCGGCCACGGGATCTCCACGGCCTCGGCGGAGGCGCGGGCCTCGTCGAAGGCGGCCAGCGAGTCGCCGATCCCGCGGATCAGTCCGAGGGAGTCGGCCTCCAGGGCCTCGGGTCCGTCCAGTCCGAACATGCCGCGGAGGCTACCGGAGTGGGGCGGCGGTCACGCCCCCGCGCCGGTCGGCACCGGTGTGGAGGGGTCCACCACCGTGCCGGGGGCGATGCGGGCGTCGTCCCCGACGATCACGCCGGGACCGAGTCGCGCCCCGCGGCCGACGGTCGCGCCGGCGCCGACGATCGCGCCGTCGAGCGTCACGTCGACCCCGATCCGCGCGCCCGCCCCGACGACGCTGCCGCGCACCGACGCCCCCGCCGCGAGCACGGCCCCGTCGCCCACGCAGGACCGGTCGTCGACCGTCGCGGACGGGTCGACGTGGGCGCCCGCGCCGAGGTACGCCCCGCCCGTCGGGGACTCGGTGCGCAGGGCCCCCGCCAGGACGTCGTGGTTCGCGGCGAGGTACGACGCGGGGGTGCCGATGTCGCGCCAGTAGGCGTCGCTCGGGTGGCCGTGCAGGGTCCCCCGCTCCGCGAGCACCGGGAAGACCTCGCGCTCGATCGAGCACGACACGCCACGCGGGATGAGGTCCAGCACGGCGGGGTCGAGCAGGTAGGTGCCGGCGTTGATGCGGTACGGCTCCCCGGGCCGCAGGTCGGCGGGGGCGGGCTTCTCCACGAACGCCTCGACGGTCCCGTCGTCGTGGAGGCGCACCAGGCCGAAGGCGCTCGGGTCGTCCACCGGCGTCAGGGCGATCGTGCCCTGCGCCCCCGTCGCCCGGTGCTCCGCGGCGAACGCCGTCAGGTCGAGGTCGGTGAGGATGTCGCCGTTCAGCACCAGGAACGGGGCGTCGTCGAGGAGGTCCTCGGCGTTGCGGACCGCGCCGGCCGTGCCGAGGGGCTCCGGGTCGACGACGTACCGCAGGCGCACCCCGGCGGCGGCGCCGTCGCCGAAGTGGTCGCGCAGCGCGTCGGGCCGGTACCCGCACGAGAAGATGACGTCGTCGACGCCGTGGCGGCGCAGCAGGTCGATCTGGTGGGCGACGAACGGCCGGTCCACCAGCTGCATCATCGGCTTCGGGCGGGTGTCGGTCAGGGGTCGCAGACGGCGCCCCTGACCACCCACGAGCACGACGGCCTGCGTCAGAGCGGCGCGCCCACGTGCGCGGGGATCCGGCCGATGCCCTCGAACGCGTAGCCGAGGCGGGTCATCTCCCGCGGGTCGAGGGCGTTGCGGCCGTCGATGACGATGGCGGAGCGCATCGTGCCCTGGGCGGCGGCCCAGTCGAGGCCGACGATCGCGGCCCACTCCGTCACCAGCACGGCGGCGTCGGCGCCGGCCATCGCCTCCTCGGCGGTGGCGGTCATCGACACGCCGTGCAGCCGGTCGTAGACCTCGACGACGGGGTCGTAGGCCACGACCTCGGCGCCCTCGGCGAGCAGCCGGGCGGCGAGCACCAGGCTCGACGCCTCGCGCATGTCGTCCGTCTCGGGCTTGAACGCCAGGCCGAGCAGGGCGACGCGCTTGCCCTCGAGCGTGCCGAGGTGCTTCTTGAGCTTCCCGATCACGCGGCGCTTCTGGAGCTCGTTCACCTCGATGACGGAGGTGAGCAGCTGGAAGTGGTACCCCGAGTTGCCGGCGAGCTGCTTCAGCGCCGACACGTCCTTCGGGAAGCAGCTCCCGCCGAAGCCGATGCCGGCCCGCAGGAACGACGACCCGATCCGCGAGTCGAGGCCCATGCCGTGCGCGACGACCTCGACGTCGGCGCCGACCTCCTCGCAGACGTTCGCGATCTCGTTGATGAAGCTGATCTTCGTGGCGAGGAACGCGTTCGACGCGTACTTCACCATCTCCGCCGAGGGGACGGAGGTGCGGATGATCGGCGCGCCGAGGGGCGCGTAGAGGGCGGCGACCCGGTCGCCCTGCGCGTCGTCGAAGGACCCGATCACGACGCGGTCGGGGCGCAGGAAGTCGGCGATCGCCGCGCCCTCCTTCAGGAACTCCGGGTTCGAGCAGTAGCCGACCTGCTCCAGGCCGCGCGCGTCGAGCTCGGCGCGCACCCGCTCGCCGGTCCCGACCGGGACGGTGCTCTTCATGACGAGCACGTGGCGGGCGTCGGCGCCGACCTTCTCCAGCTCCTCCACCACGCTCATGACGCGCGACAGGTCGGCGTCGCCCGAGTACGTCGGCGGGGTGTCGACCGCGATGAACACGACCTCCGACCGCTCCAGCATCCGCTCCAGCGACAGCGTGTACGTCAGCCGGTCGCGGTGCTCGGACATCATCTCGACGAGGCCGGGCTCGTAGATCGGCACCTGGCCGTCGTTGAGCGCCGCCACCTTGTTGGCGTCGATGTCGCGGAGCGTCACCTCGTAGCCCATGGAGGCCAGGCACACGCCGGTCACCAGGCCGACGTAGCCGGCGCCGATCACGCCGACGCGCTCCCGGGGGGCCGGGCCGCCGCCGTTGACGGCATCCGCGCCGGGTTCGGGCGCTGCGCTGCTCGCGTTGTCGGTCATGGGGTGCTGGCCTCCGTCGAGACGGTGATCGGGGTGTCGGTCCTGTCGGCAGGCAGCGTGGCGCGGTTGAGTGGCCGCATCGACTTGGCGATCTCCTCGATCGTCTTGGCGCTGAGCTCGTTCATCAGGGTGTTGGACACCCAGTACCACGTGTTGCCCGTGCGGAACGCCAGGCGCTGCAGGTTGCGCCCGTCGTAGAACGTAAGGTACTCACGCCCGCCGCTGGTGTACCTCCCCGTCGGACCGTCGACGATCGGGGGGTTCTTCATCGACGTCATCATGATGCTCCAGTACTTCGGGGCCCCCCCGACGTACACCTGGAACACCACCTTGACCGCCGGCGGGCCGTTGTCGCCGCCCCCCGTCGAGATGCGGTAGGCGCGCACGATGCGGGCCTCCGACCCCGTCGCCACCTTGAGCGGGGCCATGATCCGCATGCCGGGGACCTCCGACCGGAGGCCGCGCAGGGTCTCGACCATGCCGGTCGTGTCGACCGTCGAGGCGGCGGGCCGCGCCTCGGCCTTCGGCGGCGTCGCGAGCTCGCCGGTGAAGTCGGCGCCGGCGACGACGACGACCTCGTTGCCGCTGCCGCCGCCGTTCTCCAGGGCCCCGATCGTGGCGCCCGGGCCCATCAGCGCCGCGATCTTGCGCGCCGGGTCGCGGAAGCCGTCGGCGTAGTAGACGGCGCTGTTGGCGAAGTCGAACGAGTCGGCGTTGCCGCCGACGCGGGCCATGTACCTCTTCTCCGCGAGGGCCTGCGCCACGTCCTCGGCGGCGAGCAGCTCACCGGACCCGTTCAGCACGGTCACGTCCACCGTGCGCGGGTCGATCGGCTTGGCCGCCGACGTGTCCTGCTCGACCTCCGGCTCCTTCCAGAGCGCGACCTTGGCGGCGATCTCGGAGGGGTCGGCCAGCTCGACCGACGCCCCGTTGATCATCCCGCTCGCCCCCTCGATCGAGACGCGGGCGATGCGGTCCTTCGGCGCCTCCAGCGCGAGCGTCAGCAGCGAGATGAACCGCGGCACGTTGTCGATGCTCGTCTCGATGTTGTCGCCGAAGATCTTGCGGAAGCTCGTGACGTTGGTGAGGTTGCCGAGCTGCTTCGTCTGGCGCTTCAGCTCCGACAGGAACTGCTGCTGGCGGGCGATGCGCGAGTAGTCGGAGTCGGTGTGGCGGTACCGCACGTACGAGAGGGCGCGGGTGCCGTCGAGCTTCTGGTAGCCGGCCTGCAGGTCGATGTCGGCGTAGTTCGTCGCCGCGGTGCCGATGTTCTTGTTGTAGTAGCGCCGGTCGATGTCGAGGTAGACGCCGCCCACCTCGTCCACGAGGCGCGCGAAGCCGGTGAAGTCGACGATCACGTACTCGTTGATCGGCTCCCCCGTCAGCTCCTCGACGGTCTTGATCGTCGTCGCCGGCCCCTGCGAGTAGGCGGCGTTGATCTTGTCCTGCCCGTAGCCCGGGATCTGGACGTAGAGGTCGCGGGGGAAGGACAGCATCGAGATCAGGTCGCGCTGGGGGTCCATCCGGACGAGGATCAGCGAGTCGCTGCGCCCCGGGTCGCCCTCCGACGGCCGGGTGTCCGACCCGATCAGGAGCACGTTGACGGGCTTGCCCGGCAGCACCGGCTTGGTGGCGGCGCGGGCGGCCTTCGCCTCGGCGGTGTTCGGCGCGGCGGCCTCGAGGGTGTCGTCGAGGTAGATGTAGGCGCCGCCGGCGGCCGCGACGACGAGCGCGACGATCGCCCACAGCGACCACCCGACGACCGCGACCCACACGCGGCGGCGGCGCGGGACGCGCCAGTAGCGGGCGCCGCGGTGCGGCGGGTCCTCGCGGCCGGGGGGCGTCACGGTGCGGGCACCCCCGTCTCCGTGCCGGCCGCCGTCGCCGGCAGCTCGGCCACCATCCTCGCGAACTCGGTCAGGGCGCGGCGGTACCGCGGCAGGCTGTCGATCTCGACGTACTCCTCGGGTCCGTGGTGGCCGGCGCCGCGTGGGCCGAACTCGACGGCGGGGACGCCCACCTCGATGAACGCGACCGCGTCGGAGGCGCCGTCGCGCCCGACGGACGTCGCGGACGGCTCGTGGCGGCCGGCGGCGTCGAGCAGCGTCTGCACGTAGACGTGGTCGGGCGAGACGTCGGCGGGCGGGCGCTCCAGCAGCACCTCGATGCGGGCGCGCGGCTCCAGCGACAGGATCTGGGCGAGCACCTCGTCGGGCGACTGGCCCGGCAGGTACCGCACGTCCACGTCCATGCGGCAGTGGTCGGGGACCTTGTTGACCGCGTCGCCGCCCTGGATGCGGCCGAGGTTGATGGAGGGGTGCTCGAACAGCGGTGCGGACTCCGTGGCGAAGGGGAGCGTCGCGATGCGCCGGTACATGTCGATTCCGCGCAGGACGGCATTGTCCCCCAACCAGGGCGTCGCCCCGTGGGCGGCGGTCCCGGCGACGTCGACCCGCAGCATCAGGACGCCCTTCGCCTGCACCCCGACGCGCATGTCGGTGGGCTCGCCGCAGACGACGAAGTCGGCCCGCAGTCCGTCGTGCACCATCATCTGGGTGCAGTTCTCGCCCGGCTCCGACCGCTCCTCGTCGGGCACCACGATCAGATCGACGACCGCGCCGTGCAGGCCGCTCTGCGCGAGGTCGGCGACGGCGAGCATCATCGCTCCGAGCGCCGCCTTCATGTCGTACGCGCCGCGGCCCACCAGCCGGCCGCCGTCGATGCGGGGCGTGAACTGCTCGGGGTACCCGGGGACGACGTCGATGTGCCCGTGGTAGACCAACCGGGTGGGGCCGTCGCCGACACGGGCCACCAGGCTGCGACGACCCCCCGTTTCGACGTGGGAGACGGTCGCGCCGCGGGCCTCGAGCCACCCGGCCACGAAGTCGGTGGCCTGCCCGATCCCGGAGCGGCGGGACGTGTCGTAGGCGATCAGCCGCTCGGCGAGCAGGACCTCGTCCACGCGGAGGAGGATAGCCGAGCCCCGGCCCGGAGTGCTCCGCGGCCGGGCTCCGCCCCGCGGATCCCGGTCCTGACCGGCCCTTAACCGTCGGCGGGGGCCGCCGCCGCGGGACCGATCTACCCTCGGGGGAGTGCTCGCCGCCCTCCTCAGCGCCCTCCTGCTCGCGACCCCGCAGGCGACGCCCGTGGAGCGTCCCGTCGCGATCCCGGCGTCCGGCGGCGTCACGCTCGCCGCCACCCTCAGCGTCCCCGCGGGACCCGGCCCGCACCCCGCCGCCGTGCTCGTGGGGGGCTTCGGCCCGGCGGCGCGCGACGGCTCGTTCGGGCGGCGCGGCGGCCCCTACGCCGACCTCGCGCGGCGCCTCACCCGCGAGGGGGTGGCGGTGCTGCGGTACGACAAGCGCGGCCTCGGCGACTCGGAGGGTCTCGCGCTCAGCTGGCTCGACGCCCGCCCCCTGCAGCGCGACGCGGGGGCGGCGGTCCGCCTGCTGGCGGCGCTGCCCGGGATCGACCCGGCGCGGGTCGCCCTCGTCGGCCACAGCCAGGGCGGCGACCTGGCGCTCGCCGCCGCGACGGGATCCCCCGCCACCCGAGTGGTCGCGCTGTCGGCGCCGGGCCGCCCGCTCGGGCTGCTGCCGCGGGTCTCGGGGGGCGCGCGGCGCCTGCTCGACCGCCTCGCCGGACCCGGCGTGGCCGCGGCGACCCTCTCCGCCGACCCCCGCCGGGCGGCCGCGGGCGCCCGTCAGCCCGTGCTGCTGGTGCACGGCACCCGCGACGGCACCGTCCCCGTCGCCGACATGGCGACGCTGGCCGCGGCCCGCCGCGCCGCCGGTCTCCCCGTGCGCACCATCCGGGTGCGGGGCGCGAACCACTTCCTACAGGTCGAGGGCCGCGTCCCCGCCGCGACGGTCCGGCAGATCGCGGCCTTCGTCTCCTGAGCGCGTCGCGGCCTCGTCGCGGGGGGCGTCGATCTCTCGGACCGGGTTGCGCAGGCTCCACAGCCCCCAGGCGCCGAGCAGCACGGCGCACCCCGCGAGCGTCGCGGAGATCCCCGCCTGCTCGGCGACGAGGCCCGCGACGGTCGAGCCGAGGGCGATCGGGCCGATGACCGACAGCTGGTAGAGGCCGAGCATGCGCCCCAGCAGGCGCGGCGGGGCGCGCAGCTGCGTGGCGGTGTTGGTGGCGGCGAACATCCAGATCCAGAACGCCCCGGCGAACGCCATGCCGGCGAGTCCCACCAGGAACCACGGCGTCAATGCGACGACCAGCATCCCCACCGAGAAGAGGGTCGTGGCGGTCGGCAGCGCCAGGTGGCGCGGGTAGTCGTGGGCGTGGAGGCGCTCCAGGAGCCACGCACCGACGAGCGCCCCGCCGCCCATCGCCCCGAGCAGCAGGCCGAGGCCGGTGGCGCCCGCGTCGAGGCGGTCGGCGACGACGGGGGCGAGCTCCTGGATGGGTGACGCGAGGGTCGTGAAGATCGCCATCCCGACGAGGAGGCGGCGGATCGCGCGGTCGTGGACGGCGTGGCGGAGGGCGTCGCTCATGCGGACGGGGGCGCCGGCGTGGACGACCGCCGGACGCGGGTGGAGGCGCAGGAGGACCCAGACGAGCGCGAGGAACGAGACGGCGTTCAGCTCGAAGCAGGCGGTCGCGCCGAACACCGCCAGCACCCCGCCACCGATCGCGGGACCCGCGAGACGGGCGACGTTGATGCCGGCGGCGTTGAGGCTGACGGCCTGGGAGAGCTTCGGCGGCGGGACGGGGGCGGGGAACAGGGCGGGCATCGCGGGGAGGCCGAGCGCGAAGCCGAGGCCGACGACGAAGGTGAGGACGTAGATCGCGGCGACGTGGGTGCCGTCGGTGAGCGTGATCACGGCGAGCACCCCCGCCGCGACGGCCTGCATCCCGAACGTCCAGGCGCCGACGATGCGGCGGTCGAAGCGGTCGGCGAGGCCTCCGGCGTAGGCGGAGAAGGCGATGGCGGGGGCGCGGGTGACGAGGGCCAGCGCGCCGACCGCGGCGGGGCTGTCGGTGGCCTGGAGGATGAGCCAGCCGCTCGCGACGATCTGGAGCCACGACCCCGCGTTGGAGGCGAGGCTGGCGAGCCACACGGCCCGGAAGTCGCGGATGCGGAGGATCTCCGGGACGGCGCTCATCGGCTCCAGTATCACCGCGCCGGGGGCGACCGGCCCGGGCGCCGTGGGAGGATGCGCTCGCCGTGCGCGCCCCGATCCCGACGAGCGTCCCGACCCCCGAGGTGCGCCCCGCGGAGCCGGGGGACGCCGCCGCGATCGCCGCGGTGCACCTGGCGGCGTGGCGGGCGGCGTACGGCCACGTCTTCCCCGGCGACGCCCTGCGGGACGTGTCCGCCGCCGAGCGCGAGGGCGCGTGGCGGCGCACCATCGGGGGCGCGGCGCCCCGGCGGCGGGTGATGGTCGCGGGCCCGCCCGGCGGTGACCCCCGTGGGTTCGCGGTGTGGGGTCCGACGCGCGACGCCGACGGCGACCCCGCGACGACGACGGAGCTGTACTCCCTCTACGTGCACCCCGGCGCGTGGGGTTCCGGCCTCGGGCGGGTGCTGCTCGCCCGCGGGACGGCCCTCGCACGCGCCGACGGGTTCACGCGGGCGACGCTGTGGGTCGTCGCCGACAACGCCCGCGCACGGCGGGTGTACGCCGCGGCGGGCTGGACGGCGGACGGGGCGGGGCGCTCGGAGGAGGTCCTCGGCGCCCGGGTCCCGGAGGTCCGCTACGCCCGCCCCCTCGACGGCGGGGGGCGGGACGCGACGCAGGACGGGGCCGCGGCCGGTTAGGCGGCGGCGGGCGCCTCGGCGTACTCGGCGTCGGTGACGTGGGCGCCCCACGTGACGTGCGACCCGCCGGCGTCGGCCTCGTGGACGGCGAGGTGGGTCATGAACGACGACGGACCCGCGCCGTGCCAGTGGTCCTCACCCGGCGCGAACTCGACGGTGTCGCCGGCGCGGACGACCTCCGGCGGGGCGCCGCGGCGCTGCACGAGGCCCTGCCCCTCCGTGACGTGGAGGACCTGGCCGAGGGGGTGGGTGTGCCACGCCGTCCGGGCGCCCGGCGCGAAGTGGACGCTGACGACCCGCACCGCCGCCGGGGGGGGCGGGGTCGCGATGTCGTCGACCCAGACGTCGCCGGTGAACCAGTCGGCGGACGGGGTCTTCGTGTCGGGGCGGACGCGGGTGATCCTCATCGCCGGGTCAGCTCACGGCGAGGAGGTCGACGACGAAGATCAGGGTCTCGCCGGGGGCGATGACGCCACCCGCCCCGCGGTCGCCGTAGGCGAGGTGGGGCGGGATGACCAGCCGGCGGCGGCCGCCGACCCTCATCCCGGTGACGCCCTGGTCCCAGCCGGAGATCACCTGGCCCTGACCGAGGCCGAACCGGAACTCCTGGCTGCGGTTCCACGAGGCGTCGAACTCCTCGCCGGTGGAGAACGCGACGCCGGCGTAGTGCACCGAGACGTTGCGTCCCGGCGTCGCCTCGTCCCCGTCGCCGACGACGAGGTCGGTGACCTCGAGCTCGGCGGGCGGGTCCCCCTCGGGGGGGTCGATCTCGGGTCGTTCGAGGGCCATGGGACGCTCCGTCGGTCGGGAGGGGGACCCGCCCAGCCTAGCCCGTCACCCGAGGGCGTCGGCGATCATCCACACCACGGGGATGAGGACGGCGCAGGCGCCGAGCGCGACGCCGGCGGTGGCGATCGCGCGCTCGCGCCCGGACGTCCGGGCGCGGGCGTGCAGGCCCACGGCGATCGCGGCGATCGCGAGCGGCAGGCCGATGACGAAGCCGCCCCCCGCGAACCAGTCCCAGGTCAACCAGCTCCCGGGGAGGGACAGGATGCCGAGCAGCAGGGCGACGAGCGGTGCGCCGACGCGGGCGCGGGGGGCGACGTCGATGTGGGACGGGCGGGTGGACACGGGGGTCTCCTCCGGTGCGTGGTCTGGGACGCCCCGATCGTCCGTCCGGCCGGCGCGGCGGACATCCCTGCTCGCACCGGGCAGGCCCTCCGTGCCAGCACCGGTCACGAGCCCGCGTGGACGCGCAGGTACGCGAGCACCGCCAGCACCCGGCGGTGGTCCTCGTCCGAGGCCGGCAGGCCGAGCTTGCCGAGGATGCTCCGCACGTGGGTCTCGACCGTCCGGTCCGTCAGCCACAACCGCCGGGCGATCGCGGCGTTCGTCCGGCCCTCCGCCATCAGGCCGAGCACCTCCCGCTCCCGCGCGGTCAGACCGCCGAGCGGGTCGGCGCGCCGCCCCGCCACGAGGGCGGCGACCACCTCGGGGTCGAGCGCCGACCCGCCCGCCGCCACGCGGCGGAGCGAGTCCAGGAAGTCGTCGACGTCGAGCACCCGGTCCTTGAGCAGGTAGCCGAAGCCGCCGGCCGCGACGAGGTCCAGGGTGTGCCGGGTCTCGACGTGCTGGGAGAGCAGCATGATCGCGACGCCGGGGTGCTCGCGCCGGATCCGGGCGGCCGCGAGTGCGCCGTCGTCGTCGCCTCCCGGCGGCATCCGGATGTCGACGACGGCGATGTCGGGGGTGTCGCGGGCGACGGCCTCGACCAGGGCGGGCGCGTCGGCGACCGCGGCGACCACGTCGTGGCCCGCGTCGCGGAGCAGCAGCCCCAGCCCGTGCCGGAAGAGGGCCGAGTCCTCGCCGATCACGATGCGCACGGCAACGTCACCTCCAGACGGGTCCCGTGCCCGGGCCTGCTGTCGAGCACGAGCGCCCCACCGTGGGCCGCCACGCG
>VFQU01001510.1_pt1 | contig 13350 bp, 12 predicted proteins | sample 3512311 | NCBI WGS metagenome assembly VFQU01 (sample SAMN10412377, study PRJNA504923) | tailings metagenome | isolation source: Relicate 3 Philex TSF3 active mining site | place: Philippines: Tuba, Benguet | collected 2017-08-29 | reverse complement strand
ATTTAGGTTTGGTTCCCACACCTACCACAAAGGCTGTCGTAAACTTGGCAAAGGCGAGAGGCGGAATTATGATTTCCGCATCTCATAATCCTATGGAATGGAATGCATTTAAGTTCATTTCCAAAGGAGGATTTTTCTTCAATGCGAAAGAAAACGAAACCTTGCTCAATCTATTGAAACATTCCCAATTCGCTCCCGAGATCATTCATCCTAAGTCGTATGTGGAATCGGGAGAAGATTATATCGATCTTCATATTAAGTCCGTTCTGTCTCGAGTCAATGTACCTAAAATAAAAAAGAAAAAATTCAAAGTCTTCGTAGATGCTGTGGGCGGAGCGGGTTCTTACGTAATTCCTGCCTTATTGCGCACGTTAGGTTGCCAGGTGATCGAACACAACTGCAAACCGGACGGAACTTTTCCTAGACCTCCGGAGCCGACTCCTGCCGCACTCAAATCCGTGGAAAAACATTTCAAAAAGTCGAAAGCGGAAATCGGTTTCGCTTTGGATCCGGATGCGGACCGACTAGTTTTATTCACTCCTAAAAGAGGAGCGATCTCTGAAGAATTGACTCTTCCTTTGGCGCTTAAGAACGTTCTTTCCGATTCGAAAAAGGGAAGTAAGGTGGTCGTAAATTTATCTACCAGCTTTCTGAACGAACATGTTGCGGAAACTTTCGGTGCGAAGGTGATCCGTTCCAAAGTAGGGGAAGCCAACGTAGTGGAAGAGATGATTGCCGAAAAGGCAGTGTTTGGCGGAGAAGGAAACGGAGGAGTGATTGATCCGAAAATTCCTTCTTTCGGAAGGGACACTTTGTCTGGAATCGCACATATTTTAAATTTGATGGCGGAAGAGAAAAAAACGATCGATGAACTCGTTTCCGAACTTCCATCCATCCACATGGACAAACAATCCTTTCCTTTGTCCAAAGAATATTCCCTGAACGATTTGTACGATAAATTCGTAAGCGGATTCGGAAGGGCAACCATCTCCAAAAAGGACGGCCTTTGGCTGTCGGAAGGGGATACGTGGATTCATATTCGACCATCTAACACTGAACCGATATTCAGAGTCATAGCGGAAGCCAAATCAGAAGCGAAATTAAAAGAAACCTTAAAGAGGGTGCAAACATGTGTGGAATCGTAGGTTATTTGGGCAAAAGAGAAGCCCTTCCCGTAATTATCAAAGGTTTGAAAAGACTGGAATACCGTGGTTATGACAGCGCCGGTGTGGCGATGTTAAACGGTAATTTGGAAATCGTCAAAAAGAAAGGAAAAGTTTCCGATTTGGAAGCTGAAATCGGTACTAAAAAACTGGATGCTACTTTGGGAATCGGACACACTCGTTGGGCGACTCACGGAGAGCCGAACGATAAAAACGCTCACCCTCATTCCAGTGCAGACGGAAAACTCGCCATCATTCACAACGGAATCATCGAAAACTACTCATCCATTAAGAAAGAATTGGAGTTAAGCGGTCATGTGTTCAAATCGGACACAGATTCCGAAGTGCTAATTCATTTGATCGAGGAAATCAAACGCCAAAATCAATGTTCGATCGACGAAGCGGTGAGACTCGCGTTGAACGAAGTTGTAGGCGCTTATGCCATCGTGGTTTTATCCAAAGACGATGACCGTATGATGATCGCCGCTAGAAAAGGTTCTCCTCTCGTAATAGGGATTGGAGAAGGCGAATTTTTCGTGGCTTCCGATGCAACACCTATCATCGAATATACGAACAACGTAACGTATTTGAACGACAGAGAAATGGCAGTCATAAAAGACGGAAGCCTTACTGTTAAGAACTTGGAGAATGTCACCAAAACTCCTTTCATTCAAAAACTGGAATTGGATTTGGAAGATATCGAAAAGGGCGGTTATCCTCATTTTATGCTCAAAGAAATCTTTGAGCAGCCTAAATCCGTTCGGGATGCGATGAGAGGAAGACTCGTTTCCAGAGAACATCATCTGTTCATGAGCGGAATGGATCAGTATCTGAATCGTTTCATCAATGCGGACAGACTTATATTGATCGGCTGCGGTACTTCTTGGCATGCAGGCCTGATCGGAGAGTATCTATTCGAAGAACTTTCCAGAGTTCCCGTAGAAGTGGAATATGCATCCGAGTTTCGTTATAGAAACCCGGTAGTGAGAGAACAAGATATCGTGATCGCAGTCTCTCAATCTGGCGAAACTGCGGACACTCTGGCCGCCATCGAACTTGCGAAGTCGAAAGGCGCTTTGATTTTCGGAGTTTGCAATGTGGTGGGATCTTCCATCGCTCGTATAGCGGACGCAGGCGCTTATCTGCATGCAGGTCCTGAGATAGGTGTAGCTTCCACAAAAGCATTTACTTCTCAAGTTACGATTTTGGCGATGATGGCAATGTATCTGGGACTGAAAAAAGGCACCATATCCATGAGTCAATACCAAGAACTATTGTTAGGTTTGGATTCCATACCGGATAAGGTAACTAAAATACTTTCTAAAGCGGACGAGATCCTTACCATTTCCAAATCGTTCTACCAAGCTAGAAATTTCTTATATTTGGGAAGGGGTTTCAATTTCCCTGTGGCCTTGGAAGGCGCTTTGAAATTGAAAGAAATTTCCTATATCCATGCGGAAGGTTATCCTGCTGCGGAAATGAAACACGGTCCGATCGCACTTATCGACGAAGATATGCCTGTCGTATTTATCGCAACCAAAGATAGTTCTTACGAAAAAGTGATTTCCAACATTCAGGAAGTGAAGGCAAGAAAAGGAAAGGTCATTGCGATCGTTACGGAAGGGGATACGGAAATCAAATCGATGGCCGATTTCACTTTTGAGATTCCTAGCATTTCCGATGCGTTGGTTCCTCTTTTGGCTGTGGTTCCTTTGCAGTTATTATCTTACCATATAGCAATTCTTAGGGGATGTAATGTGGATCAACCTAGAAACCTTGCTAAATCGGTAACGGTGGAATAGTGTCTGTTTCCAAGACCATACTTATCGACGAAAGGAATCGGCCTAAGGTATTAGACCCGATTTCTCGGTTTCATTCTTTTTTCGAATGGAATCTGGGAGGATACAGTCTTCTTGATAAAATGAAGATGAAACATCCTTCCACAAAGATCTATTATGCGGGAAAGGATGTAGAATTCCAAAGATTGATTCTGCAAAGACATCCTGAAATTCTTCCTTTCAAGGAAATGGCTTATGATGAAACGATTCTTCCTGAAAATCATTTTCCTTGGGAATTGCAAAGAGTCGTCACTTCCTTAATAGAGGACAGTTTGAACTTCAATAAGGATTGGAAAAAGTTCAGACAAAAGTACAAAGTGAAGTCTTCCGGATTTCACGTAGTAGGAAAAGACAAACATCTTTACGTCCATCCGAATGCGGTCGTTTATCCGGGAGTGGTTTTCGATACTTCCGGCGGTCCGATCCTTGTGGATGAAGGTGTGAAAATTTCCTCCTTCAGTTTTTTAGAAGGCCCTCTTTACATCGGAAAATCTTCCCAAATCGACAATGCCAGAATCACGGGCGGAACTCTTATCGGAAACAATTGCCGTATCGGCGGAGAAGTAGAGAATTCGATCATTTTGGATTATTCGAATAAACATCACGAAGGGTTTTTAGGTCATTCTTTCGTTTCTAGCTGGGTCAATCTGGGTGCACTTTCCACTACGAGCGATCTCAAAAATAATTACGGAATCGTTAAACTCAAAACAGGCGATGTGGAAACGAATACAGGAACGATCAAATTCGGATCTATGCTCGGACCTTTTTCTAAGATCGCAATCGGAGTGATGTTGAACACAGGTTCTGTGACTGACATCGGATGTAATCTTTTGGACAGTCGTGTTTCGGGATATCAGTCTCCTTTCACATGGATCCGTTCCGGAGGGCATTACCGTCTGGAAGATTTTATCAACGATACTCGCAAAATAATGGCTAGGCGAAGTATCAATCTGCTTCCTTTCGAGGAGGAATACCTTCGTTCTCTCTATGTTAGTTTGGTGGACATAAAAATTTGAGCCCTTCTTTACAAGATCATATCAATTCGGGAAAATATGCGGAAGTGGAAGGAATTCGTTTCTTCTACAAGGAATCGGGAAAAGGAACCGAAATCATAGTGCTTTTGCACGGATTTCTCACTACTTCCTATAATTATAGAAAACTATTTCCTTTCTTAGAAGGGAAATATAAGGTGATCGCTCCCGATTTTTTAGGAATCGGACTTAGCGACAGACCATCTTCTCCTCTTTCGCATAGAATGCAGGCCTATTACCTCTATCGTTTTTTGGATCAAATCGCTTCCGAAAAAAAAGTGCATATCGTGGCCCACGACTATGCTCTTCCTATACTCGCTTTTCTTTTGAAAGAACATCCTGAAGTTGTAAAGTCTCTTACTATTTTGAACGGTTTTCTCAATCTTCCCAAATTCAGGTTTTATCTTCCTGTCAACTTACTTCGTATTCCTTTGTTTGGTGCTCTTCTTTCCTTTTTGTTCCGTCCTCCTCTTCTTCGTTTTATCTACCAGGCTTTCCTTACGAAAAAAGATTTTGTCTTTGATGCGCAATGGGAGAAGGATCAGTTCGAACTTTTATTTACCGGGAAAAACAGAAAGAACAGTTTGGAATTTTTGAAGAACGTAGACAGGTCTTCTCATGCATTGAGAGATGTGGAAGACGGCGTGAAGTCTCTCGTGGGTCTTCGCCAAATCATCATAGGCGATTTCGATTTCAGAATCTCTCCTGCACAGACCGAATTCATCAAAGAAACCTTAAGAACCAGTGCTCTTATTTCTCTTCCATCCAAACATCTTCCTATGGAAGAATGTCCCGAAGAACTTGCGGAAAAAATCGATTACTTCATCGGTTCTTTCGCAAAAAAGAAAACCAAAACGTTTCATTTCTCCAGATCCAAATCCAATTCTGAGGAAGAATAAAAATGGAAACCATCCTTTCCCACATTCGCACAAGTTCCGCCGAATTTCAGGAGAATCGCTCCGCATTTTTAGAACATCTTGTTCCGATTCGAAATCTTACCAAACAAGTGAAGTTAGGTGGTGGAGAAAAGGCGGTAGAACGTCATAAGTCCAGGGGAAAACTCACAGCAAGGGAAAGAATCCATCATTTGTTAGACGAAGGTTCCGGTTTTTTGGAACTTTCCACTTTGGCGGCTCACGAAGTGTATCCAGACACTGTTCCTTCTGCGGGAATCATCACAGGAATCGGAAGGATTGAAGGAGTGGAGTGTATGATCGTCGCAAACGATGCGACCGTCAAAGGAGGAACTTATTATCCTCTTACCGTTAAAAAACACATCCGTGCCCAAGAGATAGCCGAGAAAAATTCCCTTCCTTGTATTTATCTGGTCGATTCAGGAGGAGCATTCCTTCCCATGCAGGATGAAGTGTTTCCGGATAAGGAACATTTCGGAAGGATCTTTTTCAATCAGGCGAATATGAGCGCCAAAGGAATTTCTCAAATAGCAGTTGTTATGGGATCTTGCACTGCCGGAGGAGCATATATTCCGGCTATGTCCGACGAATCGGTCATCGTAAAAGGAAACGGGACCATCTTTCTCGGAGGTCCTCCTTTGGTGAAAGCTGCTACGGGAGAAGTCGTAACACCGGAAGAGTTAGGTGGTGCGGATGTACACTGTCGCATTTCCGGAGTGACGGATCATTATGCGGAAGACGATTTTCATGCCATAGAAATCACCCGTTCGATCGTAAAAAATTTGAATTATAAAAAGAAAACCCCCGTTCTTCCTACGCAAGAGCCTTTGTATGCTGCGGAAGAAATTTACGGAGTGATCCAAAAAGATTCCCGTAAATCTTACGATGTGAAAGAGATCATCACTCGCATTGTGGACGGTTCCCGATTTCATGAATTCAAAAAATTATACGGAACTACATTGATCTGCGGTTTTTCGGAAATTTACGGATATCCCGTGGGGATCATCGCCAACAACGGGGTATTGTTTTCGGAAAGCGCTTTGAAGGCGGCTCACTTTATCGAATTATGCGACCAAAGAAGAACTCCTCTTTTGTTTTTGCAAAACATCACAGGCTTTATGGTAGGTAAAAAATTCGAAAATGCGGGAATCGCAAGAGACGGTGCTAAAATGGTCAATGCGGTTTCCACCACCACAGTTCCCAAATTAACCGTTGTTACAGGTGGCTCCTATGGCGCAGGAAATTACGGAATGTGCGGTAGAGCTTTTTCTCCCGATTTTTTATGGATGTGGCCCAACGCTAAAATCTCAGTGATGGGGGGAGAACAGGCTTCCAACGTTCTTTGGACGGTAAAAAAAGACCAGGCGGAGAAAGAGGGAAAAAGTTTCTCGGAAGAGGAAGAAATCAAATTCAAAAAACCGATTTTGGATGATTATGAAAAAAAATCGTCTTCGGTTTACAGTTCCGCCCGGATTTGGGACGATGGAATTTTGGATCCGAGTGAAACCAGAGTTACACTGGGGAGAGCGCTTTCCATCGTTTCCCGAAGGGAAGAGGAAAGAAAGCCGTTCGGTGTATTCAGAATGTAAAATTTTTTTCTTTTCCATTTCCTTTTAGTATGAAAACTCAAACCAAATGTTGATTCACGAAAAGACAGTCGATACAATCGCCATTATCTCCCTGGAAGGAGAGGTGGACCTTTATAACGCCAAAGAATTGAAAGACGTTCTTGATAAGAAAATTCGCAACCAACAGTATGAAATCGTAGTGAACTTAGAAAAAGTCCCTTTTATGGATTCGTCCGGCATCGGGACTCTTGTGACCGCCATGTACAAATTGAAAAAATATCATGGGAATTTGAAAGTTTGCAGCGTTCATGGATCTGTTGCCAAGGTCTTTAAACTTACCGGTATGGAAAGCCATCTGGAAGTGTATCAATCGGAACAAGCAGCGGTAGACTCTCTGATCGCAGAGAGAGAAACTTAAGATTTTCAGGGCAAGTAAAGATTTTTCTCCACTTGCTCTTTGATTTCCCTTCCTTCTAATCTTTCCAGAAGAAACAAAGCAAACTCAAACGCAGAACCAGGTCCTAAACTCGTATATATATTGTTATGTGATACGATTCTTTCTTCCTTGTAGTTTCCTCCCGTTCCCAAACTTAAACTGGAAGGGAACGCAGTGAACGGATCGTCTCCGGAAAGAAAACCCCAGTTTCTGAGAACATTGGGGGCGGCGCAGATGGCAGCGATCTGTTTTCCCTGTTTATTATGATTTTCTAATATTTCTTTCAAAAGGGAGGAGGACTGCAGATTTTTGGTTCCCTCTAAACCGCCGGGAAGGACGATCATATCGAAATCTTCTTTCGCAGCCTCTTCCAATGTTTGGTCGGCAATATGAACCGTTTTTCGGGAAGCTGTGACCGGGCCTTTTTCCAAAGAAGCGACTGTCACTTTTACATTCCCTCTGCGAAATACATCCGCGAGAATGATTCCTTCCATCTCTTCGAAACCGTTTGCAAAAGGGATCAGCACATGAGAGGACATAGGGAAACTGTTCTATTTTCAAGGATGGCATTCAAGTATTTTCCTCAAAAATCGATGAGAGGAAAGGATGCACTGGAAACTTCTTGAAAAAACTCAGGTCTAATTTTATAGGAGAGTACTGTAACGTATCTATGAGCCCAAAAAAACCAAATCCATTCAAATTCGTTGCCGTTGCGGCTACATCATTATTGATAGGGACTTTTTTATCCCCTATCCTCACTTGCGGAGATTCTCAACCGCAAAACCCCCTTCAGTTAAAAGCGGATTCGAACGACAAAGCTTCACCGGCACAAGTGCAAGCAGTCGCTTTGGAAGACGCTTTCCGTGAAGTATTTGAGAAGGCATCTCCCAGTGTAGTGTTGATCCAAACGGAACAAACGTTGAGTAGAAGTATTACTGGTGATCCTTATGTGGACCATTTTTTCGGGCTGCAAAATCAAGGCAGATCTCGTTCGGGTCTTGGTTCAGGAATCATATTGAATGAAGAAGGTTATGTTTTAACCAACCATCACGTGATAGGCGGTATGGACAAGTTCACAGTTCGACTCAAAAACAAAAAGAAGTTCGAAGCGGTTGTGATCGGATCCGATTCCGTTTTGGACATCGCCTTACTTAAAATTGACGCTCCTAAAGAGGAATTGAAAGCGGCATCCATCGGAGATTCTGAAAAAGTAAAAGTAGGAAACTGGGCCATCGCTATCGGAGCTCCTCTCGGACTAGACTACTCCTTTACCGTAGGGGTTATCTCCGCAGTGGAAAGAGCCATCGACAATTCAGGGCTTTCTTATATCCAAACCGATGCAGCCATCAACCAAGGAAACAGTGGTGGTCCTCTTTTGAACATCAAAGGAGAAGTGATTGGAATCAATCGTATGATCTTCTCTCAGTCGGGAGGATCGGAAGGGATCGGTCTTACCATCCCCATCAACGAAGCGAAGAAGGTCGCCGAACAGTTAAAACTTCATGGGAAAGTGAATCGTCCTTGGATCGGAATCAGCATGGTGGCTGTTACGGAAGAGATCAACGAAGACAAACGATTGGGATTGACTTCTCTCAAAGGAGCTTTGATCGCACAAATCTTAGCGAATTCTCCTGCACATAAGGCGGGACTACGTCCTCTCGATTTCATCATCGAATTGGATGGAAAACCGGTTTCCGGTCCGGACGATGTGAAATCCATCATCTCCTCTTCTAAAGTAGGGAAAGGAATTCAGATAAAAATCATCCGAAATAGAAAGGAAATCTTGACTTCGATCACTCCAATGCAGATACCAAAATGAGGTGAGTTTTAGAGAAGAGATCAATCAGCCGGGCGAAGATGAACCACAGCTTCGCCCCACGAAACTATCCGAGTTTATCGGCCAGAAGGAAGTTCTGGCCAATCTTTCCGTATATATAGAGGCCGCTAAAAAAAGAAAAACTCCTTTGGATCACGTTCTGATCTCGGGGCCTCCCGGTTTGGGAAAAACCACTTTGGCAAATATCATCGCCAACGAACTTTCCGTAGCGTTCACTCCCACATCTGCTCCTGCCATTTCCAAAGGTGCGGATCTGGTTCGATTTCTCACATTGTTGAAAACGAACGAAGTGTTTTTCGTTGATGAAATCCACGGATTTGTGAAAAAACAGGAAGAGCTTTTGTATCCTGCTATGGAAAATTATTTTGTGGATCTAGTGGTCGGGGAAGGAGTTACCGCAAATGCGCTCCAACTTCAATTGCAGCCTTTCACTCTTGTTGGAGCTACCACAAGATCGGGACTGGTGAGTGATCCGTTGAAATCCCGTTTCGGAATCCATTTGAAATTGGATTTTTATTCGGATGAGGAAATGGCAATCATAGTCGATCGTTCCGCAAACCTTCTTTCCGTTTCCTTGGATGAAGGAGTTGCATTGGAGATCGGGAAAAGAAGCCGTAAAACCCCCAGAATCGCCAATCACTTGTTAAAGAGAGTGCGCGACTTCGGAGAGGTTCGCAACGAAACCAGCATTCATATCGATACTTGTAAATATGCCTTCGACAGAATGGGAGTCGATCATCTGGGACTCGATTCTGTAGACAGGCAAATCCTAGACATCCTCATCAATAGATACGGAGGCGGTCCAGTAGGCATCAAACCGATCGCAGTCGTTTTAGGTGAAGAAGAAAGAACCATCGAAGATACATACGAACCGTTTTTAGTCAGAGTAGGGCTTGTGGACAGGACTCCGGCAGGAAGAGTCGCTACTAGAAAAGCATACGAACATTTGGGGCTTCCCGCCCCAGTTCCTACGAAGGACATTCAGAAAGATGACCCCACACTTTTTTAATATCCTTTTGCCGGAAACGGAAGAAGGGCAGAGAAGGCTTTTTTTCTCCGCCGCTTTTGTCGTTTTGATATCTTCCTTGCTTTTGGGGCATCTGATCACACGCAATATGCTTTGGAAGATGTTAGGTGAAGAGCAGGCTTCCGAACTGGCTTCTCAGGAAGAAAAAGAAAAAATTTACGATATATTGGTGGAACAACAATTCATCAACCCGGAAAAAAAGGACGAATACAAAGCTTTATCTAACCAGGATTCTGCGGGAGGAGGAGGAATCACGGAACAACAGGGATTCCATACATTGTCTCCTTTTCGTGAATTCATTTACGGAAGTGCGGCTTCTAATCCTTCGACTGCGCAGCCTAAGGCGGAACAAAGCAAAGAAGACGACGTATATGAAATAGGAATCTATAAAGCCGATCCTAAAACCACCCAAAATCAGGAAGAATCTCCGAACCAATCCGCTTCGGCAGGAAAAATGCTGAAGATTCCTTTCAATTATAGGTTCCAACAAGACTTTCTATTTCGCTGGGACGGTGCCAAAGCTTTAACGGTTCCCACCAAACAATTCGCAGGTTATTATTACTTCAAAAACATGCTGAAAAGAATCGAAGAATCTTTCGCTCCTCCGGGAGGAGGAAACTTCGCTTACAGAGATATCGCAGGAACTGTCGTTCGAGAAGGAATCAAACCGGGTATGACTAAGGTTTTATTTATGTTGAACGATAACGGACAGGTGATTGATGTGAGACTTGTTTCTTCGCAAGGACAAGTAGTGGTGGATCAGTCTTGTTTAGATTCCATCCGAGGCCAAAATTTCGGTGTGGTTCCCGATGAAATTAAGGCCAAGGGACTCATCTTCGGAATCAATTTTATTTTTCCAGACTACTTTCGTCGATAAATAGAATTTAGTCGTTTTGTAAAACGCAACCCCTCTTCGAATCTATAAATTTCGCTTTATTCGTTCTTCCCAATCCTGACACTATGACTTCTTTGTTTTCCTGGTCGTTTTTGAAATCACTGATAGGAACCCATTGTCTGGCGAAATGATGACATTGTTCCTCCGACTGTTTCATCACATAAAAACAGGAACAATATTCCTTGGAATAAAAACTGGAGATGATGGAAGGAAACGCCGCCAGATGTTTCCAATTCCATTGTACCCAAAATAAGATCAAAATTAAGACAGCGAGTAATGTTCCGAGTATATTTTTTTTCATAGAACTACCTAACTACAGATTCCTTAACAAGTTTGAGAAAATCGTTTTTAATAAACGTTTTTTCCCGATCATCTCCGTAACGAACGATGATTATATCCAAACTGGGGATTACATAAAGCATCTGCCCCCAGTGCCCTAGTCCCGCAAAAGTATCCTTAGGCGCATCCGGCCAAGGCTCAGGAACTCCTCTTTCGGGAACTCCCGTGTTTGCATACCAATGAGAAGTGTAATTGTCTTGAGGAAGGTCTTCGCTGTAAGGAGTGGTTTTGTATCCGGGAGCGGGGGTTCTTGTGAAATCGACCCAACCCTCAGGAAGAAGTCTGTTTCCTTCCCAAACTCCGTCGTTCAGATATAGGTAACCGATTTTTGCCAAATCTCTCGCAGTAAGATAAAGATAAGAAGAACCTACGAAAGTTCCGGAGCCGTCTTGTTCGAAAGTAGCTTCTTTGATTCCAAGAGGAGCGAATAACTTCGTATAAGGGAGTTCTTCGTAAGCTTCTTTGCCGTAAACCTTCTTGAGAATGGCGGACAGAATGTTTGTATCGCAGCTGGAGTAATAGACTCTGGTTCCAGGCTCTGCTCTTAGGGGAAGTTCGCTGCAGAACTGACCCATATCTTTTCTTCCTCTCGTATAAAGCATTGCGATGACCGAAGATTTTAAAGGCCCGCTTTCATAACCTTCTTCCGCATCCAATCCGGAAGACATGTTCAGAAGATGTCGGATTGTGATTTTTTTATGAGCCTCATCTTTTGCGAGAGGTTCGAAATGGTAATAACCCGGATCGTCTAACTTGACTAATCCGTTTTTTACTGTGATACCGTAAAGAGCTTGGATGATGCTCTTGGAAACGGACCAAGTCAGATGCAGACTGTTTTGGTCGAAATTGCGTGCATATTGTTCTAAGATGATTTTTCCGTTGCGGATGACGACGAGTGCGTCCGTTCTTCTTCCTTTTCGATCCGTTTCATCTCCCGTTCTGAGAAATGCATAATCGGAGACCAATTTTAGTTTTTCACCTGAGATCCCGACTGACTCCGGTTTGGCTACTTTCCATTCGGCAGTAGGCCATTCGGGTTTGATTCTGGGAGGAAGAGGCGAGATTTCAGGAGGGCCGCCGAACGGGGACAAATCTTTTCCGCATTGAAGGAAAAGAAGACAAAACAAACCGACTACTAACTTGCGCATATGCATGACCTAAGTTTCAGAGTAAAGTCATGATATACCAAAAAAGAAAGAAATAAAGGAAAAACTTTCGTTTCTCTAAGCTAAATTTCCGATCCTGAATTTTTAGCAAAATTTTGTAGCATATTTACCATAGAGGAAAGGCCGTTCCTTCTGGAGATGGAAAGGAATTTAGAAAGTCCGATCGCATCGATAAATTCTAAGGAAGCGTTTGCGATCTCCTTAGGGCTGTGGCCGGAAAAAACACGAATAAGAATGGCGATGAGACCTTTGGTCAATGCAGTATCGCTGTCCGCATAAAATTGAAGTTCTCCGTTTTCCAAACTAGGGCAGACCCAAACTCTGGACTGACAACCGGGAACCAAATAACTTTCCGTCCTTTTTTCCTCAGGATATGCGGGGAGCTCTTCTCCCAGTTCAATGAGATATTGAAATTTTTCTTCCCAATCCGTTAGATCCGAAAATTCGGAAATGATTTCTTTTTGGATTTCTTCGATGGACTTCTTCATTTTTCGTTGAACAACTGTTTGATTTTTTTTCCAAGAGAACCTTTTTCTTTTTTTCTCATGTAAAATTTAGAAGGAGTGGTTTCTCCAGGGATTTTCATATCCAAACGGTTCTCAGTAGTGACCAGAAGTTCCGCTCTTTCTCCTTGGTATAGAAAATGGTATTCCACCCTGGTTTGAGAATTCAGATCGAATTCTTCATCTTTCCATTTTAATTTTCCTTTTTCAAAATCCGCTTCCAAACAAACGGGAGGTTTTACCAAAACGTCGCAAAACTCTCCTTTGGGGGGAAATTTCTTTTCGAACAGCCCGCATTGGGAAAAAAACAGAGCGGCTGTAGTCGAAATAAGAAATAACGTTTGTTTTGCGGATTTGGTTTTCATTTTAAGGAACCTATCTCCAGTTTTGTTTTTGCAGTCGGTCTTTCCAAAACCATCTTTCTTACGATTTGAATGATCTCAGGATTGTTTTTTCCGGAACGACCGTAATAATCTTCCAGAAGATCGATCCCTTTTTGGGTTAAGTTCTGCATGTGAAAGATAGTGGCTTCCGTGATCACGGAAGTTTCCGTGATTTTATCTGGATTGTCGGTTTTGGTGCTTCTTAAAAGAGCCAGGGCACCTACATAATCTTTTTTATAATATTTCCCCA
>VFQU01001509.1_pt1 | contig 13365 bp, 11 predicted proteins | sample 3512311 | NCBI WGS metagenome assembly VFQU01 (sample SAMN10412377, study PRJNA504923) | tailings metagenome | isolation source: Relicate 3 Philex TSF3 active mining site | place: Philippines: Tuba, Benguet | collected 2017-08-29 | reverse complement strand
TCGCTCGACGCGGCTCATGCGCGTTCAGGCTCTGCGCCCCACGCGGGCGCGTCGATCGGCGACAATCCGGGCACGTGAAGGACGCTGGACATGAGCAAGAAGAACGCCGCGAAGGATAGCGGATCGGACAAGGGCGGCACGATCGCCCTCAATCGGCGCGCCCGCCACGACTACCTGCTGGGCGACCGCTTCGAGGCCGGCCTGTCGCTGCAGGGCTGGGAGCTCAAGGCGATCCGCGCCGGTCGCGCCAACATCGGCGAAGCCTACGCGGTGATCCGCGACGGCGAGATCTACCTGTTCGGCGCGCAGATCACCCCGCTGATCTCCGCCTCGACCCACGTCGTTGCCGACGACCGCCGCACCCGCAAGCTGCTGCTGCACCGCCACGAGATCGACCGCCTCGTCGGCAAGGTCGAGCGCGACGGCTACACGCTGATCCCGACCGCGCTCTACTGGAAGCGCAACAAGGTCAAGCTCGAGATCGCCCTGGCCAAGGGCAAGCAGACCCACGACAAGCGCGAAACCGAACGCGAACGAGACTGGCAGCGCGAGAAGCAGCGCACCCTGCGCCGCCACAACCGCGAAGCCTGATGCAACACGCCCCTGCAGCCGGGACCATTTAACGGGGACAGGTACCGTTATTCGACATCAACGGGGACAGGTACCGTTATTCAGCGGTCAGTTGCCTGGGAGCGGCGGGAACCGCTCGATGGCGATGGTCCGTTCCACTTCGCCAATGCGAAAGCGCCACTGCCCGCGCGATCCGCTGCTGAAGATCAGTTCGAGCGTGCCGACGGCCGCGGTCGACACCGATGACGGAACGACGCCTCCGCGCAGCGCATCGACGCCGGTGTAGTCCGCGCGCGCCAGGGTGCCCGACCAGCGATCACTCGCCAGCCATCGACCGGTCGCGTAAAACCAGGCGCGCTCGCCGGCGTCGTCGAAGGTGTACCAGCTCGCCAGCAGCGCGCCGTTGGCCTGGTGCACCAGCGTCATCCCGCTGCCCGCCTCGGCGGGCGACCACCACAGCCCGCCGAAATCGGCGAAGGGGACCGCCTCGATGTCCTTGTCGAGCGCCGCCTGCACCGCCGCGATCAGCGCCCGCGTGTCCGCCGTCTGGGTTGCGTAGCTGCCCTGCACCGCCAGCACGCCGGCGATCTTGCGCCGCGTGTCGATCCACGGCCAGAAACCGAACGCGCCCGGACTGCTCAGCCGCTCGCTATGCCCGTCCGCGGCCTCGGCCTCGACCCAGTGGCCGATCGCATAGCCGACCGCCTGCGGGTAGGCCGTGTAGAAAATCGTCGAGTCGCGCGTCTGTCGATCGCGCAGCTCGGCGACCGTCGCAGGATCCAGCAGCCGCATTCCTGACTTGCGGCCGTCGTCCAGGTGCAGCTGAAGCAACTTCAGGTAGTCCGGCGCGGTCGAAAACACGCCGCCGGCGATGCGCGGATTGCCGACATCGACGCCGCGCAGCAGGCCGAAATCGGTGTCCACCATGCCCAGCGGCGCGGCCAGTTCCCGGCGGAACAGGCGATTCCAGTCCTCGCCCGTGGCCTTCTCGGCGATCCAGCCGGCGACCTGCATCGAGTGACCACCATAGTCGAACGTGGTGCCGGGCGACGCGCGCAGCGGCAGGTCGAGGATCTGCCGCGCGCAGGCCTCCAGCGTGGTGAAGCGGTTGCCCAGGCACGACACCGCGCTGTTGAGGTCGCCGCCGGGAATGCCCGAGGTCAGCGCAAACAGCTGGCGCACGGTCAGCGAGCGCTTGTCCGCCGGCACGTCCGGCCCATAGCGCGAGATCGGCGCGTCCCAGTCGAGGCGGCCCTGGTCGACCAGCCGCGCCAGCACCGTCGCCGACAGCCACTTGCTGGCCGAAGCGATCGGCATGCGCTGGTCGAGGGTGTAGCTGCCGACGGCGCGCGCGTAGACCTGCGCGCCGTCCTGCGCGACGAGCAGCACGGCACCGGGCAGCGCATGGCGCTGGACCAGCGCCTCGAGCCGCGCGTCGACCTCGGCGAAACGCGGATCGGCCGACTGCGCCAGCGATGTGCCGGCGGCGGCCAGCAGCATCGACAGCATCGTCACGAACTGCGCCAAGCCCATCACGCCAGTTCCCTTCGTCCACTGCTCACGCATGTCCGGTCGCCCACCGTGTGTCGATATCCGAACAACGCGCGCCGAGCGCCGACGTTGACCTCAGTACCCCGCCGGCACGTACTTGAAGCGCTGCATCTGCGCGCGGTGCGCATCGACCACCCGCGCGATCTGGTCGCGCGTGAGGACATCGCGCCACTGGTTCATCCGTCCGGTGCGGAAGAAACGCTTGGCGTGCACCGAAGCCTCGCGGAAACCTTCGCGCGCCTCCTGCGACGACAGCGACTGGAAGCTGGCGTGGCGGATCGCCCGCTCGACGCGCGCGCGATCGCCGTCGAGACCGAGCAGCCGCGCCAGCTTGCCGAAAGCCTTGGCCGGCTTGTCCATCAGGTCTTCGTAGCGCAGCACCAGCAGCCGCGGCCCGGCCTGGTCGGCCCAGCCGGCCACGTGCTCCGACCACGAACCCAGCACCTGGCCGACGAACAGCGCGTCGTTCGCCGTGCCCACCGCCGGATCGGCCAGCCGGTCGATCGCCGCATCCAGATCGAGCCCGAAGTGGTGGCGCATGCTGACCGCGACGTCGAGCGGATTGCGCACCACGTAGACCGCGCCCGCGCCGACATCGGGGTTGTGCAGCGGATAGCCGTCGTAGCTGCCGGCCATGTTGTGCGTCTTGACGAACAGCAGCCCGTTGGCGCGCTCGGCCAGCAACGCATGCACGCGCGGCCGCAGCGCGCAGATCTCGGCGAAGTCGAGCTCGGCGCTCGGCCGCCCCGCCAACTCGGCGTAGTGCTCGGGGCGCGCCTCGTCCTCGCAGTAGCGCGGCAGCTCGTCGAGCGGCACCGGCGTACTGCGATGGGCCAGCAGATTGGCCAGGAAGGCCCGCACCCAGGTGTTGCCGGACTTCGGATACGACGCCAGGCAGAAGATCTGCCCCATGCCCACCTCGATCAAGGCATCCTGAACAGTCTAGCCGCGCGCGCTTGTGTCGGCCCGCCCGCGCCCGCATGATGCCGACGCAGGTCGATCACGACCGTTCGATTCCCGGGGGTGTCCTGGCTTCGACGGGGGTGGCAACGTCGACCGGCGCATGCCGAGGGGGCAGCTTTCCTCGTTAATCCAGCGGCAAACTTTTAGACGCCAACGACGACGTCTACGCTCTGGCCGCTTAAGGCCTAGCCCCGAACCCGCTTGTGCCTGTGCTCGCGGATGTAGGGTCACTATCACAGGATCGGTCTGCGTGGCGACCCGCCAGCGGAGGCTTAAATCAAAGCGGGTGTGGTTGACGGTGTGCCTCGCACGTTGTGTTGCCGTCCGCCGAGATCGAACAACGAGCTAAGCATGTAGTGCCGGAGACCGAGTGCTCTCGGACGGGGGTTCAACTCCCCCCACCTCCACCAACCCGAAGGCCCGGATGCGAATCCGGGCCTTCGTCTTTTCCGGGCTCGCGAACATGCGCTGCTTGCGGCTAGGCTGACGCCATGCGACCGCTGCGATACCAACGACTCTGGCGCGCCATCGGCTGGACGATGCTCGCCATCGTCACCCTCGCCATGGCCATCCCGACGCCGCAGGTCGACGTCCCCGTCGACTACGCCGACAAATGGGTCCATGTCGTCGCGCTCTTCATCCTGGCCGCATGGACGGCCCAGCTGCATCCGCCCTCGCCTGCGCTCTGGTGGCGGGGCATCGCGCTGATCATCTACGGCATCGCCACCGAAGGCATGCAGGCCCTGCTTCCCTGGAGATCGGCGGACTGGACGGACGTGCTCGCGAACGCCACGGGGGTGGTGCTGGGGGTGGCGACTGCTGCCACGCCCCTCTCCAAAGTGTTGTGTCGGATCGAACGCAGGCTGACTTCTTCGTAGCCGCGCTTACCGCTTCGCGTCCGATCGAACAGCCCCGCCGTACTTCGTCACTTCACGCGAGCGAGTCCGGCGCGCTCGAGATCCGCGACCAGCGCCAGCAGATCCGCCTCGAGCCGAGCCGGGTCGACCTCGAACGCCTTGAGCAGGGCTTCGTGCGCACGCTCGAGATGGGGATCGGACTCCAACGAACGCCAAAGTCTCACGCCGACCAGATCGAGCCCGAAGTACTGCTCGCTCTTCAGGTCCAGCAGGACCGCCTCCCCATCGACCTCTTGAAAGAGCACGTCCTCGGACAGCTCGATCCGGCTCTGAAGCGTGATCATCCAGCAATACCTCGAGAGGACTGAAACATGCAGATTGTGTTCGATCCTGATGGAAGGGTCGAGCACGAAAAGAGGCCCTCAGGGTCGGTCGAAACGCACCTCGTCGACCCGCTCTTCCCACAGTCGGGCGTAAGCCCCTCGAGACACCCGCAGCGAATCGTGGCTACCGGACTCGACGACTCGCCCCTCGTCCAGCACGTGGATGATGTCGGCCGCCGCTGCGGTGGTGAGGCGATGCGTGATCAGGACGACTGTTCTGCCGCGAGCGTGCTCGCGAAGCCCGACCAGCCACTCCCTCTCTGCCCAAGGATCCATCGCGCTCGTGGGTTCGTCCAGCACCAGGATCGGCGCCGGGCGCGCAAAACTGCGCGCAACCGCAACCCGTTGCCACTCGCCTCCGCTGAGATCGGTTCCCCCGGAGAACCATACCGCCAGTCGGGTCCTGATACCCTCCGGAAGCCCGGCGACGAGCGCTTCAGCTTGCGCGGCGCGAACTGCGGATTCGACTCGAGGTTCGTCCTCAGGCGTCAAGGGCAGCACGTTCGCCGCCAGCGTGCCGCTCAGCTCGAGAGCATCCTGGAAGAGCACGCTCACGGACCGGCGCATTTCCTCGGGATTGATCTCTCGGGCGTCCAGGCCATCCACCCAGATCGTACCCGTATCCGGTTCGTGGAATCGGCACAGGAGCTTGACCATCGTGCTCTTGCCGGCGCCATTCGGGCCGAGAATGGCGACTACGCTGCCCGACGGAAGCTCCAGGGTGAGTCCATCCAGCGCCTTCCGGCGAGATCCCGGGTACTGAAAGCTCACCGACTCGAACCGGATCAGGGGTGCCGCCAAGGACGCGCTGGGCGAATCGGGAACTGGCGACGAATTCTCACCGTGCCCATCGACCGGGGGATCTCTGGGAAGCGCCAGAAACTCGAGGAAGTCCTCGAGGAGGAGCGAGTTTCGATAGACCAGGCCGAGACTCGTGAGCGCCCCCCGTGCCAACGTCGAACCCTGCACGAATGCCTGGTAGCACAGCGCGACATCACCGAGCGTTCCGTCGCCGTGCACCGTTCGATGAAGCATCCAGATGACCGCCGCCCCGGCTGCCGCCAGGCCCACGCCTGCAAGCAGGATTCGCGCGAACGACTCGGCACGAAGCAGACGCATGCGACCTTGCCGGATCTTCTCCCGGACATCCGCGAACCTCGCACGAAAATGCGGCGCCAGCGAGAAAACCCGCATTTCGGCAGCGGCCTGACGGGACGTGAGAAGCCAGTCGAAGTAGGCCGCCAACCGCTCGTCCGCGGTCGTGCTGACCTCGAACCGATGCTGCCGCCTCGCGTTGGCGAGGACATTGAAGAGGGAGGGGAGCATGGCCACGACCAGCAGGAGCGGAAGCCACCATGCGTAGATCGACAGCAACAACATGACGCCGACGAGCGCGATGCCCGCCCGCGCCAGTTCCGCCATGCCATCGACGATCTGGGCAGGTCGTTCGGAGGCCCCTTCCCGCGCGCGATGCAGCTTGTCGAAGTATTCCGGGTCCTCGAGAAACCTCATCGCGACCCGGGAAGACTGCTCCTGAGCCATTCCGCGCACCCGGATACTGACGCGCTCGCTCTGCCCCAATCTCAACCACGCGGTCACCGCCGAAAGCACCTCCGCCAACAAGACGAGGCAGGCGAGCGCAAGGACGAAGAGGAGCGCCCGATGCCAGCCATCCGGTACCCCACCCGTGAGGACCGCAGCCACCCCGTCGACCGCAAGCTTGGTGAGTGCGAGCAGCGCTATCGGAACTGCACCCGAAAGCACGGTCACACCGGCAAGTCCTGTCGACTCGCGCGGGGCCGCGTCCATGACGATGCGGAAAGCGCGCGGCAGCACGCGAGCGACACCGATCGCGCTCGAGACCCGCTGCTGCCAGCGTGGGAGGTCGCTCACGTCAACGGCAGAACTTTCCGGCCAGCTCGCGAACGAACTCGATAGCCCTGTCTTCATGAGTGAAGGCAGCGGGGTGTGCCCGCAGGACAAGATCGGCGATGCCGGCCAAGCTCGTCCTTCCGTCGAAGCGCTCCAGCACGAATCGCGCAGCCATCGCTCTCGCCGTGGGAGTCGGCGACCGGACGGGGTCGAAGGTTCGCAGCTCCGCCGGCGAGATGATCGCTCCCTTGAACGTCGACTGGTCGAAGCGGATCCGCACTTCGTCCGACGAATTGCGAACGACGCTTGCCCAGCGGGTCACGTATCTTCCGTTCACCAGGCTCATTGAGATCCTCACATCCAACCGGTCGCCCGACGACGCATGCACCGGCTGCTCCAGAGGCAACCACGCACGGCCGTACACCTGATCTGGCTGATCAGGCCCCGTGCAATACCTGACGCCTTCGCAGACCTCGGCTTCGAACCACAGCTCCAGCCCCGTGTAGGCGTCACCACCCTCCAGATCGAAACTCACCGTCCCGTCGACGTTCGGAGTTTCGACGGTCCTGTAGTCGATCGACGCCCATTCCCGGGCCTTGAGGCCGCTTCGGCCTGTCTCTCTGGGCGACCCGTGCCACGAGTTGACGACGTGCCGGCGGGCAGCGGTCAGGTCGAGCCCGTAGGCGTTCTTCGACCACGGTCGTTCCATCGCAGAGTACCAGGCGAGGTCCTGTGTCAGGCCCACCATCAATCGGTCCCGTTGCGGAAGCTGCGTGCCGCCGGGCTTGAGCAACCGGCTGCGAGCATCACGAATTGACGGAATGTGGTTCTCAAGCAGGGGTAGGGTGCCCCGCAGGTCCGATACCAGCACGTCAGCCCGTTCAGCAAGCTCGACCTCGGTCGAGAGCGCGCGATGGAAGACGATCCGATCAGCGAACCCATTGTCGATCGCGAACCTGCGCGCGACCTCGATCGATGCATTCGGCTCGATGGCGTGGACTCGAGCGGCTCCCAGTCGGCAAGCCAGCAGCGACATCACGCCCGGACCGGCGCCGATCTCAACCACGATCGAGCCTTCGCGAACGTGTCGACGCAATGCCTCGCAGTACGCCGTCATTCTGATCGGATCTTCGATCATTGCTCCGTAGGCACTCAGTCCGTACCCGGTCACCATGGATGGACAGTCTCCCTGATCAGGCATGAGTTTGGCCGTAGGCGCATCGACTCGCCCCCGACTAGAGCAGCCGTTGGCGCCGATGAAGCCACTCGGCAAGCGCCATGATCTCGACCGAGACACGCTCGTCCCGATCATTGGACGCCGGCGATGCGCATAGGTGGTCAAGGACCTCCGGGGCAACCAGACCGTCGAGCAGCTCTCGACGATCGCCGAGGCGCAGATGGAGGGCCCGCGGATGTCTGGCGATCAGCCTGCGCGTGAAGCTGTATCCCAGATGCTCCTTGCCCGTACGCCACAGAACGCCCTCAGGCAGGAGGTCTCGCATGGCTCGCCGGAGCACGATCTTCGGCCAGCCGTTCTCCACGCGCTGGTCGCCGGGCAACGCCAGACAGAACTCGAAAAGCTGGCGATCCAGGAACGGATGGAGCGGCAGGACGCCATAGCGGGACGCAATGCTGAAGTAGCGTTCGATGCCGAGCATGGGCACCCTGAGATCGAAGAGCCCGGTGTGGTACTCGCGCCCCACCTCTTCGTATCGTGCAACACGGGCGGGAAGGTCGATCTCGATGGCGAGCCGCCGATGGACCGGATGTTCGCGCAACAGGTCTTCCAGTGGACGACCCTCAGGGACTCGCCGCCCCCTGATTCGTCTCCGCAATCGGCCCGCCCAGGGGGCGTTCGCGGTGATGCTCGCCCGCAGTGCGCCCACGCACGCGCGCATGAATTCGACCGGCAGGGACGGTCTTGAGTATCGCCAGAAGTGCCTGGCCCCGGCGATGTTGCGCCACGCGGCCAGCAGCTTGAACCGCCGAATCTGATCCTTCACGTGGTCTCCCTCCAGAAAGAGGGAGTCGGCATCCATGCCATCGAAGACGGCCGACAGACCAAGACGCTGCGCCGACAGGTACACCAGGCGAAGAAGCCCGAAATGCACCTCCCAGGGCTCGTCACCATCCCAGAGCGATCCCTCGAAGTGCGCTTCGTCCTCCCCTGTCACGGCAAGATCGAGCAGCGCCGGAGCGATTCCGCGAATGTTCGCGGCCGAACGAATCGCCGCGGTTTCGATGCATCCTTCCTCCCCACCGTCGATCACGGAGAACGTGGGGAGCGGACGCTGGCCTGCACTCATCCTCAGTCGTCCACCGACGGCACATATCGAGGTCGAGTCCATGCCGCCACTGAGCATCGCCCCGGCATGCACTCCCGAGTCTCGCAGCATCCGACCCACCGCCTCACCGAGCTGCTCTCGGAGGGCGTTGCTGTAGTCATCTGGCGTGCGCAATCCGGCGATCGGCCGGGGCTCGGGTCGAAAGTAGCGCTCCTCCTGCAGGCCAGAGTCAGACACGCAGACCCACGTGCCCGGCGGAATGCGCCGAATCTCCCGGTAGAAGGTGCACTGGAGATCGACCTTGCGCAGGAAGTCGACCAGGAAATCGGCCACTCGCCCGCGATCGAGACTCACGCGGGAGGGGTACGCAGTGGCAAGCTGCTCTGCCGTGAGCCCCACGGCGATGAGCCCGCTGTCGTCGCGCAGGTAGCACAGCGGCACGCTCCCCATCGGATCACGGACGATCAGAAGGCGTCCGGTCAGCGAGTCGAAGACGACGATGGCGCGAGTACCGCCGGGGTGCTCGATGCAGGCCAGCGACCAGCGACTCGCGCTCTCGCAACGCACGCCGGACGCTGCATCGGACTGATCAGCCGGTGGGCGGCGCACTCCGAACTGCAGCGCCATGCGCCCGGCGACCGGCACTGCACCGAATTCCGCAGCACCCTGATACGGCCGCTGCAACTCCGCGATGAGTTGTTCGGCGTTAGGGAGCGCTCGAAGAATGAGCGCGCCATACTCTGTGGCTATCGCCCTTCGACTCGCTTCGTTCGGCGCCCGCCAATGCAGGTGCGGAAGCCCCAACACGATTGGGGGTGAAGAACGCATCTGCAACGGGGTCAGGTGGCGGGAGCCGCGGCCGGAAGCTCCAATTCAGCCTCCCTCACAGCATGCTTCGTTGCACGCCTCAAGCGAACGCAGGGCGCCCCTGACGCGGACGCTGCTACGCGCAAGCGCCGCGCCATTACGAGCGCAGTATGGTGGGGATACTGCCGACTGGATGGCCCGCCCCTGCGCGGGCACCTCGGCGGGTCAGCTTCTGAGACTGCCTTCGAGCTTCAGACGCACTGCGGCGGGACGTTTCGATCCAGCCGGGTACCCATGCAGTTGGAGGTCGTCTCGTTGATGTTGCCCGAGCCACCCGCCGTGAAATCTGCCATCGGACCATAGGCCACCAGGCGGGGCGCGTTGTAAGGACCCCTTGCCACTGCGTCAGTCAAGTCTGGCCGTTCGATGTTCGCCATTGCACCACCCCTGTGGATTCTGTCCATGAATGTGCGACGAAGCCGCAGCCCGCCGAGTCAGCGCTGGCCTAGAGCCACTTGGACCTTCGGGCGCTTCCCGGAAGCAGTTTATCTCGCGATCCGCCGCGGAGCAATCCTTGGCCAGATGGCATGCGTGATCCTGATGCGAGCGCCCTGCCGCCTACCGCGGCTCAAGCGCCCCCATGGCCACGGCTAGCACGGCTTCGCCGAGCGCGTAATCGTGCTCGAAGGCCAGTTCGCGAACCAACGAACGGCCACACACCTCGGCCACCTGTCGAAGTCGGCGGCGCTCGAGTTCGGGTGTTCCCGGATGGAGCCAGAACGTCTGCCCCACCAGGCTCATGCAGGCCTCGGCAGGCGAGAGTCGGTTCAATCGAACGCCTACTCCGCTTCCCGGTGTCCAGGCGGAGAGCGTGAGGATCGCCCCCAGCGGTGTGCCGGTCTGGCTTTCGGGGACATCCTTCAGTCGGTACACCCGCTTGCTCGTGTAGTCCGCCATGGGCATGTGCGTTTCGATCCTGTCGGGCGAAAGTACGGGAGCCGAGTCCGACCACAGCCTGAGACTGGGGTAGGCCGCATGCACCGTGACGCCGGCGGATCCGGCCTGAAGCCTCACGACATCGTCCGACAGCAATCGACAGCCTGCGGCAACCAGCATCGCGGCGAGCGTCGATTTGCCGGTCCCCGATGGAGCCACCAGACAGAGCGCGCGGCCTCCGACGCTCACGGCACTGGCGTGCACCATCAGGTGCCCCATGTGAGCCAGGGCGCGCGGAAGCGCCTGATCAAGCAGGAAATGTTCCAGGGTGTCAGGATCGGCACCGGGTGTCGGCAGCACCTGCAGTTCGCGACACCGCGTGATCAGGGCCATCAGGACGACCCCACCGAACCTGAGTAGGTAGCCGTCTTCCGTGACTCGCACCTCTAGGCCCTCAGTACCCACATCAGCCACCAGGACCGGTCTCGACGAATCCCACGGGTAATCTCTCGGGCCGATCGAAGGGCAGCGCCGAATGGTCAGCTCGGGGAGCGCCCGTCCGCACGGCTCAACAGGCAAGGGCAGTTCGATCTCACTGGCGACAAGGAAGCTGGAGTAGCGGTATCGGTGCAAGCTCGGTCCCTGGCTCATCGGCGGCAGACACATGGAATCGGCGGGGACGCAGTCGCGGAGTCCGGCGTTGTGGCCGGTCCAACTGGATGACACTTCCGCGACGCGGGCACGCCATCGACAGGCAGGCGCGACTGGATCGGCATGGAAAGGCATGTGGCGACCGATTGACCGCCGCACTTTCGGGGCAACTCCCCGAATCTGCCTTCGCAATGGTAAAACCCCGGCTGTTGCGAACTCCACCCGCGGAATCGGCGAATGCCGCCTCCCTTTGGCCGCATCCCACTGGCGACAATGATTCGAAACTTCACCAAGTGGATCCGGTCTACCTCAGGCGACAGGGGGGACATCCTTCTGCTCGTGGCGCTTCTGCCGTTGGCCGATACGGCAATCCGAATGCTCGGGTTCTTCACTGCCCAATCCCTGGTGCATCGCCTCACCCGGGGCTTTGCCGTCTGTGAACTGCCGACGCAGAGAGACCTGGCCCAGGCACATCGACTGGCTGAACTGGCCAGGCTGGTCGGTGATCGCCACCCTTGGCGGGCAACGTGCCTGCGGCAGTCCCTCGTGCTGCAAGCCCTGCTGAAGCTGCGCGGGCTGGATTCGCGGATTCGGGTTGGGGTCGTGTCTGCAGTCACGCGCGCGCCGGCCCATGCGTGGGTTGAAGTCGGAGGCGTCGCTCTGGATCCCCGTGCGAAGGAATTCCGAACCTTCGACCTGCCGCCTCCGGATCGATGGCGCCCTCGCCACGGCCCAGCCCTGTCCGGTGCAGATCGTTCCGGCAGATGGTCGGGGATCATCATTGTGCTGCTGGTTTCGTCCGCCCTCTCGGGTGCCGCAAGCTGGTCGATCCGCGCGAACCTGGTGAGGGCGGACTGGCCGGAAGAAGCGTCTGCGCCGGAACGCGCCGCCGAATCCGTGGACGCGGCGATGGGCACCGAGAGCTGCAGCGCGCCGTGGAATCGACCGCGGGAGGATGCTTTGACGCGACTCGAGGCCGACACCGCTTTCGGTGGCTGGCCAGAGGCCTCGAGACTGGTGGTCGATCTGTCGTGGATAGCGCTGCTCGTTCTGGCTGGTAGACGACTTCGACTCGGGGCGATCGACCGTTCGGTCGCGGCGATCGCGGCCTTGCTGCTCGTCTCGGTGCTCGTCTCCCTTGCCGCAGCATGGATTCGGCAACACTGGGTAGAGATCCTGGCAGGACTACGCGCGACGCTGCCCTGGGCGCTGGCGGTGCTCGGCATGTGCGCAATCAGCGATCGGCTCCTGCGCACGGCGGCATGGGCCTGCACCGTGCTGCTGGTTGTGCAAGGTCCCCTCGCCCTGTGGGAGCTTTCGTCGCCGAATAGTCCCTACGGGACGGCGCTCTTCGGCCTTCACCTGCACCGACTGACTGGAACGTTCGAGCTTCCCACCGCACTCGGCGGGTTCGCCGTGGTCACGTGGACCGCCGCTCTATGCTGGGTGTCGCCGTCGCGGCGCGTCGCACTTCTCTTGAGTCTGCTGGTCGCGCTGATCCTGCTCGCATGCGGAACCGCAAGCGCCTGGGTGTCCTGGATGATCGTGGCCGGCGCGATGCAGATGCGGCGACTGCGATCGCAGTGGCGCCTTGCGCTGCTGACCGTCTCACTTCCCCTCGCGCTGATTCTTTGGTCGGTGCTGCCCGACCTCACCGGCCGACACGACGTGCACGACTCCTTGTGGGGCCGCATACAGCCGACCATCGATTTCAGCGTCAGCCACCTCGACACAACGGATCGCCTGTTCGGATTCGGATTCGGCACGGGCACCTTCGGTTTCGAGCCAGCCCTCTACGTTTCCGAGAACCGAGTCCCCGCGCCGGCGATGCGCCCCCCCACGGATTCGACCCCGGCAGTGCTTTACTGGCAGTTCGGGCTGCTGGGCCTCGCGTCCATCTACTCCCTGTTCTTCGTCGCTCTCGCACGCGATACGAGGTCCCGTCCCGTCGGTGTCGCGTTGTTCCTGTGCAGTCTCTTCATCAGCGTTTCGGAGTGCGCGCCCATCGCACTCCTGCTCGCGTTCTGGTTGGCCCGGGCGGCGGGGCCGACGAGTCGGCAAGGACGGTCAGCAAGTCAAGAAGCGTAGAGAACTGGGCCAGAGTTCCTTGACCAAACGTCAACCTGATTAGCCCCGCCCCTCAGCCGAAAGTCGCAGTCGCTGCGACGTTCGACGCCGAGCGTAGTCCCACCTTCCGCAGCGAGGAGGACCATGGGCATCAATCGCGTCCAGTTTTGGCCGGGCCTTTCGATGAGCGCGTTCCTCGAGCAGTTCGGCACTGAGGCCAAGTGCTACCGCGCCCTCTATCGGTCGCGTTGGCCGAACGGCTTTCGCTGCCCGGCCTGCGGTGGGCGCGGGCGTTCGCGCTTCCGCCGCGGCAGCCAGATCTACTACCAATGTAGCGCCTGCCGGCATCAGACCACGCTGGCTGCCGGCACTCCAGGCGCAACTACCCCACGAGGGCCAGTCGCCGCCTCGCCATCCACAGGT
>VFQU01001508.1_pt1 | contig 13380 bp, 4 predicted proteins | sample 3512311 | NCBI WGS metagenome assembly VFQU01 (sample SAMN10412377, study PRJNA504923) | tailings metagenome | isolation source: Relicate 3 Philex TSF3 active mining site | place: Philippines: Tuba, Benguet | collected 2017-08-29 | reverse complement strand
TGCTGGCGCCGACCGCCAGGCCGGCCGCGATCGTGCAGGTCACCGTCTGGCCCGCCGCCGTGCAGCCCGCCGGCAGCGTGCCGAGCGTCAGACCGCTTGGAATCGTGTCGGTGATCGTGCTGACTGCCGTGGTGCCGGCCGTACCCGTATTGCTGGCCTGCAGCGTGTAGCTGGCGGGCGTACCGATCGTGAAGCTCGCCGCACTCGCCGTCTTGGTGATCGTGAGCTGCGGTACGTTCACCGGCGTCACCACCGTGCTGCTGCAGCGCGCCGCCGCAGGACAGGTCGGATCGCCACCGCCGCTCACGCTCGCGGTGTTGGTCACGCTGGTTCCTGCCGCCAGTGTCGGCGTCACCGGAATCACGAAGCTCGTGCTGCTGCCCGCGCCAAGGCCAGCGGCGATCGTGCAGGTTACCGTCTGGCCTGCCGCCGTACACCCCGCGGGCAGCGTGCCGAGCGTCAGACCGCTCGGAATCGTATCGGTGATGCTTGCGGCAGCGGTTGTCGCCACGGCGCCGGTGTTCTGCAGCTGCAGCGTGTAGCTCGCTGGCACGCCAACCACGAAGCTGGCGCTGCTTGCGGTCTTGATCAGGGTGAGCTCGGGGCTGCCCAGCACCTGGGTCGCGGCAGACGCTGTGTCGTTGCCGGTGTTCGTCTGCGTGGTCGAGGTGCTGATGGTCGAGGTCACCGTGATCGTCGCGGGCGTCGCTGGGGCGGTGTAGCTCACGTCCAGCTGCAGCTGCTGACCCGGCACCAGGCTGGTCGGCAGGCCACAGCCGCTGACCGCCCCCGTCCCGGCGTTGTAGGTGCAGAGCGCGCCGTTGAAGCGGATCTCGACCGCGCTGGCGCCGGCACTCAGGGCGATGTTGTAGCCGACGTTGGCGGCGCTGCTCGCGCCGACATTCGCATAGTCGACCTGCACCTGGACGAGGCTGCTCGGCGGCACTGACGCGGGTGCACTGACCGACGTGGTGACGTCGGCGGTCGTCGCCGCGACGATGAGCGTGCTGCCCTGGGCGGTGTTGTTCGAGAGATTCGCTTCCGGCGTGGTGGTGCTGATGCCCGACTGCACTTCCACCGTGCCACTGCCCGGGGCGGTGTAGCTCAGGTTGAAGCCGAAGCCATCGCCGCTGGCCAGGCTGGCCGGAGCGCCGCTGACAGTCACCGCACCGGTGACCGCGTTGTAGGTGCAGCTGATGCCCGTACCGCTGCAGCCGACGCCGGCCAGACCCGGCGGCAGGCTGAGGCTGTAGACCAGGCCGGCGGCCGGATCGGGGCCGAGGTTGCTGAAGCTGACGGGCACGTTCACCACCGCCCCCGGCGCCGCCGTGGCCGGCGCGCTGAGGCTGGTGGTGACATCGACACCGGTGCCTGCGGTGATGACCGTGGTCGAGGCCGATGCGCTGTCGTTGGCGGGGTTCACATCGCCGGCGACATTGGCCGTGGCCGTCACCGTCACCACGCCAGAGGCCGGCGCGTTGTAGCGCAGGCTCAGGCTGACCAGATCACCCGGCGACAGGTTGCCGCTGAGGCCGGACACGCTGACCGCGCCGGTTCCCGCGTTGTAGCTGCAGACCACCGGCGCCACGCAGCTGACGCCGCTCAAGCCGGCCGGCAGCTGCAGGCTGTAGCTCGCGCCGGTGAACGCGTTGCTGCCGACGTTCTGGAAGCGCACCTCGGCGGTGATCAGGCTGCCCGGCGCGGCGGTGGCAGGCGCCTCGACCGCCGCGGCGACGTCAACGGCTTGCGTGCCCAGCACCGAGGTCACGCCGGCGTCCGCGTTGTTCGAGAGGTTGCTCTCGGGGCTGGTCGTGCTGATGGTCGACTGCACCTGCACCGAGCCGCTGGCCGGTGCGGTGTAGCGCAGCTGGAAGGGCGGCGCCGAGGCACCGGCCGCCAGTGAGCCCGGCAGGCCCGTCACGGTGACGGCGCCCGTGCCAGGGTTGTAGGCACAGGTCACGCCGGCGGTGCAGCTCACGCCGCTCAACCCCGGCGGCAGCTGCAGCGCATACGCCAGCCCTGCGGCCGCGCTGCCGCCGACGTTGGCGTACTCGATGTCGACGGCCACCACGGCACCGGCCACGGCAGTCGCCGGCGCCAGCACGCGGGTCATCACGTCGGCCTCGTTGCTGCCGCCGACCACGGTGATGCCATTCGCGGAATCCGGCGCCAGGTTCGGGCCCTGGTTGGTGGTCGTGCTGATGGTGGCCGTCACCGGCACGCTGCCCGATGCGGGCGCGGTATAGCTCAGGCTGATGTTCTGCATCTGACCGGGCGACAGCGAGCCGGGCAGGCCGGTCACCGTCACCACGCCGGTGGCCGGGTTGTAGGCGCAGGAGGCGCCGGCACAGCTCACGCCGCTGAGGCCGGGCGGCAGCTGGATCGCGTAGCCGACGTTGGCCGCGTTCTGCGAGCCGACGTTGCCGAAGCCGATGTTGACCAGGACATTCGCTCCCGGATCAGCGCTGGCCGGCGCCTGCACGGTGGCGATGACATCGGCGAAGTCGATGATGTCGAGGATGCTCGACTGCGGGCTGGTGACCTGGTAGGTCCACAGGTTGAGGCCCTTGGCGTCGCCAAAGCCCTGGGTCGGGCTGGCGGCCGCACAGTCGGCATTGGCGTTGAACGAATTCAGCCAGAACCGGTAGTAGCGGCCGCTGCCGCCGAAGTTGGCGTTGTTGGAATCCGCACCGACCAGATTGACGTTCGGGGTGGACTGCTCCAGCGTGCTGCCGGCACCGCAGAGATGCCCATTCAGCTGGCCGACGTCAACGCCGCCGCGGGTCTTGTAGCCGCGGTCGTCGTAGTAGACCAGCGCGTCCTGGATGTTGCCGTTGAGCTTGGTGAGGCTGGGGCCGCCGTTCAGGTTGCCTTCGACGTCGGCGAACGGGAAATGCGCCTCGCCGTTGCGGCCCACCAGACGGAAACGGTAGCCATTGCCGGGCGGGAAGTTGTTGCCGGCGTTGTCGCGCCCGTCCCAGACCACGCTGTAGGCGCCGGTGCCGGACTGACCTGTCAGCACGCGGTTTATCGGCAGCGCCGGGTCGAAGTTGACGCCATCGCGGCTGATCACGATCTCGAACGAAATGGTGTCGGTCACGGTGAAGTTGAAGGTGCCGCCCTGGCCGACGTAGGCGGTCGAACCGCCGGTCGGCGGGTAGGTGAACTGGAAGTCGTTGACCTGCGGCGGCAGCGGTGCGGTGGGAATCGACAGCGCGGTCAGCACGCGCTCGGCTTCGGCGTTGTTGGCCGCATTGCCGGCGGACGGCGTGATGTCGCTGAAGAAGATCGGGAACTGCGCCGGCTGCACGCTGACACCGGCCGGAATGCCGGCGCTGACCAGCGGATTGGTGGCGCGGATGTTCTTGTACAGCGGCTCGCCCTGGTCGAGGAAGCCCAGGGTGTTGGCGAAGAAGGTGCCACCGTTCGGATCGGTGCCGCGCAGGCGCTGGCGATAGCGATAGCCGTCGAGGGTGACGTAGTAGAGATCCTGGAACAGGCGACGACCGTCGCCATTGCCGAAGGTGAACACGGTCCAGGCATAGGTGAACATGCGGCCGTTGATGTCGGTGGTGGAGGTGTCCGAACTGCGCACGGTCACGTCCCAGGCCGAAACCGCATTGTTCAGCACCGCCGGCGGATCGATGAGCGCGTTCTGCGGGCTGCCGGTATTGGTGCTGGCGCCGGTGAAGTTGACGCCGTAGATGCCGGTGACCGGCGCAACGTAGACGCAGGGCACGTAACCGCCGGGGTTGCCGCCGCCACTCACCGCGCGCGGGCCGGCAAGTTCCTGGGCGCGGGTCGCGATCAGGCCGTCAGTGCCCGACGTGCAGGTGAAGCTGGCGCTGCCCGGCAGGGTCTCCGCGCCGCGCGTGCCGAAATCCTGCGGGTTGTAGACCTGGATGATGCCGACACCCGCCGCTGTGCGGTTGCGTGAACCCAGCAGGATCCGCTCGCCCGCCTGCGCGTAGACGTAGATGAAGCCGCGCCGCCGCACCACGTTCAGATACGACTGGCTGGGGTCGGACACATCCAGCGCGCCGCGACCGGCGCCGGCAATCGCTTCCGTGCCTGCGGGATACAGGTTGCGGCTGCCTTCGGCCAGCGCGGGCGCGATCGGCAGCAGCGCCGCCGCGAGAGTGAGGAGTGCGGAAAACAGCAGCGACATGCGTCCCGGGCGAGGGCCGGGACGGGTGGATGAGCGATCCAAGGCAGACTCCGATGGATGGGGTGGAGAGGCCTGACCCTCTGTGGAGCCTTGCCCTTTGTGAACGACGATCGCGCTTTGAGCACGAACCGGGCCAACAGGCGACCGCACGTTCGATTCACAGGGAAAACGATTGTGAAACGACCGTCAAGCGTCAGTTCTCCCCCTTGCTTTCACTTCGTTCTGCATTCCGGAACCGAAGACAGCTTCCGTGATGGGTATCGATGAGAAAGCACCGAACGCCGGGGCACCCCAGCGGGCATCAGCCGCGGGATCCGGCGGACGGGCCCAAGCGCCGATGTCGCACGCGGCGTGACGCATCGCGTCAGCAACTGACCGTGGAATCGCCACGTTCGTCGAGGGTCAGTCCACTGGCGGAGACAACGGCTGCTCGCGACACCCCGATCGCGGTGACCTCAGGCGCGCCCGCGCAACCAGGGCAGCAGGTCCTCCGGCTCCAGCGGAAGACTGTGCAGGTAGCCCTGCAGCTGGCCACAGCCCAGACCGCCCAGCAGCGCCTGCTGCGCCTCGGTCTCGACACCCTCCGCCAGCGTGGACAGCTCGAGCGAACGTGCCAAGGTCAGGATGCTGCGGACAATGGCGGCGGCACCATGATCCTGCGGCAGGTTGGCGACGAAGCTGCGGTCCACCTTCAGCTTGGTCAGCGGGAAGCGATGCAGGTAGGCGAGGCTGGACCAACCCGTGCCGAAGTCGTCGATGCTGAGGCCGAGGCCGAGCGCCGCCAGGGCCTGCAGTTGCCCGGCCGTGGCCTCGGTGTGCTCCATCAGGGTGGACTCGGTGATCTCCAGCTCGACGCCGCCGCCGTGGAGGCGGTGCGCCTGCAGGGCATCGGCGAAGCGCGCCGGCAGGTCGCCGTGACGGAACTGGTGGGGTGAGACGTTGAGGCTCATGAACAGCTGGGCGTAGCCCTGCGCCTCCAGCCAGGCCTTGAGCCGGCAGGCTTCGTCGATGACGAAGCCGCCGATCGCCACGATCAGGCCCGACTCCTCCGCCACCGGCACGAACACCGCCGGCGGCACCTCGCCCAGCTCGGGATGACGCCAGCGCAGCAGGGCCTCGACGCCGAGCACGCGGAACGGCGGCCGCGCGTCGACGATGGGCTGCAGCACCAGGCGCAGCTGTCCGCGCGCCAGCGCTCGCGCCAGCTCGCGCTGCAGACGCACCTGGTAGGCCACGCGCTCGCCCATGGCCGGGTCGTACATCGAAACGCCGCGCCCGCTACCGGCCATGGCCAGATCGGCGCAGCGCAGCAGGGATTCGCCATCGGCAGCATCGCGCGGGTAGCAGGCCATTCCAGCGCGCATCTCCAGATCGAACTCGATGCCGACGACCTCCAGCGGTGCGCACTGCGCGCGCGCGAGCCGCCCGAGCACCTCCGACTGCAGCGCCTCAGTCCCGGCCCCGGCGCCCGCGGGCAGATCGATCAGCAGGGCGAACTCGTTCTGCCCGAAGTGGGCCACGCCATGTTCGACACCCTCGAAACAGCGGGCGAGCCGTTCGACCACCTGGCCCAGCAGCGCATGCCCATGCGCCATGCCGAACGCCTCGCGGAACTCGCCGAAGCGCTCGACCCGCAGCCGAAGCAGCAGCAGCGGATAGCCGGGACCGCGCTCGATCCAGTGCGTGGCCGCCAGCAACAGGCCGCGCTCGTTGAGCGCGCCGGTAACCGGATCATGCTCGGCGAAGTAGCGGGTCTGCTGTTCGCGCCGATGCCGCTCGCCGATGTCGGAGGCGATCTCGGACACGCCGACGCAGCGTCCGTCGCGATCCTCGATCGGCGACATCGAGAGCAGCACCCAGGCCTCGCTGCCATCGCGACAGCGCCGCCGGCTTTCGATGCGCTGCAGGGTCTCGCCGGCCAGCACCCGCTTCAACCGCGCGGCGGCGTCCGCCTTGAGTGCCTCGGGCACCAGCATGTCGACGCTGCGCCCCAGCACCTCGGACTCACCGAAGCCGTAGAGCAGCTCAGCGCCATGGTTCCAGCTGACGATGCGGCCCGCGAGATCCAGCGAGAGGATGGCGTCACCCGAGCTGCGGACGATGGCGGCGAGACGCTCGGAGGCCTGCTGCTGACCCTCGCGCTCGGTGATGTCTATCGAGATTCCGCCCACGAGGCGGACGCCGTTGCGCACCCCCAGCGGGAACTTGAAGGTCTCGAACAGCCCGCGGCTACCGTCCGCACGCAGCCCGGGCTCAAGCATGCGCTCGGCCTCGCCGGACTCGATCACGCGCAGGTTGTTGCGCGCATACAGCTCAGTCAGCTCCGGGGCGAAGACGCGCTCCATCGCCAGCGGCAGGGCCGGCACGCCAAGTCGCGCCATCAGCCGCAGGTAGGCGGCGTTGGCTGCGAGGGTGCAGCCGCGGTCGTCGGCGATCCAGGCGAAACCCGGACAGTTGTCGAGGAAGGCCTGCAGCATGGTCTCGCGCTGCTTCAGATCGAGCTCGACGGTCTTGCGCGCGGTGATGTTCTCGGCCGTGATGGCGACGCCGTCCTTGAGCGGTACCACCTGGTGACGCATCCAGCGCAGCTCCGGAGGATGCTCCGCGACCTCGAACTCTTCGACGAAGGGCAGGCCACTGGCCAGCACGCGTCGGCAGTGGCCTATCAACACCTCGGTGCGGCTGCCGGGAACGCACTCGCGAATGGTCTGCCCGACCAGCGCGCAAGGGTCGGCCCGGAGCAGCTCGCCGCCCATGCGGTTCGCATACTCGACGCGGAAGTCCAGCACCTCCCCGCTCTCGGCATGGACCGCCGAGGTGATGTAGAGCGCCGACAGCGCACTGGCGGCCGCGCCTTCGAACCATTCAGCCAGGCGCGCGCGCTCGTTGCGCACAGCGCGGGCCTCGGTCAAATCACTCTGCAGGAACAGAAACCCTCGCAGCTGAGCCGCGTCGTCACGCAGCGGCAGCAGACGGCTGCGCAGGCTCATGGCGCTGCCATCGCGACGCTGCGTCTCAAGCTCCACTTCGGTCGCCTGGCCCTGCAGGTAAGCCGCACGGATCTGCGCGAGTGTGGCCTGCGCGTTGCCGGCACCGCCAAGCGAGCGCAAAGGCCGACCGATCACCTCGGCGCGTCGCCAGCCGGTGCAGCGTTCGAAGGCGGCGTTGACGTAGCGCACGAACGGGCCTCCTATGCCGCCGGTGCCGCGTTCGGCATCGGTCACCAGCACCAGCTCCTCGAGATGTTCGAGGCAGTGCAGCGCCCACTGGAGGTCAAGCGAGGTGTCGGCGTTCATGGGCGTCCTTCGAGAGCCCCATGGTGAACCCGCCCACGCGCTCCGTCCACGCGGTTTGATCAATTCCTGCCCGGGATCGTCCCGCCCGGGATGGGCGGGCGCACGCATGGCCTCAGACGCCGCAGCCACCCGAGCCAGGGCCGGCACCTGTCGCACCGCGGGAGCTGTCGACAACGGTCGCGCCACCCCTCGGCGGCGCGCCTGCGCTCAGGGCTCGAAGCCGTTTGCGAATACGCCGACCGGCAAGGGCACTGCCAGCCACACGTCACGCAGTTGCTGCTCGGCGAAAACCCCCAGCGGCCGCCCGTCCGATCCGAAAGCGAGGCGGGCGCCGAACCCGCGCTGGCTCGTCTCGGTGTCGCGGATCAGTTCGATGCGCTGGGTGCTTGCGCAGTCGGAATCGCCGCAGCGCCACCAGCCACCGCTGCCGATCGTGCCGCTCGCGTAGGCGGGCAAGTCCCCAGGCAGCAGCCGCAGCTGGGCGGCGATGTCGAACGGATTGGGCAGGGCGAGGCGCGACGCGCTCGAGCAGCTTGCATCCGCGCAGGTCAGCAGATTGCGGGCTCCGGTGAACGTGGACTCGAGCAGCACCGGCCGACCGTCGGCGCGCACGGCGATCGCTCCGCCGTTGAAGACCTGCTCCGTGCCCAGCGTGCGCACGCTGGCGGCCGTGCATTCGATGTCATCGCAACGGGCGAACCGCAGGGCTCCGGCAAAGGAGCCGGGCATCGGCTGCTGGGTCACCGACCAGGTCACCACCGGGCGACCGTCGCCACCGATCGCGAGCCCGAGGTCGGCCAGCGAGGTCGACTGCTGGCCCGGATCGGGCTCATCCGCCACCAGACGGCTCTGGCCGCTGCTGCAATTCGCGTCGGCACAGGAGAACAGGTGGATCGTGTTCGTTGCGCGCATCAGGTAAAGCATCAGCGGCCTGCCGTCCGGGCGGACGGCGAGTTCGGTGAAGTCACCGCTGCCAGTGCCCGAGCCGCTCACCTCACGGTGGAAACCGGTGCTGCACTCGGCGTCCGCGCAGTCCCAGGCCGCACTGCCGCCAACGCTGGAGTAATAGGCGAAGGGTCGGCCATCGGGCCGGATCGCAATGGACGGGCGCGATGCGTCCGCATTGAAGCCGCCCGTGTCGCGGTAGGTCACCGCGCTGCACAGCCGGTCCGCGCACAGGCCGATGCGCGGCCGCCGCAGCTTGGTCCAGATCGCCACCGCTCGTCCGTCCGCGCGCAGGGCAAGGTCGGGCGCGAAGGCGGGCACGCCATTGGCGACGCGGCGGATGAAGGCGGTGCAGGCCGTTGTCGTGCACTGGGTCGAACGCACTTCGCTCAGCGCGGCGTCCTGGTATTGGATCAGCGGGCGTCCCGCCGCGTATGCCAGCGCGACGCTGGTGGGGCCGAAGCCCGGACCGGGCTCCAGCGTCAGCCGCTGGGGAGCGCTGCAAGCAGCGTCATTGCACACGGTTGCGAGCATCGCGCCGGCCGAGGGCTGATGATGGCTGACCAGCAGATTGCCGTTGGGCAGCCGGGTCGCCGAGGGCGCAAAGCCCCGCCCCGCTCCGTCCAGCGTCGACTGGGTGGCGAGCGTGCAGCCGAGGTCATCGCAGCGCAGGCGCTCCAGCGTGCCTTGGGCACCACCGCGGAACACCAGGTCCACCAGGCCGCTGGCGTCCGGGGCGACCGACGCGTCCGATCCCGCAGCGATCGCGAACGACTGGAAGTCGCCCGCACCGAACGGTGCGAGCCCGCGCGCTAGGCGCACCTCGCCGCTGCTGCTGTCGTCGTAGGCGATCCACAGCGCCGCGTTGGCGAAGGCCATCGCCGGGTTTCGGCCGCGATCGCCCAGGCCATCGACGACCACGCTGCTGCCGGTGTCGCAACTCGGACTGGCGCAGCGATAGAGCCGCAGATCGCCTTGCGTAGCGTCGTAGTACGCGATGAGGGGGAATCCGGTCGCAGGATCCACAGCCGTGGCGGTACCTCGGCCGACATCGTTCGCCGTCTCGAGCACGCGCAGTGTGGCGATGTTGCAGGAGGAATCGAAGCAGTCGACCGCCTCCAGATCGCCGCGGGTCGCGTTGTAGAAAGCGGCGAAGGGCCGCTGTGCCAGCGCGCTGCGACGCGCGGCACTGACATGGCGACCGCGATCGTCGCCATCGGTCAGGCGAATCTCGGGCGCACAGCCGTCGCCACAGGATCCCGCGTACAGCGCGCGCTCGTTGGCCACATAGTGGAAGCCGGTCCATTGATCGCTGCCGCCGAAGCGCGTCACCGCCAGGTGCTCGCCGAAATCGTCCTGACCGTCCAGCAGCCGCACCGCGTATCCGGGCCCGGGCTGCGACTGCGCCCAGACAGCCGCTGGCACCAGCAGCAGCGCCAGCCAGAGGCAGCGCACACCCCCCACAGCGCCTCGCCCCACGCCCTTCACTTGGATAGCCATCGCCTTCCACTCCCGATCGAATCCGGGAGCGACATGCCCCCACCGATGGGCTTACGACGAAGGAGCGACGAACGTATCAGGACGCGCGAGTGTCCCCAGCGCGCGCCGGGTGGACCAGCCGCAAATCATCCGCGCCGGGTCACCGCACAGCTTCCCGAGCCGCCGGAGATGACGAGGCGGCGCGCGCCCCGCGTCGAACTCGCGGCGGGCTCCGACCCACACACTCATCGACCTCCACGGGCGGTCTGGCTGCGCAGCCAGTCCAGTCCGCCCGTGCGCGTCCACAGCGGCAGATGTTCGTCGCGGAACAGCCAGGCCTCCTCGTCACCGCCAAGAACGACGCCGTAGGCATCACCGCGCGGACGCTTCGGCGGCTTCGGCGCCAGTAGCATCCGCGCGATCTTCGGGTAGTCCGCCACCGCGCATGCCAGCATCGCGCGCGCCGAGGCTTCGTTTCCAAGCAGATGCAGGGCCAGCGCGGACTGGTACTGCATCTCCGGCAGATCGTCCGGATAGCGCTCGGCGAGCGCCGCCGCTTCGGCGTAGTCGCCGCGCTCCAGCAGCAGCGCGATCAGAGGCATGCGCAGGCCCTGATTGTCGTTCGGGTTCAGCTCGTCCACCAGCCAACGCAGAGTGCTGAGCGCGGCATCCGTCTCGCAGCACAGCTCGATCCGCAGCAGGGCCAGATCGGCAAGCAGGCTGAGCGCCGTGCGGTTCTGCAGCCAGCCCCATTCCAGCGCAAGCCCCTCGGCCTTGTGGGCGCGCAGGTTCTCGCGCAGCAGGGCCTCCGCGCGCTTCAGCAGCGGCAGCGCGAAGCGCTCGCCCACGCCGGGCAGTGGGCGGCTGTGCGCAATGCCTTCCAGCGCGGCGATCAGCTCGAAGCTGTGCCAGAGCAGGGGCGCCTGCGCCAGCACCGACCCCAGCTCGGGATCGCCGCCGCCCTGTTGCGCGCGCGCCATGCGCGCTTCGATCGTGCGCAGCGCCTTGGCCAGCGCCGGCGAAGGCTCCAGCGGACCGACCGACTCCGAACTGCGGCGTGGGAAGTGATAGTGGGCCTGCGGTGGAGGCGCCGCCCTGAGCAGCGCCTCCAACTCGGCCAGCGCCGGATCGTGCTGCGCGGCGATCTCGCCGAAGGCGGCTGCGCCCTCGCGGGCCACCGACTGCGCCAGCTCGATCAACCCCTGCAGTTCGGGATCACGCCGACGCTGCAGCGACTGCACCCAGAAGCGCGCGCGTTCGCGGGCCTGCGCCTCATCGCCCTGCGCGATGAGCAGCAGCAGCTCCAGATGGCACAGGCTCGGCGAATCCGGCAGGACCTGTTGGGCGGCTTTGAACAAGGCCCAGGCCTCGGCGGTCTCGCCGCGATCGTGCGCGATGGCCGCCTGGCGCTGCAGCAGCGCGGCGACCGTGCCGCGATCGCCATGCTGCAGGCCGCGCTCCAGCAGCTGCTGCTTCTTGCGCGGCTTGTGCAGGGCGTCGTAGCAGTCCAGCAGGCAGTCGAGCAGCGGCTCGTGCGGCTCGGTGAAATGGCGTTCGTCCTTGAACCAGGGCTCAAGCAGCGCCAACAGCTCCTCGTAACGACCCGCGCCCTGCCATTCATGCGCCACATGCACCAGCATCGGCCGCGACAGCTTGCTGCCTGCCAGCTCGGCCCAGCGCTTGCGCTGCAGCACCTCCAGCAGGAAGGACAGGAAGTTGACCTGTTTTAGCGGCAGCCGCTGCTCGGTGTCCTGGCAGCAGTGCTTGTACTTGCGACCCGATCCGCAGTGGCAGGGCGAGTTGCGCTCGATCGGCGGCAGGCGGCCGGCCGCGTACTGCAGATGCGGATTCGGGCAGTGCGCCCACACCGCGCGCGCCATCAGCATCAGCATCGGGTACACGGTCTCGGGCGGCGTACCGGTGGCCTCCCAGTCCTTGCGGTACAGGTCGACGAGGGACCCCATGGCATCACGGTAGGGGGTGAAGTCCGGCGCGCGTGTGAGCACGTCCACGCAGGCGCGGATCCAGTGATCGAGACGGTCGGGAAAAGCATCGTTCGCCATGCGGGGGTAGGAGCTGTGTCTGGAGACGCTAAAGCTTAGCGTGTGGAAGACGGTCCATCTTCGCGCTTCCGCTGTCGCGAGCCCGCGGCATGCGCCGAGCCTGCACGCGGTGTCGCGCCTGCGCGCTCAGCGCAGGGAGCGCCCCTCGTAGGCCTGCATCAGCAGGGGCTTCAGGGCATCGAGCTCGTCAATGGAGCCCAGCGTGATCTCAAGATCGCCCGTACCCCAGTGACCAATTTCGCGCACGTCGCGCGCATTGGGCGGCAGCGTCGCCAGCGCGCCGGGGTCGAGATGCAGATAGACCAGCAGCCGGCTCTTCTGCAGCACCACGGTGGCGAAGTTCTTCAGGCGCTTGTAGGCGGCGTAGAGCTTCAGCTCCTTGTGCTGCACATCGTCGCCCAGCGACAGGAGATAGTCGTGCAGCGCGTCCAGAACCTCGCGCTGCGCGGGTGCCAGCAGCTGCAGGGACTCGCTGTAGGGTCGATCCCTGCCGCGCGGCGCGGCGTCTTCGCTGTCAACGGCGGCGTCGACCATCGGCGAGACCTCCGCCGCCGCCTCGATCAGCCTGCCGCCCCGATTGCCGCGACTGTTCGCTGATCGGCCATTCCGGCCGGAAGCGCTGACCGCATTCGCCAGCTCCAGCAGCAACAGATCCGCACCGAAGCGGCGATAGCGGATCAGCTCGATGTTGCGATCGATCTGCTGCACCGCGTGGCCGTCGAACTTGGTGAAATCGGCCGCGATGCAGACCAGCCGCGGCGCGCTCCAGTCGATGCGCTGCGCGGCCTCCGCCCCCAACACGTCCATCACCAGCAGCTTGAACTCGGCCTTGTGGTCGAGCAGCCAGTCCAGATAGAACAGGCCCTGGTTGATCACGTTCTCGCCGACCGAGCGCTTGTACTCCAGGATCACCGGACAGTCGTTCTCGTCGATGCCCAGCGAATCGATGCGCCCGCCGTGGGTCTTGCCGGTGGAGTACTCAGTCGCCAGAAAGCGGATGCCCAGCAGTGCATCGAGGTTGGCCTCGATCAGGGTCTGCAGCGGCTTCTCAAGGTCAGAGGCATCGCCCTGCAGTTCGGCGGCCTTGCCGGCGGTGAGGCGGAACAGGCGGATGTCGCTCATGGAGGTGTTGTTCTCGTTCGTACGCAAGGCAAGGGCATCAGCCGTGGATGAAAGCACAAGCCAGAAGGATGGCGATTGTGTCAACCGCTTCGCCCAGGCTACCGATGAAGCACCGCATAGAAGTGCGACTCTACGATTTGCAAGCCTTTGGACCGATTCTGGTAGTGGCAACGAGCTCACGAGCGGTACGACTTGGTAAACCGGCAGTCCAGCGCACGCGCGAACTGGGGCGCTACAAAGGGTCGCGTCGCAGAGCGCTGCTTCGGCCGAAAGTCTTTGGCTATAGTTGCGAGGCTGTCTACCTGCA
>VFQU01001507.1_pt1 | contig 13387 bp, 10 predicted proteins | sample 3512311 | NCBI WGS metagenome assembly VFQU01 (sample SAMN10412377, study PRJNA504923) | tailings metagenome | isolation source: Relicate 3 Philex TSF3 active mining site | place: Philippines: Tuba, Benguet | collected 2017-08-29 | reverse complement strand
CCTGCTGATCGTCGCGGTGGCAGCGTTCAACATCATCGCCACGCTGATCATGGTGGTGGCCGACAAGGGCGGTGACATCGCCATCCTGCGTACCCTGGGCGCTACGCCACGGCAGATCATGGCGATTTTCATGGTTCAAGGCTCGGTGATCGGCCTGGTCGGTACGCTGATTGGTACGGTGTTGGGTGTGCTGGCGGCGCTCAATGTCAGCGCCCTGGTGGCTTGGCTGGAATCGTTCGCCGGGCAGCAGGTGATGAGCTCCGATGTGTACTTCATCAGCAGCCTGCCGTCCGACCTGCAGTGGCTGGATGTGGCGCTGATCTGTTCGGCGGCGCTGATCCTGAGCTTCCTCGCCACGCTCTACCCCTCATGGCGGGCGGCGCAGGTGCAGCCGGCCGAAGCGCTGCGCTACGAGTAAGAACGAAAAAGCCGTCAACTTAGACGGCTTTTTCTTTTTAGCGGCGCTCCTGTCGGCGCTTTTCCTGACGCTTGCGCCAGCTACGCTGTACCCACCAGCGCCAGTAGAGCATGGTCAGCACGTAGCCCAGTATCGCGAGGATGACCCCCGCGACGAAGGAACCCAGGTACAGCGGCTTCCACAGCACCGCTACCTCGGCCGTGATCCATTCCAGGCTCAGCGTCTCCGGCATGCGCACGGGCGGTGTCTGCATGATCCACGCGCCCAGTTTGTAAGTGCAATAGAAAACCGGTGGCATGGTGATGGGATTGGTCAGCCACACCAGGCCGATGGAAATCGGCAGGTTCGCGCGCAACGGGATGGCCACTGCGGCGGCGGCCAGCATCTGCATTGGCATGGGGATCATCGCCCAGAACAGGCCGATGGCCATTCCGCGCGCTACCGAGTGACGGTTGAGATGCCAGAGATTGGGGTCATGAATGAGTTTGCCGAGAAAGCGCAGGGACTTGTTACCCTTGATGCTGTCGGGGTTGGGCATGTAGCGCTTGAATAAACGACGCGGCATGAAGAGTCTCTGGGCAGGCAAAAGCGCCGATATTATGCACGGATTCAGCCTGGCCAGCGTTTCCATATTGTGACCAGAGGTGAGCGCTGGACGCGCTCGCCGCAGCTCGATGAGCAAGGAGAAACCATGCGAACAGGGATGTTGGCGCTGGCCCTGGGGCTATTGATGCTGCGCTTTCTGCCAAGTTTGCCGCCGGGCTGGCTGTTGCTGGTGGCGGTCGGTGCCGGCCTGGGGTTGCTGTTCTCGCGCCTCTATCCGTTGGGGTTCTTTCTGTTGGGGCTGGCCTGGGCTTGCAGTTCGGTGCAATCGGCACTGGATGACCGCCTCGATCCACAACTCGATGACCGCACCCTCTGGCTGGAGGGCCGTGTGGTCGGTCTGCCGGAGGTGTCCGATGGCGTGGTGCGCTTCCAGTTCGAAGAGGCGCACTCCCGACGTGCCGAGCTGCCGAAAAGGTTACGCCTGGCCTGGTATGGCGGGCCGCCGGTGCAGGGCGGCGAGCGCTGGCGGGTGGCGGTCAACCTCAAGCGCCCACACGGATTGGTCAATCCGCAGAGTTTCGACTACGAGGCCTGGCTGCTAGCCCAGCGCATTGGCGCTACGGGCACGATCAAGTCTGGCCAGCGGTTATCCGCCGCGACAGGTTTGGGGAGTTGGCGCGACGGCCTGCGTCAGCATCTGCTGGCGGTGCCGGCCTTTGAGCGAGAGGGCGCCATTGCCGCTCTGGTCCTGGGTGATGGCTCCGGCCTGAGTGCGAGCGACTGGCGCCTGCTGCAGCACACGGGCACGGTGCATCTAATGGTCATCTCCGGCCAGCATATCGCCCTGCTGGCCGGCTTTCTTTACGCACTGGTGGCGTTGCTGGCGAGAGTCGGCGCCTGGCCAAGGCGCTGGCCCTGGTTGCCCTGCGCCTGTGCGCTGGCCCTGAGTGGGGCTCTGGTCTACGGGATGTTGGCTGGTTTCGAGGTTCCGGTGCGCAGGGCCTGCGTGATGGTTGCGCTGGTGCTGCTCTGGCGCATGCGCTTTCGTCATCTGGGCGCCTGGTGGCCATTGTTGCTGGCCCTGCTCGTGGTGCTGCTACTCGAGCCATTGGCGTCCTTGCAACCGGGCTTCTGGCTATCGTTCTCGGCCGTGGCGATTCTCGCGTTGGTGTTCGGTGGCCGGCTTGGCGTCTGGGGTTGGTGGCGCGGGTTGACGCGTGCGCAGTGGACCATGGCCATTGGTCTGTTGCCGATGATGCTGATTCTCGGTTTGCCAGTCAGCAGTAGCGGGCCGCTGGCTAATCTGGTCGCCGTGCCCTGGGTGGGGCTGTTGGTCGTGCCCCTGGCCTTGCTGGGCACTCTGCTGCTACCCGTTCCCGTGGTTGGGGAGGGCCTGTTGTGGCTGGCCGGCGGTGCGCTGTATCTGTTGTTCGAATTGCTCAGCGTGATCGCTGCTTGGCTGCCTGCCTGGCTGCCCAGCAATCTGCCGCTCTGGGCCTGGCTACTGGCAGCGGCAGGCGCCTTGTTGCTCCTGCTGCCTGCTGGCGTACCGTTGCGTCTGCCTGGCCTCGCGCTGTTGTTGCCTGCCTTGTTATTGCCCACACAGCACCTGGACGATGGCCGTGCCGATGTCTGGGTGCTGGACGTGGGGCAAGGGCTGGCGGTGCTGGTGCGTACCCGAGAACACAGCCTGCTGTACGACGCGGGGCCGCGCTTCGGCGATTTCGATACTGGTGAACGTATCGTCCTGCCTTCCTTGCGGGCGATGAACCTTAGGCGGCTCGACCTGATGCTGCTCAGTCATGCGGATAACGATCATGCTGGCGGGGCTGCCGCGATCAAGGCCGGCATGCCGGTGAGCCGGGTCATCAGTGGCGAGCCGCAGCGGCTGGCCGAGGTGCTTGGCGCTGAGGATTGCGAATCAGGACAGCGCTGGCAATGGAACGACGTGACGTTCAGGTTGTGGCAGTGGGACCAGGCCGTATCCGGCAATCAGCGTTCTTGTGTATTGCAGATCGAGGCGGCGGGTGAGCGCCTGTTGCTGACCGGTGATATCGATGTCCGCGCCGAGCGCGCGCTGATGCAGGCCGACTTTCCCCTGGCCTCGCGGTGGCTGCTGGCGCCCCATCACGGCAGTCGCACCTCATCCAGCCAGGCCTTTATCGATGCGGTCGGTGCGCAGCACGTGCTGATCACCCGCAGCCGCCACAATGCCTTTGGACATCCTCACCCGCAGGTGTTGGCGCGCTATCAGGCGGCAGGCGTCGAGGTGCATGACACGGCGTTGCGCGGTGCTCTGCATTTACGTCTGGGCGAACAGGTCGCGCCTCGCGGGTTGCGAAGCGAGCCACGTTTCTGGCGGGAAAAATGAGAACGGCGGCGCCCTATGCTAGAGTGGCGCGACTTTTTCGAGGGGGATTCTCTACCGTGTGGGAACTGGTCAAAGCTGGCGGCTGGATGATGCTGCCGATCATTCTCTGTTCCATCGCTGCTGCCGGCATCGTCGCCGAGCGCCTGTGGACCCTGCGGCCCGCCCGCGTCACCCCGGCCAATCTGCTGGCTCAAGTGTGGCGCTGGATCAAGGACAAGAAACTCAACAACCAGAAGCTCAAGGAGCTGCGTGAGGACTCGCCGCTGGGGCAGATTCTCGCTGCCGGCCTAGCCAACTCCAAGCATGGTCGCGAGATCATGAAAGAGTGCATCGAGGAGGCCGCGGCTCGCGTCATCCACGAGCTGGAGCGCTACCTCAATGCGCTCGGCACCATTGCCGGCATCGCGCCGCTGCTCGGCCTGCTCGGCACCGTGCTGGGCATGATCGAAATCTTCAGCTCCTTCATGGGCTCGGGCATGGCCAATGCGCCGATGCTCGCGGGTGGTATCTCCAAGGCGTTGATTACCACAGCAGCCGGCCTGATGGTGGCGATCCCGGCACTGTTCTTCCACCGCTACCTGCAGCGTCGCGTCGACGAGCTGGTGGTCGGCATGGAGCAGGAGGCGATCAAGCTGGTGGAAATGGTGCAGGGTGATCGCGACGTCGACCTGGGTGAGGGCAAGGCGTGAAATTCCGGCGCAAACCGCGGGAGAACGTCGAGATCAACCTGGCCTCGTTGATCGACGTGGTATTCATCCTGCTGCTGTTCTTCGTGGTCACCACCACCTTCACCCGCGAGACCCAGCTCAAGGTCGACCTGCCCGAGGCAGCCAGTGGCACGCCGCCCGAGCAGACCGAGCTCAAGCAGGTCGAGGTGCTGATCGGCGCTGATGGCGCCTACTCGGTCAATGGCAAGGCGCTGCTGGAAAGTAACCTGAGCAATCTCATGGCGGCGCTGCAGAAGGAGTCCGACGGCGACAACAGCCTGCCGTTGATCATCAGTGCCGACGGCAAGACCCCACATCAGGCGGTGATCACCGCCATGGACGCCGCCGGCAAGCTGGGCTTCTCGCACTTGCGCATTACCACGGTGGAAGCACAGGAAAATCCTTAAGTGAGCGCTGCTGATCGCTTGCTCGAGGCCTGGTATCGCGGCCACCCGGCGCTGGCGCTGCTGCGTCCGCTGGAGTGGCTGTACCGCCGCGTGGTGCAGGGCAAGCGCGCGCGCTTTCTCGCCGGCGCGGGCGAAATCTACCGTGCGCCGGTGCCGGTATTGGTGGTGGGCAACATCACCGTCGGCGGCACTGGCAAGACGCCGCTGATCCTCTTTCTCATCGAACATTGCCGCGTTCGTGGCCTCAAGGTCGGCGTGGTCAGTCGTGGCTATGGCGCCACGCCGCCGAGCCTGCCGTGGCGGGTGCGTGCCGATCAATCGGCCGCACAGGCCGGCGACGAACCGCTGCTAATTGTCCAGCGTACGGGCGTGCCCTTGATGATCGACCCGGATCGCAGTCGCGCCGTGCGTGCGCTGCTGGCCGAAGAAGCATTGGACCTGATCCTCTGCGACGACGGCCTGCAGCACTACCGTCTGGCGCGTGACCTGGAACTGGTGCTGATCGATGCCGCGCGCGGCCTGGGCAATCGCCGCTGCCTGCCGGCCGGACCACTGCGTGAACCGGCCGAACGTCTCAATGAGGTGGATGCGGTGTTGTTCAACGGCGCCGAAGCCGATAGTGCCGAGGGCTATGCCTTTCGCCTGCAACCGACCGCACTGGTCAATCTGGCCAGCGGTGAGCGCGTCGCGCTCGACCATTTCCCGCCGGGCCAGGCCGTCCATGCCGTTGCCGGCATCGGCAATCCCCAGCGTTTCTTCAACACCCTCGAAGCGCTAAACTGGCGGCCGGTTCCGCATCCCTTCGCCGACCATGCCCAGTACGATGCCACGCAGCTCAGTTTCGAGCCGTCGCTGCCCCTGCTGATGACGGAAAAGGATGCGGTGAAATGCCGGGCCTTCGCCGCCGCCGACTGGTGGTACCTGGCCGTCGATGCCGCGCCCACGCCGGCATTCGTCGACTGGCTGGATGGAGAGCTGGCCCGCCTCATACCGGGGTCCTGATGACCCCAGCAAGGATTCCGCCATGGACCTTAAACTGCTCGACATTCTCGCCTGCCCGATCTGCAAGGGCCCGCTGCAGCTCTCCGAAGACAAGACCGAACTGATCAGCAAGGGCGCTGGCGTGGCCTACCCGATCCGCGACGGCATTCCGGTGATGCTGGAAAGCGAAGCGCGTACCCTGACCACCGACGAGCGTCTGGACAAGTAAATGAGCGCAGTCTTCACCGTCGTCATTCCTGCTCGTTATGCTTCCACCCGCCTGCCCGGCAAGCCGCTGCAGGACATCGCCGGCAAGCCCATGGTGCAGCACGTCTGGGAGCAGGCGAAGAAGAGTTCGGCCAGCCGCGTGGTGGTCGCCACCGACGATGCACGCATCGTCGAAGCCTGCCAGGCCTTCGGCGCCGAGGTGCTGCTGACCCGCGAGGATCACAACTCCGGCACCGACCGCCTGGCCGAAGTGGCCACCCAGCTCGGTTTGCCGGCCGACGCCATCGTGGTCAACGTGCAGGGTGATGAGCCGCTGATTCCGCCTGTGATCATCGATCAGGTGGCGGCCAACCTGGCGGCCAACCCGCAGGCAGGCATCGCCACCCTGGCCGAGTCCATTGAAGATGTCACCGCGCTGTTCAATCCCAATGTGGTCAAGGTGGTCGCCGACAAGCATGGCCTGGCCCTGACCTTCAGCCGCGCGCCGCTGGCCTGGGCGCGCGATGCCTTCGCCAAGAGTCGCGACGTGCTACCGGCCGGCGTGCCGTATCGCCGTCATATTGGCATCTACGCCTACCGCGCGGGTTTCCTGCATGACTTCGTCGCCTGGGGCCCGTGCTGGCTGGAAGACACCGAGTGCCTGGAGCAGTTGCGCGCGTTGTATAACGGCGTGCGCATCCATGTCGCCGATGCGCTCGAAGCACCGGCTGCCGGTGTGGATACCGCTGAAGACCTGGAGCGGGTGCGCCACCTGTTGGGGGCCTGATGAAGGTTCTGTTCGTCTGCCTGGGCAACATCTGCCGTTCGCCCACGGCCGAGGGCGTTCTTCGCCACAAGCTGCGCGCGGCGGGTCTGGATGATCGGGTGTTGGTGGATTCCGCCGGCACCGGCGACTGGCACGTCGGCAAGGCGCCGGACAGTCGCACGCGCCAGGCTGCGCTGCGCCGTGGCTATGATCTGTCCGCGCAGCGTGCGCGCCAGGTCGAGGCTGCCGATTTCCAGCGCTTCGACCTGATCCTGGCCATGGACCAGAGCAACCTGCGTAATCTCAAGGCGCTGCGTCCCGCCGATGCCCGTGCCGATCTCGATCTTTACCTGCGCCGATATGAACTGGCGCTGGATGAGGTGCCCGATCCCTACTACGGCGGCGAGGATGGCTTCGAGCAGGTGCTGGACCTGATCGAGCAGGCCAGTGACGCGTTGCTGATCGAGATCAGGGGGCGCCTGTGAGTCTGAATCTGCAGAGCGACGTGTCGCTCAAGGCCTTCAACAGCTTTGGTGTCGATGTGCATGCACGGCGTTTCGCCGAAGCCCACGATGATGACGATGTACGCGAGGCGCTGAACCTGGCAAAGCAGCAGGGCTTGCCGCTGCTGGTGATCGGCGGTGGCAGCAACCTGCTGCTGACCCGCGATGTCGAGGCGCTGGTGCTGCGCATGGCCAGCCGTGGTATTCGTATTCTGGAGGACGACGGCGAGCAGGTGCTGGTGGAGGCCGAAGCCGGTGAGCCCTGGCATTCGTTCGTGCAATGGAGCCTGGCGCAGGGCCTCAATGGCCTGGAAAACCTCAGCCTGATTCCCGGTACTGTGGGTGCCGCGCCGATGCAGAACATTGGCGCCTATGGTGTGGAGATCAAGGATCTGTTCGCCGGCCTGACCGCTCTGGATCGGCACACCGGCGAGCTGCGCGACTTCGCGCTGGAAGAATGCGCCTTCGCCTACCGCGACAGTCTGTTCAAGCGCGAAGCCGGGTGCTGGTTGATCCTGCGCGTGCGCTTTCGTCTGAGTCGCCTGGCTTCGCTGCGTCTGGATTACGGTCCGGTACGTCAGCGCCTGGCTGAAATGGGCATCGAGGCACCGACTGCAAGCGATGTCAGTCGAGCTATCTGCGCCATTCGCAGCGAAAAGCTGCCAGATCCCGCCGAGCTGGGTAACGCCGGCAGCTTCTTCAAGAATCCGGTGGTGCCATTCGAGCTGGCCGAGCGCATTCGCGCCGAGCATGCCGATCTGGTCAGCTATCCGGCTGGAGCTGGCCTGGCCAAGCTGGCTGCCGGTTGGTTGATCGAGCGGGCAGGGTGGAAGGGGGCGCGTGAGGGCGATGCTGGCGTGCATCGTTTGCAGGCGCTGGTGCTGGTCAATTACGGCAACGCCACGGGTGCGCAATTGCTGCAGCTGGCGCAGCGTATCCAGAGCGATATCCTGGCGCGTTTTGGTGTAGAGCTGGAGATCGAGCCCAACGTGCTCTGATCTGTAGGCAGGGCGTGATCCGCTGCCTGCCGCTCCCGGATTGCATCCGGGCTACGCTTCTGCAGCGCCAGGCACGGAAATGAAAAAGGGGATGCCTAGGCATCCCCTTTTTACTTACCGCAGGAGGATCAAGCCTGAGGCTTGACCTCCTCCTTGTCGGCTTGCGTCTCTTCTTCCGGCTGCGCTTGCTCTACCGCTTCGCTCACGCTTTGCTCGCTGACGACAGAGGTGGCTTCGGCTTCAGCGACCGGCTCGACTACAGGAGCTGTTTCGACTACGGCGGCTTCGGCTTCTGCCGGGACGCTTACTTCAGCGACCGGAGCGGCGTCGACTGCTGGGGCAGCCTCTACAGCCGGGGCTGCAGCGGCGGCCTGTGCAGCTTCGCGCGCCAGGCGCTCAGCTTCACGCTGACGACGACGCACTTCGCGCGGGTCGTTCGGCGCACGGCCAGTGGCATTGGCCGGAACCGCTGCGGCAGCAGGTGCTTGCTCGACCGGTGCCGGAGCAGGCTCCTGGGCGACTTCGACAGTCGGCTCAGCTTGAGCGACCGGTTCGGCAGCGGGAGCTTCCACGACGACAGGGGCTTCGGCTGCGGCCGGTTCTGCCTCAACTGCTTTCTCTGCGACCGGAGCGGCTTCGACCACTTCACTCACAGCAGCCTCGGCTTGCGCCTCGACCGGTTGAGCAGCAAGGGCTTCTTCAACCTGAACAGCCGGTGCTTCGACGACCGGGGCTTCGCTGACCGGAGCCTCGCTGGCAATGGCTTCGCTGCTGTCGACGCTTTCTGCAACCACGGCGGCGGCAGTAGCCACGGCAACCGGGGTGACTGCCTGGGCGTCGTTACCGGCAGCTTCGCTGTTCTCGGCGCTCTCGATCAGGTTGCCATCGGCATCACGCTGACGTTCGCGACGATTGCTGCGACGACGCTGACCGCGGGAACGGCGACGTGGGCGCTCGCCATCGTTGCTATCCTGCTCGTCGTCCTGCAGTTGCTCTTCGTTCGGCAGGGCTTCGTCCTGCAGGGCCTCGGTTTGCTCGGCACGCGGCTGACGCTCTTCACGCGGTTGACGCTGACGCTCCTGACGTTCACCGCGCGGCTGGCGCTCGGCACGCTCTTCGCGTTGCTCGTTACCAGCATCGGCATCGAGTGGTTCGCGCAGTTCACGCACGCGCTCTTCACGCGGGGCACGTTCTTCGCGCGGCTTGCGCTCACGGCGATTTTCCTGACCTTCGCGCGGCTCGCGTGGGGCGCGCTCTTCACGCGGTTGACGCTCTTCGCGAGGTTGGCGTTCTTCACGCGGTTCACGGGCCTGACGCTCTTCACGCGGGGCGCGCTCTTCGCGAGGCTTGCGCTCCTCGTCGCGGCGACCGCCACGGTTACGGCTCTGCTGACGACCGTTGCGACGCTCTTCGCGTGGCGGACGCTCGTTGCTCTTCTTCTCGACTACTGCAGGTTTGGCTTCTTCTTCCTTGCCGGCGAACAGGCTGACCAGAGACTTCACCAGGCCCTTGAACAGGCTCGGCTCAGGCGCTTTGGTCGGAGCCAGCGGTGCTTGCGGCTCGGCAGCGACCGGGGCACTGCTGCGCGGTGCGGCCTTGATCGCGGCTTCCTGGCGAACCAGGGTGCGCGTGGCGGCGGCCGGCTGGGCAGCGGTTTCTTCGGTTTCTGCGGTGGCGGCGATTTCGTAGCTGGTCTGGCCGCTCAGAGCTTCCGGGCTGTCGTCACGCAGGCGCTGCACTTCGAAATGCGGGGTTTCCAGGTGATCGTTGGGCAGGATCACGATGCGCGCACGGGTGCGCAGTTCGATCTTGGTGATCGAGTTGCGCTTCTCGTTGAGCAGGAAGGCGGCGACCGGGATCGGTACCTGAGCGCGGACTTCGGCGGTGCGATCCTTCAGCGCTTCTTCTTCGATCAGGCGCAGGATGGCCAGCGACAGGGATTCGACGTCACGGATGATGCCTTGGCCGTTGCAGCGCGGGCAGACGATGCCGCTGGTCTCGCCGAGGGACGGACGCAGGCGCTGACGGGACATTTCCAGCAGGCCGAAGCGCGAGATGCGGCCGACCTGAACGCGGGCGCGGTCGGCTTCCAGGGCTTCACGCACCTTCTCTTCGACGGCGCGCTGGTTCTTGGCCGGGGTCATGTCGATGAAGTCGATGACGATCAGGCCACCGATGTCGCGCAGACGCAGTTGGCGGGCGATTTCTTCGGCCGCTTCCAGGTTGGTCTGCAGCGCGGTTTCCTCGATGTCGCTGCCCTTGGTGGCGCGCGCCGAGTTGATGTCGATGGAAACCAGGGCTTCGGTCGGGTCGATGACGATGGAACCACCGGACGGCAGCTTCACTTCACGCTGGAAGGCGGTTTCGATCTGGCTTTCGATCTGGAAGCGGTTGAACAGCGGCACGCTGTCTTCATACAGCTTGATCTTGCTGGCGTACTGCGGCATCACCTGCTGGATGAAGCTCAGCGCTTCTTCCTGGGCTTCGACGCTGTCGACAAGCACTTCGCCGATGTCCTGGCGCAGGTAGTCGCGGATGGCGCGGATGATGACGTTGGATTCCTGATAGATCAGGAACGGGGCAGGGCGGCTGGTGGAGGCTTCTTTAATGGCGCTCCACAGTTGCAGCAGGTAGTCGAGGTCCCACTGCATTTCTTCGCTGGAACGACCCAGGCCAGCAGTGCGCACGATCAGGCCCATATCGGCCGGAGCGTTGAGGCCATTCAGCGCTTCGCGCAGTTCGTTGCGCTCTTCGCCTTCGATACGGCGGCTGATGCCACCAGCACGTGGGTTATTCGGCATCAGCACCAGGTAACGACCGGCCAGGCTGATGAAGGTGGTCAGGGCTGCGCCCTTGTTGCCGCGTTCTTCTTTCTCGACCTGGACGATGACTTCCTGGCCTTCCTTGAGCACGTCCTTGATATTGACGCGGCCGCCTTCAGGGGCTTTGGAGAAGTATTCGCGGGAAATTTCTTTGAGGGGGAGGAAGCCGTGGCGTTCGGAGCCGAAGTCGACGAAAGCGGCTTCGAGGCTGGGTTCAACGCGGGTGATGCGGCCTTTGTAGATGTTGGCCTTTTTCTGTTCGCGGGCGCCGGACTCGATGTCCAGGTCGTAGAGTTTTTGGCCATCTACCAGGGCAACACGCAACTCTTCAGGCTGAGTCGCGTTAATTAGCATTCTTTTCATGTGGTACCAATGGGTTCCGGGGCTAGCGGAAGCCACGTTAGGCACACACGACTCTCAGGGTCGGTGTCAGGCGCGTCAGAAACGGTCGTAAATCGTTCCACTGTCTAGCGACGGTCAGCCATTATCAGGCCGCGGTCGCGACGGACGTCTCCTGCTTGCTGTGGTGACAGAAAGCACTCAGTCAGGAAGAGGAATCAACTGGCGGTAGCGGACGAGATGAGGCGTCTTTGATCAAGCGATATGCTACGCAGTCCGACAGTTGTACATCTCCACCCTACACGTATCGCTGAAAATCGGGTGCCGCGCGCGGATTCCGCAGCGGTTGTCAGTTACCGCGACCGCCCGGTGGGCGAATCGCGCATCATACTCAAGGCTTTATTTCCGAAGTCTTCGTGGCCTTTTGCGGCCTTTCTAACCTGAAGAATCCGTCGGACGGCCTCACGTCCAAATACGTTTGCGCGGGCAGGGGATGGCAAGTTTGGCATTCATCCGCAAGCCAGGCCGCTTTTGGCGGCGTTCGCGACTATAGCAGCAATGATTAAGTGCTTCAATTCCATAAAAAATTGTTATGATTGCGTGATGACTACTCCTGCCTCTCCAACCTCCGGCGTTCAGCTGATCGAGGTTGCACCGGAACTCGCCGGCCAACGCATCGACAACTTCCTTCGGACACAGCTCAAGGGCGTGCCCAAGACCCTGATCTACCGCATTCTGCGCAAGGGTGAAGTACGGGTGAACAAGGGGCGGATCAAGCCCGAATACAAGCTCCAGGCCGGTGACGTGGTGCGCGTGCCGCCGCTGCGCCTGGCCGAGCGCGACGAGCCCGAGCCGCTGGCGCAGGGGCTGCTGCAGCGCCTTGAGGCTGCCATCGTTTATGAGGACAAGGCGCTGATCGTGCTGAACAAACCGGCCGGTATCGCCGTGCATGGTGGCAGTGGTCTCAATTACGGGGTGATCGAGGCGTTTCGCCAGTTGCGCCCCGATGCCAAGGATCTGGAACTGGTGCATCGCCTCGACCGTGATACATCCGGCCTGCTGATGATCGCCAAGAAGCGCAGCATGCTCCGTCACCTGCATGAAGCGCTGCGTGGTGACGGCGTCGACAAGCGCTATATGGCCCTGGTCCGCGGGCACTGGGCAACCGCCAAGAAGCAGATCGCCGCGCCGCTGCTGAAAAGCAATCTGCGTTCCGGCGAACGCATGGTCGAGGTCAATCCCGAGGGCAAGGAGGCGCTCACGGTGTTTCGCGTACTGCGCCGCTTCGGTGAATTCGCCACACTGGTCGAGGCCCGGCCGATCACTGGTCGTACCCATCAGATTCGTGTGCACGCCCAATATGCGGGTCATGGTATCGCCGGCGACAGCAAATACGGCGACGACGACTTCTCCCGCGAGATTCGCGAGCTGGGCGGTAAACGCCTGTTCCTGCATGCCTATGAGTTGCACGTGCCGCTGCCCGATGGTGGCGTGCTGAAGCTCGAGGCGCCGGTGGATGAGATGTGGGCGAAGACCCTGGAGCGTCTGAGTGCCTGATTATCAGCTACTGATTTTCGATTGGGACGGCACGCTGGTGGATTCCATCGGCCGTATCGTCGAGGCCATGCACCGTGCTGCCGATGTGGCGTGCGTGCCGCGCTGCACCGATGTCGCGGTGCGCGGGATCATTGGTCTGGAGCTGGGTGTGGCGATTCGCACGCTTTACCCGGAACTCGATGAGCCGCTGCGAATCGAAACCATCCGGCGTGCCTACAGCGAGCAGTATCTGGCGCTGGAAACCGAGCCGTCGCCACTGTTCGAGGGCGTGCGCGAGTCGCTCGAGGTCTTTCGTGATCAGGGTTATCGTCTTGCCGTGGCCACTGGCAAGGGGCGCAAGGGGTTGCATCGGGTGCTGGCTGACAAGGGTTGGCTTGATTACTTCGATATCACCCGTTGCGCCGACGAGACGGCAAGCAAGCCCGATCCGCTGATGTTGCATGAGATTCTTGCGCATTGCCGGGTGCAGCCCGAGCGTGCGCTGATGGTGGGGGATTCGACCTTCGACCTGCTGATGGCGCGCAATGCCGGGATGGATGCCGTGGCGGTAGGTTTCGGTGCGCAGCCGTTGTCGGTGCTGCGCGAGTGTTCGCCGCGTTTGGCGATCAATGAATTCAATGAGCTGCGTGCATGGCTGGAAGGCCGTCATGCGCAGCGTCCTGCAGAGGTGAGTGAGCATGTCGGATGAGTGGAAGTCATCGTCTTCGTCGGGCGAGGATGCCAAAAGCTGGAAGTTGCTGGGGAAGGCACTGCTTGCCAGTGTTC
>VFQU01001506.1_pt1 | contig 13396 bp, 13 predicted proteins | sample 3512311 | NCBI WGS metagenome assembly VFQU01 (sample SAMN10412377, study PRJNA504923) | tailings metagenome | isolation source: Relicate 3 Philex TSF3 active mining site | place: Philippines: Tuba, Benguet | collected 2017-08-29 | reverse complement strand
GGCAGGCCTTCCAGCGCCTTGAGCACCTTCTCGGTGGTCTTGGGCAGTTGCAGGCCGAGCTCGGGCTCCATGTGGATGGCCCGCCGCAACTCGATGGCGTCGTGAAGCTGATCGTCGCCGGCCGCCGTCCAGGCGTCGCGATCGATGGCCAGGCTGTCCATGCTGTCTCTCCCTTGTCGGCGGTCAGTAAAGCCCGCCGGCCGGGGAGGCGTCCAGAGCCGTGCTCAGGCTCCGGCCTTGCGAGCGAAATCCCAGGCCCCGCGCGCCAGCACCGGCACCCGCGCCTCCATGGTCGCGGCGTGGGCGCTGTTGGCCGTGCCGTCGCGCACCCGGCCGACGATGCCCTGGCAGATGCCGGCCAGCCGGAACAGGTTGTAGCTGAAGTACCAGTCGAGGTCGGGCAAGCCGTCGCGGCCGGTGACGCGGCAGTACTGCGCCACCGCCTCGTCGATGGTCGGGATGCCATAGGCGGTCAGGTCATCGATGCCCGACAGGCCGCCGCGCTCCTGGTTGGGCATCACCCAGCTCATCAGGAAATAGGTGAAGTCCGCCAGGGGGTTGCCCAGCGTCGACAACTCCCAGTCCAGCACCGCCGAGACCTTGGCCTCGGTCGGGTGCAGGATCATGTTGTCCAGCCGGTAGTCGCCGTGGACGATCGAGGTCTGGTCATCGACCGGCAGGGTCGCGGGCAGCCACTCGATCAACCGGTCCATCTCCGGGATCGCGGCCGTCTCGGAGGCCTTGTACTGCTTGGTCCAGCGGTCGACCTGACGGCCGAAATAGTTGCCGGGCTTGCCGTAGTCGCCCAGGCCGATGGCCTGGTAGTCGACGATATGCAGCCGGGCCAGGGTGTCGATCTCGGCCTCGTAGATCGCCCGGCGCTCGGCCGGCTGGTAGTCGGGCAGGGTGCCGTCCCACAGGATGCGGCCCTCGACCTGCTCCATGACGTAGAAGATCGTGCCAAGGACGCTCTCGTCCATGCACAGCGCATAGGCCCGGGCGACCGGGAAATCGACCTTGTTCAGGGCCGAGATGACCTTGAACTCGCGGTCCACAGCGTGGGCGCTGGGCAGCAGCTTGCCCGGCGGCTTGCGGCGCAGGACGTAGCGCTGGGTCGGGGTGACAAGCTGATAGGTCGGGTTGGACTGGCCGCCCTTGAACTTGCGGATCTCCAGCGGCCCGGCGAAGCCTTCGACATTGGCCTGCAACCAGGGCAGCAGCGCCTCGGCGTCGATCCGGGTCCGCTCGTCGAGCGGTTCGGTGCCGCTGTTCAGGTCCTGGGCGCTCGGCGCGGCGTCGGCCATGGTCGGTTCCCCAATTCGTACGCTTGTTTGAAGTTGGCGCACTTTAGCGGGGGCGGGGCGGGGCGCAAGGATGACCCGCCGTGAGCCGTCAGCCGATCATCAGCGCGCCGAAGAACAGGCCCACCGCCGCCACCGCCGCGACCATGGCGAACTGGGTCCAGAACCGCAGCGGCTCGCGCGCCCGCTCGATGTCGTCCAGCTTGCTGAAGAACACCGGCAGGCGGCCCGTCCAAAGGCTGCGCAGGGCGACCGCCGCGGCGAGCAGCCCGACAATGCCCAGCGTGGCCAGGATGGCGCGATCCAATTCTAGTCGCCCGCCCGCACGGCGCGCTCGATGAAGCCGCCGCCCAGCACCCGGTCCGGGGCTTCTGGCGCGTACAGCACACAGGCCTGCCCGGGCGCGACGCCCTCCTCATGGGTCTCGAGGACCACGCCGGCCTGGCCATCCACCAGTCCCAGGCGGCCGGGGACCGGCTCACGGGTCGAGCGGACACGGGCCAGCACGGGCCGGGCCGCCGCGCAGGCCTCGGCGATGTCCTCGCCGCCCAGCCAGTTGGTCTCCTTCAGGGTCAGGGCCGTGGTCAGCAGCGCCTCGCGCGGGCCGACGATCACCTGGCGGCGGCCGGCGTCGATCTTCGTCACGAACAGGGGATCGCCGACGGCGATGTTCAGCCCCCGGCGCTGGCCGATGGTGTAGCGGGTCACACCCTCGTGCCGGCCCAGCACCCGTCCGTCCATATGGACGATGTCGCCGGGCAGGGCGCCCTGCGGCCGGATGCGGTCGATGACCGTGTGGTACTTGCCCTCGGGCACGAAGCAGATGTCCTGGCTGTCGGGCTTGTCGGCGGCGGTCAGGCCCAGTTCGGCGGCGATGGCGCGCACCTGCGGCTTGCTCATCCCGCCCAGCGGAAAGCGCAGGAAGTCCAGCTGCTCGGCCGTGGTGGCGAACAGGAAATAGCTCTGGTCCTTGGACGGATCGGTCGCCCGGCGCAGCTCCGGGCCAGCCGCGCCCTCGATCCGCTGCACATAGTGGCCGGTCGCCATGGCCACCGCGCCCAGGTCGCGGGCGACGTCCAGCAGGTCGCGGAACTTGACCGTCTGGTTGCAGCGCACGCAGGGAATGGGCGTCTCGCCGCGCAGATAGGCGTCGGCGAAGTCCTCGATCACCTGGTCGCGGAACCGGCTCTCGTAGTCGAGCACATAGTGGGGGATGCCGATGGCCGCCGCCGCCGTGCGGGCGTCCAGGATGTCCTGGCCGGCGCAGCAGGCGCCCTTCTTCTGGATCGCCGCGCCGTGGTCGTAGAGCTGCAGGGTCACGCCCACCACGTCGAAACCGGCCCGCGCCAGCAGCGCGGCGGTGACCGTGGAATCCACCCCGCCGGACATGGCCGCGACGATGCGGCTGCCCGCCGGCAGGCGCACGGCGTCGCGAACCGCATCCAGGGCGGCGTCGACAGCGGAGGTGAGGGTCGCGGCGGGCATGGCCGCTATTTAGAGGTTGGCGCCCGGTTTTGCGAGATCGCCCGCCGTGGCGGATGACAGGGCGCCGTCGCGGGTCTAAGAGCCGGAGCATGAGCGAACGCGCCGCCACCTTCGGATTCCGCGATGTCGATCCGGCCGAGAAGCCGGGCCTTGTGCGGGGGGTCTTCGACCGGGTCTCTGGCAAGTACGACCTGATGAACGACCTGATGAGCGCGGGCGTGCACCGCCTCTGGAAGGACGCCGTCGCTGCGCGCCTCAATCCCCAGCCCGGCGAGGTGATCCTCGATCTTGCCGGCGGCACCGGCGACATGGCCCGCCGCTTCGCCCGCCTCGCCCGCCAGGCGCAGCTGCGGCGCGGCGGCCCGGACGCCACGGTCCATGTGCTGGACTACAATGCCGAGATGATCGGCGCCGGCCGGGAAAAGGGCGGCGAGCCGGAAATGACCTGGGGCGTTGCAGACGCCCAGCGGCTGCCGCTGCCGGACGCCTTCGCCGACGCCTACTGCATCTCGTTCGGCATCCGGAACGTCACCGACATCTCCCTGGCCCTGCGCGAGGCGCGCCGGGTGCTCAAGCCGGGCGGGCGGTTCCTGTGCCTGGAATTCTCGCGCCCGGTCAGCGAGGCTCTGCGCAACGCCTATGACCTGTGGAGCTTCAAGGCGATCCCGCGCATCGGCGAGTGGATCGTCAACGACCGCGACAGCTACCAGTATCTGGTCGAGAGCATCCGTCGCTTCCCCGATCAGGAGGCCTTCGCCGCCCTGATCCGCGAGGCGGGCTTCAGCCGCGTCACCTACAGCAACTATTCCGGCGGCATCGCGGCCCTGCACCAGGGCTGGGCGATCTGAGCATGGGACTGTCCGCCTTCGGCCGGCTGATCGCCGCGGGCTGGACCCTGGCGCGGGCCGACGCCCTGATCCCGCGCGAACTGGACCCGGTGCTGCCGCCGGGCGCCCGTCTGGGCGCGGCCATTCTGCGGCTGCCTGCCGGCGGCGCGGCGCGCCAGGGCCGGCCGGGCCAGCGCCTCGCGCGGGCGCTGGAGAAGCTGGGCCCGGTGTCGATCAAGTTCGGCCAGCTGCTCTCGACGCGGGCCGACATCCTGGGCGCCGAGTTCGCCGCCGACCTGGCGCATCTCAAGGACCGGCTGCCGCCGTTTCCGGCCGATGTGGCGCGGGCCGAGGTGGCGCGTGCGCTTGGGAAGCCGCTGGATGCCCTGTTCGCCGACTTCGGCGAGGCTGTCGGCTCCGCCTCGCTGGCCCAGGCGCATGAGGCCCGGCTGCTCGACGGTCGCAAGGTCGCGGTCAAGGTTCTGCGGCCCGGCGTCGAGGCGCGGGTGGCTGCCGACGCGGCGGCCCTGCGTCTGGGCGCGCGGCTGGTCGAGGCGCTGGCCCCGCCGGCCCGCCGGCTGGAGCCATCCCTGTTCGCCGCCACCGTGGTCCGGGCGCTGGAGATGGAACTGGACCTGCGGTTCGAGGCCGCCGGCGCCGATGAGATGCGCACTGTCATGGCGCGTGATGGCTACATGGCCGCGCCCGCCATCGTCTGGGAAGGCGTCGCCCGGCGCGTGCTGACCCAGGAATGGGCCGGGGGGCGGCCGCTTTCCGACCCCGCAGTGCTCGAGGATCCGGCGCTTGATCGCAAGACCCTGGCCGACAACGTCATCCGCGCCTTCCTGGCCCAGGCCCTCGACCATGGCGTGTTCCATGCCGATCTCCACGAGGGCAACCTGTTCGTGGCCGCGCCCGCCGGGCTGACGGCGATCGACTTCGGCATCGTCGGTCGCCTGGGTCGCAAGGAGCAGCGCTTCCTCGCCGAGATCCTGTACGGCTTCCTGACCCGGGACTACGAGCGGACGGCGGCGGTTCACTTCGAGGCCGGCTATGTGCCCGCCCACCATGACCGCGCCGCCTTCGCCCAGGCCCTGCGCGCCGTGGGCGAGCCGGTCTTCGGCCGCGCCGCCAGCCAGGTGTCGATGGGCCGGCTGCTGGCGCAGCTGTTCGAGGTCACCGCGCTGTTCGACATGCACCTGCGGCCCGAGCTGGTCCTGCTGCAGAAGACCATGGTGACGGTCGAGGGCGTCTCGCGCCGACTGGACCCGGAGCACGACCTCTGGGCGGCGGCGGAGCCCGTCGTGCGCCGCTGGATCACCCGCGAGCTGTCGCCGATGGCGCGGGTCAAGGAACTGGCCGACGAGGTCCACTGCGCCGCGCGGGCGATCATCACCCTGGCCGAGACCCCGCCGCAGCCGCCCGTGGTGCTCGCGCCCGACCGCACGGCCCCCGCTGTCTGGTTCGCCCTGGGCGCGGCGACCGCCACCCTGGCGGCGATCGCCGGCTGGCTGCTGGCCTGACCCCGACGGCGCGGCGGCGGCCTATCCGCGGTCGTCGGCGTCGCGGCGCGAGCGGCGCTCGTTGGAGCGGTTCTTGGTCTTCTCCCAGTAGGCCGCGCCGTCGTCGGGCTTGAACATGGTGCGCGGGGCGCCGTCCTTGTTGGCCACGGCGAAGACGTTGCCCTTGGGATCGTAGATCAGCCGGTCGCCGTTGGGCCGCGTCACGGTTTCGGATCCGGCCGGCGGATTGGTCACAAAGGCCTGGGCCTTGCGCACATAGTCTTCCAGCGATTTCGCGCCGAACGCTGCGCCATTGCGCTCGAACTGGCGGGCGGCCGCTTCCTCCGCCGTCCGGCGGCTGCTGGGCGCCCACATCGGCTTGCCGTCGACAAGCGGCACCGGCTGGGTGCGCGGATCGACCTTGGGCGCCGGCCCGTCCGCCGCGTCGGCCGCGGCGGAGGCGACATCCACCGCCGCCGAACCGCCCGGGCCGGACCTGGCCTCGGCAGCCGCCTCGGGCCGCGCGGGCTGGCTCGCCGGTCCGCCATCGCAGGCTGAAAGCAGCGCAAGCGCCGCGACGCCGGCGAAAATCGTCAGGCCCGATGCAATGCGGGTCATGGTTGAGCCTCCCCAAAAGCTCTCTTCGAACAACGGTGCTCGCAGGGAAGAACAAAACGTGACCGTTGTCGAGTCCCTGTTTGGTGATCGCGGCAAAACGATTAGGTAGGGCGGGCGCGAGCCCTGGCCGTCGTCCGGTCTCGCTGCGCAAGGAGCGGGCTTTGAGCGAACGGCGCGTGTTGCTGATCGTCGGCGGCGGGATCGCCGCCTACAAGGCGCTGGAGCTGACGCGCCTGCTGCGCAAGGCGGGGGTGGCCGTCCGGCCGATCCTGACTCGGGCCGGCGCCGAGTTCGTCACCCCGCTTTCGCTGTCGGCGCTGGCCGAGGACCGCGTTTATTCCGAGCTCTTCTCGCTGACCGACGAGGCCGAGATGGGCCACATCCAACTGTCGCGGTCGGCGGACCTCGTGGTCGTGGCGCCGGCCACCGCCGACCTGATGGCCAAGGCCGCGCATGGCCTGGCCGGCGATCTCGCCTCGACGACCCTCCTGGCAACCGACAAGCCGGTGCTGATGGCCCCGGCGATGAACGTCCGCATGTGGGAGCATGCCGCCACGCGCCGCAATCTCGAGACCCTGCGCGCCGATGGCGTGCACTTCGTCGGGCCGGACGAGGGGGCCATGGCCTGCGGCGAGTGGGGCGAGGGCCGGATGGCCGAGCCGGAGGCCATACTCCAGGCTGCACTGGCCCTGTTGGCTGGAGCGGGCGCGCCGCCGCCGGCCATCGCCGCGCCCGGCCCGCTGGCCGGGCGGCATGTCGTCGTCACCGCCGGCCCCACGGCCGAGGCGCTGGATCCGGTGCGGGTGCTGACCAACCGGTCGAGCGGCCGCCAGGGGTTCGAGATCGCCGGGGCCCTGGCGAGGCTGGGCGCGCGGGTGACGCTCGTCGCCGGTCCGGTCAGCCAGCCAACGCCGGCCGGCGTCTCTCGCATCGATGTCGAGAGCGCGCGCGAGATGCTGTCCGCCTGCCAGGCGGCCCTGCCGGCGGATGCGGCCGTCTGCGTCGCCGCCGTCGCCGACTGGCGTCCCGACGAGGCTTTCGGGGTGAAGCTCAAGAAGGGCAAGGACGGGCCGCCCGCCATCCGCCTGGTCGAGAACCCGGACATCCTGGCAACCCTGTCCGCCGCCGGACCGGCGCGACCCGCGCTGGTCGTCGGCTTCGCGGCCGAGACCAACGACGTCGAGGCGCACGCCCTGGCCAAGCTGAAGCGCAAGGGCTGCGACTTCATCGTCGCCAACGACGTGACCCAGCCCGGCGTGATGGGCGGCGCGGAGAACGCTGTGCTGATCGTCTCGCGCGATGGCGTCGAACGCTGGGACCGGGCGCCGAAGGCCGAGGTCGCCGCCCGCCTGGCCGACCGCATCGCCCGCGCCCTCAACGCCTGAAACCACCGGAGCCGCCGTGACCCCCAAGATCGCTGTCGTCCAGCTTCCCCATGCCGATGGCCTGCCGCTGCCGGCCTACGAGACCGCTCTGGCCGCCGGGATGGACCTTCGCGCCGCCGTGCCCGAGGACGAGCCGATGACGCTCAAGCCGATGTCGCGGGCGATGGTGCCGACGGGCCTGGCCATGGCCCTGCCGGCCGGTTTCGAAGCCCAGGTGCGGCCGCGCTCCGGCCTGGCGGCCAAGGCAGGGATCACCTGCCTCAACTCGCCGGGCACCATCGACGCCGACTATCGGGGCGAGGTGAAGGTGATCCTGATCAACCTGGGCGAGGAGGACTTCGTCATCCGCCGGGGCGAGCGCATCGCCCAGATGGTGGTGGCGCCGGTGGTCCAGGCCTCATGGACGCCGGTCGGGAGCCTGGACGAGACGGCGCGCGGCGCCGGCGGCTTCGGCTCGACCGGCGCGGCCTGATCCGAAGGAAATCAGCCGCCGAGGCTGTTCAGACCCAGCGTCAGGTAGCCCAGAAAGCCGGCGAGGAAGCTCGCACCCGCGATCCACATCAGCGGAATCAGGAGTTCGGAAGTGTGTTCGGCGGTCTGCATGGCGGTGAATTTTCGTTCGGGGGCGAAAGAGGACCCGGGTGTGGGAACTGACGCTGGAACTCCCAGGCGGGGCGAAGGTTGCGCGGCGCCTGCTGAATGGACGATGACATGATTCGCCTGCTGATAGATCAGGCAGTTGAACGGCTCGCCCGCCACGCGAGCGGGCGTTCCGGCCGGGTGTTCATCCCCTTCGGTCCGGGGGAGCCGCTGGACGTGCTGGCGGTGTTCCGGGCGCAGCCGGACCTGGCAGCCGGGCTGACCTTCGTCGGGGCGCCGATCCCGGGCATCAACCGCAACGACTGGGCAGCGATCCATCCGGACGCGGCGGCGGAGGGGATCTTCGTCTCGGGCGACTGGCGGGCCTCGTTCGAGGCGGGGCGTTATGCCCTGCGGCCGCTGACCTGGTTCCAGACGTTCGGCTGGCTGGCGACGACGCCGCTGGACGCCGCCGTCTTCCTGGTCAGCCCGCCTGACGCCTCGGGCGCGGTCGGGCTCAGCGTGGCCAGCGATCTGGGGCCGGCGGTGCTGCGCCGGGACGGCCTGATGCGGCTGGCCATCATCGATCCGCGCCTGCCGGCGGTGCGAGGCGAGACCGTGCCGCTGGAGGCGTTCGACCTGGTGGCCGAGGCGCAGGCCGCGCCGCTGGACTACGACGCCGGGGCGCTGGACCCGGCCTTCGACCGCATCACCCGCCACATCGCCGAGGTGACGCCGGACGGGGCCAGCCTGCAGTTCGGCATCGGCAAGGCCGGGGTCGCCGCGCTGGCGGGGCTGCGCGGGCGGCGGGGGATGAAGATCCATTCGGGCATGGTCACCGACCCGCTGGTCGAGCTGCTGGACGAGGGGGCGGTGGAGGCGGTGGTGACCGGGCTGGCGGCGGGGACCGACCGGCTGCGGGCGCGGCTGGGCGATGCCCGGGTGCGGTTCGCCGCCTCGGACCATACGCACAACATCGCCGTGCTGGCGGGCATTCCCCGGCTGGTGGCGGTCAATTCGGCGCTGGAGGTTGACCTGTTCGGCCAGGCCAACGCCGAGTTCCAGAACGGCCGGCAGGTCTCGGGGGTCGGGGGGCTGACGGACTTCCTGCGGGGGGCGCGGCTGTCGCCCGGGGGCGTGCCGATCATCGCCCTGCAGGCCTCGGCCAAGGGGGATACGATCAGCCGGATCGTCCCGCGCCTGCCGCAGACGGCGGTGTCCGTGCCGCGGGCGGACGTCGGGGTGGTCATCACCGAGCACGGGGTCGCCGACCTGCGCGGGGCGACGCTGGACGGGCGGGCGCAGGCCCTGATCGCCATCGCCAGCCCGGCCCATCGCAACAGCCTGTCCAACGCCTGGGACGCGCTGCGGCGCGGGTTGTAGTCACCCCTCCCCCACGTGAAAAGAAACGCGCGTTCAGGGGCTTGCGCCGATTTCGCCCCGGTTTCAGGGGATTTGTGGCGATACAGCCGTGGGCCCAACGTGGCGGTCTTGTTGGGAAGACGTAGGTAACGGCGTGACAGCCGTGGGCCATTGTGGGGCCGCATCGCCCCACGAGGTTGTAGCGGTTTTGTCTCAGCCGGCCGGGCGGTTGAGATTGGGGAAGGGATGGTCGAAGGCGACGCTGGCGAAGCCAAGGTCGGCCTGCAGGCGCCAGACCGGCGGATGGCCGCGCGCCAGGGCCGCATCGAGCGCCGCCAGCAGGTCAGTGCGCCAGATGGCGTGCAGGGGCTCGGGTCCCGAGGGCGAGACCGCCGCCGCGCCCGGCCCCGCCCCGGCCGCCTCGGCCAGGCGGGCGACAAGGTCAGCAGGCGCGCCCGGACCGTCGCAGGGAACCACCGCCAGCCATTCGGCGCCCTGTCCGGCGGCCCAGGCGAGCCCCGCCCGCACGCCGGCCAGAGGGCCCCGGGGCGCGGCGGGCTCATCGGCCAGCACCGCCAGTCCCCGCGCCCGGGCCAGCGCCTCCGCGCGAGAGCCCGCCGGGGCGCTGACAGCCAGCGGGGCGCAACCGGCCAGGGCCTCCAGCGCATGGTCCAGCAGCGGGAGGCCATCCAGCAGGGCGGCGGCCTTCTCCGACCCGAACCGGCGGGACTGTCCGCCGGCCAGCACGAGGCCGGCGATCATGAGGCGCGGCTGATCCGCACCGGAACCGACTTGTAGGCCGGCGTGCCGCTGCGCCGGTCGCGGTCGGCCAGCGGGACCAGGGGGTTGGCCTCGGGGTAGTAGGCGGCCAGGCAGCCGCGCGGCACATCCCGCGCCACGACCATGAAGCCCCGCAGCATCCGCCGCGCCCCGTCGTCGTCGAAGGCGTAGGTCAGGTCGATGGCGTCGCCGTCTCTCAGGCCCCGTTCGGCCAGGTCCTCGGCGTTGGCGAACACCACGTCGCGCCGCCCCTTCACCCCGCGATAGCGGTCGTTCAGGCCGTAGATGGTGGTGTTGTACTGGTCGTGGCTGCGGATGGTGGTCAGCACCAGCACGTCCGGATCGCCCCGCGCCGGATCGTCCGCCGCCGCCTCGTCGGCCTCGTAGGGCAGGAAGGCCGCCCGGCCGCTGTCGGTGGTCCAGCGACGCTCCCCCGTCGGCGCCGGCAGCCGGAAGCCGCCGGGGATGCGGATGCGGGCGTTGTAGTCGGCGAACTGGTCGGGGAAGACCTGTTCGATCAGGGCGCGCACCTTGTCGTAGTCGGCGGCCAGCCCGCGCCAGTCGACGCCACTTTCGGGCCCCAGGCTTCCCGGACCAAGGCTGGCGAGCGCCAGCTCGGCGACGATCCAGGGCTCGGAGCGCAGGTGTTCGGACGCCGGCTCGCGCATGCCCCGGCTGGCGTGAACCATCGACATGGAGTCCTCGACGGTGACCGCCTGGCGCACGCCGCCCTGCACGTCGATCTCGGTCCGGCCAAGGCAGGGCAGGACCCAGGCGGCGCGCCCGGGCAGCAGGTGGCTGCGGTTCAGCTTGGTGGCGATGCTGACGGTCAGCTCAAGGCCGCGCAGGGCCGGATGGGTCCGCTCCGGGTCGGGGGCGGCGACGGCGAAGTTGCCGCCCAGCGCGATCAGGGCGCGGGCCTCGCCACGCTCCATGGCCTCGATCGCCTCGACCACGGTGTGGCCGTGCCGGCGGGGCGGGGTGAAGCCGAACGTCCGCTCGATGGCCGCCAGCAGCGCCTCGGACGGTTTCTCCGACACCCCCACGGTGCGGGCGCCCTGGACATTGGAATGGCCGCGCAGCGGACAGACGCCGGCCCCCGGGCGACCGATCTGTCCGCGCAGCAGCAGCAGGTTGACCAGCTGTTGCACCAGGCTGGAGGCCGAGCGGTGCTGGGTCATGCCCATGCCGTAGCAGAGGATCGTCGCCCGGGAGCGGGCGTAGATCTCGGCCGCCTCCTCGATCCGCGCGCGGGGCAGGCCGGAGCGGTGCTCGATCCAGTCCCAGTCCGCCGCCAGGACCTGGGCCTTCAGGGCCTCGAAGCCGGTCGTGTGTTCGGCGATGAAGCCGTGGTCCAGCGCGTCGCGCTCGATCAGCACCCGCATCATCCCGGCCAGCAGCGCCGCGTCGCCGCCGACCTTGAGCTGGTAGTAGCGGCTGGCGATCTCGGTCGAGGACAGGGTGGCCATCTCGACCGGGTCCTGGGGCGAGGCGAACCGCTCCAGCGCCCGTTCCTTCAGCGGGTTGAACACCAGGATCGCCGCCCCGCGCCGCGCCGCCTCGCGCAGGGTGGCCATCATGCGCGGATGGTTGGTGCCGGGGTTGTGGCCGAAGCTGAGGATGCAGTCGGCGTGGTCGAAGTCCTCCAGCGTCACCGAGCCCTTGCCCAGGCCCAGCTGCTCGGCGAGGCCGACGCTGGTCGGCTCGTGGCACATGTTGGAGCAGTCGGGGAAATTGTTGGTCCCCAGCCTCCGGCCCCAGAGCTGGAAGAGGAAGGCTGCCTCGTTCGAGGCCCGGCCCGAGGCGTAGAACTCGACCGTGTCCGGCGGCATCGCCGCCAGCGCCTCGCCGATCGCCGCCGTCGCCTCGTCCCAGCCGGCGCGCACATAGCGATCGCTCGCCGCGTCGTAGCGAAGGGGCTCGGTCAGCCGGCCCAGGTCCTCGATGGCATGGTCGCTCCAGCCCCGCATCTCGGCCAGGGTATGGGCGCCGACGACCTCGGGGGTGGCGCGGCGGCTGGTGGTCTCCCAGGCGACGGCCTTGGCCCCGTTCTCGCAGAATTCGAAGGATGAGGTGTGGCTGGGATCTGGCCAGGCGCAGCCCGGACAGTCGAACCCGTCCGGCTGGTTGGCCGCCAGCAGCGCCTTGCCGCCGGGCGCGATGGCGTCCTGGTCGGCCAGGGCGTCGGCCACCGCCCGCAGCGCGCCCCAGCCCCCGGCCGGACCGCGATACGGCTTGACCCCCGGGGTGCGGTCCTCGCTCATGGGATGATCCTCTCCTCGCCGGCAAAGACGGTGAAACCGTCTGAACGCGCCAGCGCCACAAGCGTCAGCCCGGCCTCCTCGGCCTTGCGGATGGCCAGGGCGGTCGGGGCGGAGATCGCCACCAGCACGGCGAAGCCGGCGATCGCCGCCTTCTCGACCATCTCGTAGCTGCACCGGCTGGTGACGATGCAGATCGGGCCCGTCTCGCCGGCGCGGGCGGTCGCCCCGATCAGCTTGTCCAGGGCGTTGTGCCGTCCGACGTCCTCGCGCACCCGCAGCAGGCGCCCCTCGGCGTCGGCCAGGGCCGCGGCGTGGCTGGCCCGCGTCAGCCGTCCGAGCGGCTGGTGGTCCTCCAGACCATCGAGCGCCGCCTCGATGGCGCGCCGGCTGACCGTCCGGCTGTCGTCCAGCGCGGGCAGGGGCCGCACGGCCGCCGCCAGCCGCTGCACCCCGCAAAGGCCGCAGGACGAGCGGCCTTCCAGCGTGCGCGCCCGGGCCTTCGCCCGTCCGGCCCGCGCCTCGGGCGTCAGGCGGACATCGACCTGCACGCCCTCGTCCAGCACGCTGACCGACACGCCGGCGATCTGGCCGGCCGTGGCGATGCGCTCGCTCAGGGTGAAGCCCACGGCCAGGTCCTCGACATGGTCGGGCGTGGCCATCAGCACCGCATGGGGCCGGCCGTCATAGAGGATGCCGACGGCCGCCTCGTCGGCCAGCGGCCGCTCGATCGCCTGCTCGGTTCCGGCGCGCCGCCACTGGCGGGCCGGATGCACCACCGTCGCGGGGGGAAGCACGGACATGGGCGGAAGCCTACTCCAATCCGCCGTCGCGACGAGGGGCTTCCTGAAGAAGTTGGCTGACCATATCCATGATCGCGATGGCGATATCCTCGGGCGCCTCCTCGATCATTCCCCGGCTGTAGTAGGAACGGGCGTCGAATCCGACGCCCACCGCGCCAAGTTCGATATCGGCGGAGCACTCAAGTTCGGCCACGACCTCGATCAGATGGTCGTGGAGACAGGCGGGGTCGTTCTCAGCCAGGGTGGAGTCGTCCACCGGGGCTCCGTCCGAGATGACGACCAGAACCTTGCGGCGCTCGGCCCGGTCTCGAAGCCGCCCGGCGGCCCAAAGCAGGGCCTCACCATCGATGTTTTCCTTGTAGAGGTCAGGTCGCAGCATCTGGTCGAATGCAGGCCCCTCCGCGCCAGTGCGGCGGTCGTCGGCCTCGCGGTAGACGATGTGAAGCAGGTCGTTCAGACGGCCGGGATTGCGGGGCCGTCCCCGTGATGTCCA
>VFQU01001505.1_pt1 | contig 13398 bp, 11 predicted proteins | sample 3512311 | NCBI WGS metagenome assembly VFQU01 (sample SAMN10412377, study PRJNA504923) | tailings metagenome | isolation source: Relicate 3 Philex TSF3 active mining site | place: Philippines: Tuba, Benguet | collected 2017-08-29 | reverse complement strand
AGTCCAAAGCCAGTATCCACCAAAACAAGCCCCTGATTCGTTTCGATCAACAAACAGTGACAGACAAGATGTGACGTTAAACCCCGACTGAAACCATCAAACAACGCTCCACCGATAGGACACATACAGCCACAGTTAAGATGATGAATTCGCATAGGTCGTTGGGTGCGATCGACGATTTCAAGCCTAGAAAATCTGCGATCGCACACCGTCTTCCTAACGAGAGAGTTGAAGTCCTGAAAGTCTTTTGACAATCTGTAGTGCTAAAGATTTTGAGCACTTAAAGGGATAATTCCACCAGGATTGAGTGGGAATAAGTTGCCGTAATAGTCTCGTTTGACAGATTCTAAGTCACAGGTTTCTGCTACGCCTGGAAGCTGATAGAAATCATTGAGATAAACACTTAAGCGGTCGTAATCTTGAATGCGGCGAATACTACACTTGAACAGACTATAGTAAACAACATCGAAACGAAATAGAGTCGTGAAGAGGCGAACATCTGCAAGGGTTAAAGTATCGCCGCAGAGATATCGACGAGTAGAAAGCGTTTCATCGATCGTATCTAACATTGTAAATAACTCTCGACACGCAGTTTCATAAGCTGCTTGAGTTTGAGCAAATCCGCAACGATACACGCCATTGTTGACTGCGTGATAGATTTTCTCATTCCAGCTATCGATTTCTGGCTGTAAGGCTTCTGGATATAGATCAAGTTCTGGATGCTTTGCAAATTCGTTAAAGGCTGAGTTGAGGATGATGATAATTTCAGAACTTTCGTTATTAACGATCGTATTGGTTTCACAGTCCCATAAGACCGGAACTGTCGATCGACCTTGATAGCCTGGTTTTGCGCGTCGATAGAGGTCTGCCAACGTAGTACAGCCTAGCTCAGGCTTTTCTAAAATCCAGCCTCCATTTTCTGGAGAAGGAATCACGATCGAGACTGAAATAATGTCTTCTAGCCCTTTCAATGCGCGAGTCACTAACGTTCGATGTGCCCAAGGACAACCCAGACCTACGAATAGTCGATAGCGTCCTGGCGCAGCGCTCACACTTTGACTCCGAAATTCGCTCTCAGGACGAATGTAAGCGCCTGATGTGTCTCTTGGCGCAAGCTTGGACATCATGATTCGCCATAGAGTTGTCCAGCCAAAACGAACCAGTTGAATGAGCAATTTTGGAGGCATGATTTTACTGAAGCTTTTTCTGAATTTTAGCGATGATTCGCTGAAGAGCGAGTTTCGCTAAGCGCGATCGCGTTAATGGTTCGATCGTAGCGGGATGCGTCTGTTTGTGATCAAAAAACTCGTTCACTTCGCGCAAAATGACTGCTAAGCGATCGAGAATATTTTGACCGCGATATTCTGCCAAAAAGTTTTCAGGAATCACAGGCGCAGGTCGCTCGATCGCGCTTAAAATTCGCTGCACATCAAACTCAGTCGAATAAGCCGCGATTTTATAGCAGTTAAATCCTGGATCGAGATAGTCTGATAAACCACCGTTGACACTGGAAAATACTTGGCAACCACATGCGATCGCTTCCATCGGTTGCAGTCCAAAGCCTTCGCTGACTCTCTGCTGCGCCCAATACTCCGCCGAATCGTATAAGTAAACTTTAGTGCGATTGAAAACGGCTGCAAGACTATCAACGTGAGTATTAATGATTTCTACTTTGCAGCGTTGCTGAAGCGCAGGAATCAACTGATTTAAGAGATACTCTGATGATTTTCGAGTATGAATTAGAACATCAATATCTCGATTCAAGTTCTGATTGCTAAACTCATCAGAGATCTGATTTGGTAAATAGTAAATTAGTGAATGCGGTGCACGTTGTCCCCAGTAGCCTAGCGTATTGCGGCTGACAGTTACGATCGGGACATTGGATGGAACTGTAAACCCATATCCTGCACTATGTGCGTGATAGATAGCGTTGTGCTTTTTCAAGCGTTTTGCGAGTTTCGCAACATCGAATCCCCAACTCATGACAAAGATGACATCCTTGAGATCTTCTTGAAGGACATCATCTAAAAAACGTGTATTTTGCTCACGCTGGCGGTATGTGACGATTTCAGCCGGGCAAATCTGCTTGGCAAGCTCAAACGCCTTTAACTCCGCCCACAGACCCCCGCAGGCAAAACGTTTTCCGGTTCCAGGAAGGAGAAAATAAAGCGATCGCATGACAGCCGCCAAGAGTTGAAGGTAAGATGTGAGCCATCATATCAGCCGAAAGATCATTCTGATCTGAATCATCCTCTTTGCTGACTGAGCGATCGCGCAAATTGATATTGATAAAGCTGTTGCAGTGTTGCTAATACTTCTTCTGCATAGGAAGGATCAGAAGAGTAGTAAAAGCTCAACTGCTGAATTCGCGGGGCACTGCCACGGATGATAAAGCGGAATCGGGGAGTCACAACGTCTTGGCTGAATGGCTCTAAACTGGCATAAGCTTTCAACAATTGAATATGAGCACGTACTCCGGTGCGAGCATTCGGAAAGGCTGCACTTTCCCAAGGACTGCCAACTTCTCGCAAAGTGGCAAAGTTATTTTGAGTCGGTTGAAGGGTTTTCCCAAAACGAAAAAAATCGGTTTCGATGAGGGCTTGTGTAAACGCAATATCAGAGTTGACATCCTCGATCGCAGCTTCTTCTAAATACAATTCGGCAATGTTAGGGAAGGTTTGGAGAGCTTGAGGATTGTGCTGCTGTAAAAAGGCTTCTAACGTATTTTTTGAAAGATAACCCTGTCCCATAATGCTGCTGATTTTATTCGGATTCAAAGGCAGCATGTTTCGCAAAATTACCCCTCGATCGCTGGAATTCCAGCCGACAAAAACGCCGACTTTTCGGAGATCGATCGCTCTAATATAGGTTTTGTTGTTGTAGATGATCAATCGAGCATTTTGAGGACGTTTGACTCGAATGGCAAGCTGATCTAACAGATCAATAGGAATGTATGAGTTTCCTTCCACAATCACACCTTGCTGATCAGAAGCTTGCCCATTCAAATTGATACTCATCGGCACGATCGTTTGATTCCAGAGTGCTAACCCTTGGGCAATGCCTTGTGCGATCGCTTGAGAGCGATTCAGAATAATGGCTCGATCTTCTGGGCTAGAAGTAAATCCGACCGTTAATACGATCGCAGGAATCTTCATTTGGCGAATAAAATCAAGGCTCCCCAATGCTGTTTCAGTATCCGGCTTTGTGCCCCGATTCATCCAAGCGGGAACATTGACCAGAATTTGATCCAGCAGTTGTTGTGCTTTCTGTCGGCGGTTCTCATCTCCTGCACGATAAAAAGCAGTCACGCCTCTCGTATTCGGGTTCAAGAAAGCATCCGTTCGGATAGATAGGGCAATATCCCCCGGTTTAGCACGGCGATTGATCCAAGCGATCGCTTCAGCGGGTTCTAAATTGGCTGGCACAATTACAACCGGAAAGCCTTGCGTTTTTAGCTCTGTGGCTGCTTGATTGCGAATCTTAACCAATGCCGCTGAGATCGGTTGATTGGCAAATTGAATTGGATTTGCGACCAGAAAAACTTGCTTGACTTGTTGCGTGTCTCGTCGAATGGTTTCTAAACGATCAGACAAAACCGTGGTCGGGCGTTCTGGCGCGATACTACGACGATCGTTGAGTTGAGTTTTAGATTGAGCAAGCAATTTTTTGCAGGGTTTAATTTCTACACCCCCGCAATCCGGGCAGCAATTCGATGCGAAGATCATGGTCTAACTTTTATGATGCAGGCATAATTTTTTCACCTCGGTAGATACGCAAGTCATCATATCAAACGAAACCGCGTTAACAAATACACCCTGACTGGCTCGGACAGCACGATTCACACGTAGCAATGCGCTAGGTGCTGGGATATCTTGCCAATCTTTTACTCGATCGATAATTCAGCCTTTGCTAGAATACATCGTCGTCTGAACACGATAGGAAAACGGATTAAAAGACCTTGGTTCTATGACTTCAGTGATTGCCACTTGTTCCAGTCAGAAAATTGAGTACAGCTTGATTGAACCGGGCTGGATGCTCCAAATGTGGATAGTGTCCACAGCGATCGAGCAATAACGGTTGTTCTGCATTGGGCAGTCGCTTCGCTGCAACATGGGCATGAGCGACCGGAAGAATGCGATCCTGTTTTCCCCAGATAATCAGTGCAGGCGCAATGATGTTTTTCAGATTTTCAACGATCGGCTGATAGACAGTTTCTCTAACCCCTCGCAAACATAGATTGGTTCGCGCCATTTGGATCAAGGGTTCCTTGCGTCCTGGAAGCGCGAAAATTGGATAGCGCAAATCAATCCACTCTTGTGGAATCGTATCGACATCAAAGACATTCTGCTTCAACATCGGACGCATGACCTTCGGACTTGGCTGGAGCGATCTCACGGCAAACGGTAACGTTGCTAACCGGGCTGAAAGCGTCACTTCTTGCCCTAATCCAAAACTGCCAACGAGCACTAATTTCTCAACCCGCTTGGGAGCCATGAATGCAAGCTGTAAAGCCGCTCCACCGGACATCGAATGTCCTACTAAAACTGCCGATGAAATCGACATCGCATCCATGAAACCCAAAATAAATTCTGCCTGGTAAGTCAGCGAATACGAAGCGGAGGGTTTATCAGAGCGCCCTGATCCGACCATATCGATCGCGATCACACGATGCTGTCGAGCTAAACCCGGAAGATTGTAATACCAGAACTCCGCAGATCCTCCTGCCCCATGTAACAGCAGAATCGTATGTTTTCCTTCTCCCGCCTGCCAAAATCGAGTTCTAACAGAACCAACCTGCACATATTGATCCGAAAGAGTCTGGGTTAGAAGCATGAATTCACCGTCTCAAGACACACCGCGATCGCATGTAAAGCAATTTCTACACGATCGTTACAAACTGAAAATGAGTATAGCTGCGGTTTTAAATTTCGCTCAGGAAGTTGTTCGGCTGATTTTATTTTGAGAGTTGGGCTTGAAATTCCGGATCAAACTCTGCGCTCTGCCAATTTCTTGCTTCTTTGATTTGATCGACAGTTAGCCCGATCGCACCTCGAAAGTCAGCATTCTCTAAATCCGCCCCAATCAGTCTGGTCTGCTGTAGGTTCGCCTGATATAGAGAAGCTTCGACTAGAACTGCATAGCTCAGATTTGCACCCCTAAAATCAACTTGGGTTAAATAGGCTCCGCTGAGATTGGAGTTTAACAGTAAAGCTCTGCTCAGATTTGCCCCACTTAATTCAGCCTTGCACAAGTGCGCTTCAATTAAATTCAAGCGAGTTGCAGAGCTAGAAGGATTGTAAGGCGGATCGAACTCGATGCGACGACGGGCGATGACTGATAGGCAAGCTTGAATGTCTCTTGCAATTTTCGAGGAAGCTGAATTTATGGGCGATCGCGCTTGAATATAAGACGTTAGCACTTGCATGATTGTCCAATGTTCTTGCAGCGATTCTTGAGCGATTCTTTCAAGCACATGGATGCCACCAAATCGAGTCTCTAAGCTTGAACTACCGAGGTGATTAATCGCTTGGCTATAGCGTTCTGCGACTTGCTTTTCAGCCGCGATCGCAACATTCTTTTGAGTCGCTTTGAGATTCTTCCAAGAAATGAATGCAGTTAAAAATAGTAAAAAACCCCCGCCAGTCTGAACGATGCTACTATGAATCGCATTTTCTAAAACAATGCGGTCTTTTTCGAGTGCTAGTAAGTCTTTCTGGAGGGTTGGATTCGCTTGTGTCGTCTTTCTCAATCCGTTGATTTGGTCTTGAAGTTGATGCAGATTTGCCCGTTGTTGTTGCCAGTAAAACCCAGTCCCTAGAACAATTGCTGCACCCATCAACGCACCGACTATCAATTCCGATCGACGAAAAGATTGAGATAAACGATGCTGCATAAGTTAACTCAACTTAGATTTAGTCATAAAAATAAACAAGCGAAAGCTAAGGGGTGAGAAGAAGATAAGGTCTAGCACCTGCGTAAGCGCAACGATCAATTTCGTTCATCTAATCTAGGATTTCCCTACAGTAAACCAAAATAGGGTGTTATGGTTTTACTCAAATCCCTAGAAAATACAGAGGAGACATATTTTTTTGCACTTTAACAATTGGAATTGAATCTTTTTTTAACAATCACACAATTTAGTCCTTTTAAATCATGCTTCTGAGAGATGCCGAGTAAGAAATATTTAGCAAGCGATTCTGATCAAAGTTGTTTTGCACCTCAGTTTTACTGTGATTACCCTCGACAACCGACGTTCCCTGAACGCGATCTGCAATATCCAACAGAGGAGAGAAGAGATTTCCCATTGATTGCGAGTGGCTGTAATACATTCGATCTTGCTTATGCCAATCTAGCAGGAGCGAATCTGGCTGGGGTGAATCTAGCAGGAGCCAATTTGGTTGGGGCGAATCTAGCAGGAGCGAATCTCGCTGAGGCAAACTTGCGAGGTGCAGTGATGCGCAGTGCTAACCTTCAGAAAGCGATTTTACGTCGAGCGAATCTCCCACGTACCGATCTTGTCAGAGCCGATCTGAGCGATGCAGACTTAGAAGAAGCTGATTTAGGAGGAGCAAGGCTAGTAGAAGGCATTTTGTGTGGGGCAATCCTTAAAGGTACCTGTCTGCGAAGAACCAACCTAAGTAAAGCAAATTTAAGCCATGCCTGTTTATCCGAAGCAGACTTAACAGGCTCGAAGCTCTCTGAAGCTCATTTTGAAAACACAGATCTGAGCTATGCCATCTTAGAACGGGTTGATCTCTGCAATGCTCAGATGCAACATACGATCGAGCTATTCAAAGCCGATCTGAAAAATGCAGTGTTAAGGAAGGCAGATCTGAGTCACGCTAATCTGACGGAAGCCGATCTCAGTGGCAGCGATCTCACCGATGCGATTCTCCATCAGGCAAAGTTAAATCGCACCGTCCTCAATGGCGCTTCGCTCAAATACGCAAAGATGCAAGGTGCAGAGTTTAAGAATGCTTCGCTATTTGGAGCAGATTTAACCGGGGCGAATTTGCAACATGCATTTTTGAAAAAAGCAATTTTACGGCGATCGCAGTTAAGCCAAGCTGATCTCAGTTATGCAAATCTAGAACAAGTTCAACTCAATTCTGCTGTGATTCGTCGTGCTAAGCTCGTCTCTGCTAATCTCTACAAAGCGAGGCTCGATGGTGCAAGTTTACGTGGCTCGGATCTGAGCAATGCTAATCTAGAGCAGGCTTCTCTGAGTCGCTCGAACTTCTCCTTTGCCAATCTGTCCCGCGCTATCCTGACCGATGCCAATCTTAGAAATGCTGAATTAAACGGCGCAAATCTGACGCAGGCAACTTTAATTCGAGCTAGGCTCAGCAGTGCGCGAGTCATGATGGCAACTTTAACGGATGCTAATTTAACTGGAGCAACTTTAACTCGTGCCTCATTTCGAGATTCCGACTTGCGACATTGTACGCTCACAGGTGCAACGCTCAATCGAGCTTACTGCTGTGCAGTCGATCTGACAGCAGCGCAGGTATCATTTGCTGAAATGAGCGGTGTGAATCTGCTGCGAGCTTGCTTACAGCAAACCAATCTCCATACTGCTTTACTGCGGCGAGCTTACATGAGTAATGCCATTCTGACTGAAACGGATTTGACGAGGGCTGAGCTAGCAGGTGCAGATTTATCGAGTGTTAATTTGAGCAGTGCGATCGTAGACCATGCAAGATTTGAGCACAACTTGGGATTGAGCGCGGATCAGATTCCTGAATTACAAGAAAAGCTTGCGATCGTGCTGCGTCAAGCTGGAGGAGAACGGGACGGACTTGCAGATGGGCAGCAACGCATGGAGGAAATTCGAGGAGACTTAGAATTTCGATTTTCCGATTTGGAAGAAACTCTGCGATTGTTTCAAGAAGCGATCGAAATTTTCAAAGATGGCTTAGATGAGCAGCAAGAAATCGGCCGAACCTCTGGCTCGCCTAATTTTTATCAACTGCATTTAGTCCTTGAGCGCAAGGCAGAACAGTTTACTAAAAACATTCAAGCCTATCGTGAAGACATGTTTCAGTCTTTGGAAAATATGACGGCACAACAGCGGGATCTCTGGATTCAAGAAGAATTTCACGCTGTTCTAGACCATATCCAAGAACAAATTCTAAACCTTCTCAAACATGCAAAGTTGATTCATAGAATTTGGTTTACTTTGGATGATGATGCCTGAGGAGGACACGAAGTGCTCTGAATCCGAGCCGTTGCATAGCCAAGCCAGAACATGAGCACCATGGCACAGATATAGAGCAGCACAAATCTTTTAGGGAGCGCAAATCTTTTAGGGGTAGAGATTCTGCGGCGTGGAGGCGGTTCGACGATCTCGTCAATGTCTTGAATTTTCAGGCTACCTTTGCCAATGTTATGTTCACGTTCTAACCAGCGATCGAGAGAGAGGGGCGTTTTGTCATCTTCATTGTTCAAGCCCTGCTGTTGACCCATTGTTGCCCCTCCTGCAATCGTCAAAAATTAGGATGTTGTAATCTCTTGAATCACTTTTTCTTGATGGACAATTCCAAGCGTCAAGCCTGTTTTATTCGCTTTTTGTGCAACGCTGTACAGTGCTAATCCCATCCGCAGCACCTCAGCCATGTTCTTCCCTGATTCTGCTGATAAGGTTTGCAAGAGGGCATAAGCCTCCTGACTCAAATCTAAGTTCAACTGTTTTCGATAACGACTGTCTATCTCGTCATCGGCTTCATTACTTTGTTCTGACCTAAACATATAAAAATCTCCTGAATTACAACTCAGATGCTTTGAGAGTGCCGATGTTGAAATCTACAACTCTCAGAGTAGCTTCTAAATCTATACTATCATTTCCACAAATTATACATATTTTTTATACAAAATCCTCGATTTTTCGCTCTGCCCCTCATTCTTCGCGCGGTGTTATGATGTAGGAAAGTTAACTTATGTAAACGAGCGTGACTGCGACCTTTCGATCCTCCGATAGCGCAACGTTGCCAACGACCTGGCACTGTCTTGACCCCATCTGGGAGGCAAGCGAACTTGAGATTCAGCAAGGACTACCGCACAGCCAGCTTTCTCCAGCTTGGCAAATGATGTTACTAGGAGATGGGTCTCCGACGCGGCATTTACAGCTTTTAACGGGCGAGCCGACTGAGGTAGATGTCATCGATATGTCGTCGATCGGGTTTTCGTTAGATCATGCACCGAGCGCGATCGAGCAAATTCAAGGTAGTCGGTTGCGGCGACAGATTTGGTTAAGAACAGCTTCAGGTCAGCGGTTAGGCTATGCGGCTTCGTGGTGGGAGTCGAGCCATATCGATGAGTATTTGCAGAATCGATCGCAGCCCATCTGGTCGAATTTATCGCGATCGCGCATGGAGCTATACCGCGAGATTAAAGGATTGCATTACGGACGGTCAGCGGCATTAGAGGCAGCATTTGGGGTTTCTGCTCCACTGTGGGGACGGCATTATTTGTTCTGGCATCATGGCAAACCGTTTACGCTGATTTATGAGGTATTTTCGCCTTATTTGGAGCGATATTTGGGTAAGGCGCGTTGACGCTCAGCGAAGACGCTGACTTCTAAAAGTCCGCCTCAAAGCCTGAATATTTCCGAATTCGATTCGCCAGGATATTCATGCAGACAGTCTGTTCAATCTGGTCAATCTTCCGACAATGCAAAGAAGAATGGTTCGAGTAGAGGAAATTAAATCCGGTTTTGCCCTAAAATAGCGGATTATGTCAACAGATCCAGCGAGGAATTCTTCGGATAAAGGCAGCTCCGTCTGGCATGAAGCTGCAGCCCATGTAGTGGATTTATTAATTCACTACGGTTTTGATTTGGGCGAAGAACGGGTGCGGCAACTCGTCGATCGTTGGCAAACTACCTATTCTGTCAGTTGGGTGCGTTGGGCGGTGATCGAAGCCCTTTACCAGGGACGCTACAAAGTGGTCTCCGTCGAGCAGATTTTGCAACTCTGGCAGCGTCGGCAGCAACCTTGCTATCACTTCAACTACGAATTTGAACGCCTAGTCTGCAATAAATTCCCTCGCGATCTGTCCCAACCGAACCGACCTCAAGAGCCTGTGGATGTTGCCGCGCTTCCAGCTTTGCCAGCCCCCAGTCGATCGCCCGTCCCCGTCAGCGAAGATCCTCCCGCTTGGGCAGAACTTGCTGAGCAGATTCAAAAAGAACCCGAAGTCGCTGAGCCTGGGATTCCACCCTTAGAACTCGATCACTTAGCTCCTCCTGAAATGCTGCTGAATCGAGTGGCTCGTCTGCAAGCAGGTGTAGATGCTTTAATCGAACAAGCGACCTCCAGCCTGAATGCATCCCACGAAGCGATGAGAATCAAATGGCAGGATGACACACAGCCAACTGAACAATCGATTGAAAATGGGCAAGCTGCACCCGAATCTGTTTTAGAACTTCCAGAAGAAGTGCATCCTCCCATTCATCAATTTATGCCAACGGCGGTGGGCACTGAGTTTCATAGCAAGTTAAAAGCGGTTGCAGAACAAGAAGAACCCGCAGCTAGCGAGTGATCCCGGCAAGCGTGCTAATTGACCCAAAATCTAAAGATATTCCGCAGGGCAGGCGATTTACTGCCAGATTGCGGGGATACTCGAAGATATCCAATCTCCTGGAGGCGGCTTGAATGTCGTACCAAAGTAATCGTGAACTACCGGATAGTGTTCGCGATCGCCTTTCTGAACCGGCTCAACACTTTTATCGAGTAGCATTTAACTCTGCCCTTCAATGGTATGGAGAAGAGTCTAAAGCTCATCAAATTGCTTGGAGCGCGATTAGAAGCCAAGCATTCAGCCCAAATAGTGAAATTGCTGAAGTCCTGTAATTAAGCCCAACTGAATCCGAAGCCTTCGCTTGTGCAAACAGGTGAGGGCTTTTTGCATTGATTTAGTTTTGTTCACAAAATTTAAAAATATTTCGCTTTATATCGAATAACACCTTCGTCCGTATTTTTTAGATTCATTGCGTAACTCTATCAATGGAGAGATGAAGGTAGACATTTTGCGAGTTAATCACTCCTAGAATCGATAGCCGCATAACCGACTCGTGATCTGTTCGATCGCTCCATCTACCCCAAACGTGCGATTTATTGTCCTGCAAGTTCAAAGGTCTTCGGTTATGCCTACGGTTTCAATGTCGCAATTGAATACAGCTCAGTTTGATCACGTCACTTCAGATACAGAGAGTTGGAACATTCTCGAAACAGCGCTCAACCCTGAAAAACTTCATGCTCAGGAAACTGTCTTTACGATCGGGAATGGATATTTAGGAACACGGGGGAGCTTTGAAGAAGGATTTCCTGGCGATCAGTCAGCAACTTTAATTCATGGGATGTTTGATAATGCTCCGATCGTGCAAACGGAATTAGTCAACTGTCCAAATTGGTTGCCTTTGGTCATCAAGTTAGACGGTGAAAAGTTTCAACTTGATCATGGAGCAATTCTCAACTACGAGCGACGCTTGAATTTGAAAGCAGGTTTGCTGACGCGCACGGTGCAATGGCGTAGTCCAAGCGGTCATCACTTTGCATTTCGATTTGAGCGGTTTTGTAGTCTGTCTGATCGACATGCCATGGCAATGCGGGTACATGTTACCTCGATCGACTTTTCCGGTTCAGTAGAAATCGAGGCTGGATTTGAAGCGCATCCGACGACGGTGACCATTCCGCATTGGATGACCCTGAAAACGGGCAGTCTGAACAATTTAATGTGGTTATCGACCCAGACGTTGCATACTGGGCTGCAATTAGGACTAGCCGCAAAACTAACCGTCACGAAAGCTGATGAAACGATTCCAGTTCGTGATTGCGCGAACACATTAATGGCGGCAACGACGATCGCACCGAATCAAACTGTGATTGCTGAAAAAGTCGTTTCGATCTATACCTCGCGTGATATAGAATTTCCGCTGACGGTAGCACTTCGACGACTAGCAAAGTCGCCCAGTTATCAAACGCTCTTTGCAGCACATCTGCTGGCTTGGGGAATCACTTGGCAGAACAGTGATGTGGTCATTGAAGGCGATTTAACAGCGCAGATTAGTATTCGCTACAATCTTTTTCAACTTATGATTGCAGCTCCGCGTCACGATAATCGTGTGAGCATTCCTGCAAAAACGCTGTCGGGCTTTGCATACCGAGGGCACGTTTTTTGGGACACAGAGATTTTTATCGTGCCGTTTTTTGCCTTGACGCAGCCCGCGATCGCAGAAAATCTTCTCACCTATCGCTATAACACGTTAGCAGGAGCACGCCGGAAAGCGAGAGAAGCAGGCTATCAAGGTGCAATGTATGCGTGGGAGAGCGCAGCAACAGGCGATGAAGTAACCCCGCGATGGGTTCCGGGTGCGAAAGGAGAATTGATTCGGATTTGGTGTGGTGACATTGAACATCACATTACTGCGGATGTTGCTTATGCGGTTTGGCAATACTGGCAGATCACAGGCGATCACGATTGGATGAGGAACTGTGGAGCAGAGATTCTCATTGAAACGGCAAAGTTCTGGGCAAGTGCTGTCAAATGGACGGGGAGACGCTATGAGCTTTTAGATGTGATTGGTCCTGATGAAAATCATGAGCATTGCAACAATAATGCGTTTACGAATGCAATGGCGCAATTTAATTTACGCTCTGCGCGAATGGTGTGGGATTGGCTCGCGAAATCGTATCCGGAAACAGCATTGCGATTGCGTCAGAAGTTAAATTTGACTCTAGAGGAGCTTAAAACTTGGGGTACGATCGCGCAATCTCTAACAATTTATCCTGACCCTGAAACCAAGCTGATCGAGCAGTTTGACGGGTTCTTCGATTTGATCGATGTGAATCTTCAAGATTACGAACCGCGATCGCAATCGATGCAAGCATTATTAGGCATTGAACCGACCAATCAGCGTCAGATTCTCAAGCAGCCTGATGTGTTGATGATGTTGTATCTCTTGCGGCAGCAGTTTGATCATGAGACGTTGCAGGCAAACTGGAATTACTATGTGCCGCGTACTGACCATACCTATGGTTCATCTCTGGGACCAGCCGTCCATGCGATTTTAGCGTGTGGTTTGTCTTACGTGGATGAAGCGTATCAGCATTTTATGCGAGCAGCATTAGTGGATCTCGAAGATGTGCGAGGCAATGCTTCTGAAGGAGTTCATGCAGCTTCAGCAGGTGGGCTTTGGCAAGCGATCGTGTTTGGATTTGCAGGAATTCGCTTAACAGACCTAGGTCCTGTCGCTTGTCCGAGTTTGCCTGCTCATTGGACAAGATTGAAGTTCCGCCTCTGTTGGCAAGACCAATGGTATGAATTCGATTTGTCACAGACGGGTGTGCTGTGTGAAGCGGTTGAGCAATCGATGCAGAGCCATTTTGCTTCTACGTAACG
>VFQU01001503.1_pt1 | contig 13422 bp, 12 predicted proteins | sample 3512311 | NCBI WGS metagenome assembly VFQU01 (sample SAMN10412377, study PRJNA504923) | tailings metagenome | isolation source: Relicate 3 Philex TSF3 active mining site | place: Philippines: Tuba, Benguet | collected 2017-08-29 | reverse complement strand
GGTGACCGGTGCCGCGGGATCGATGACCCCGTCCGCCACCAGCATGCCGGCGAGCGTGCCCGTGAAGGACTTGGTGACCGACATGCCGATATGCGGCTTGTGGGGCTTCAGCGCACCGAAATAGCGCTCGAAGACCAGCTTGCCGCGGTGCAGGACGACGAAGCCGTCGGCGTATGTCGCGGCGAGCGCCTGGTCGAGGGTCAGGGCGTGGCCGTCCATGGTGGTGAGGGCCACCGTCCCGAGATCCTGCTCGTCGCGCGGAAGGGCCGAGGCTGGTCCCGCACCGCGCCAGACGTTCACCGTCGGCACGAGCTGCCGGACGTTGCTCCACGCCCAGCGCAGTTGCGGGAAGGAGCGGAACGATCCGTCGGCATAGGTGATGGCCTTGTCCGGCGGCGGCGGAAAACCCTGCATCCAGCCCAGCGCATTCGGGTCGCTCGCGGCGGCATCGGGCGGTGTCGCGGGGGCAGCCTTGGACGTCTCGGACATGCATTAACTCCTTGGGGATCGGATGGGGCGGGCGGCGGGCGGAACGGCCTGCATGTGGATCGGGCCCGAATTCGTATCGACACGCGATACTATCGTGCCATTCCCGGTTGAAGGCGGAGAATATTGCTGCTCTGATCAGCAGTGCGGGCGCAGTGAAAGTTTCCGACCATAACGCCGGTCGACGACAAATCTACCCCGCAGAGTGGAGAGGTGCCCGGCACCGGGACGGCTTGCCGATGCAAAATGAGGCATGCCACGGTACTGGGCAGATTGTATTTTGGGAGTTGTTGATGCCGATCCTGCCAAGGGCGGATGTCGTATTGCGTGGTGGCCGTGTTTTCGTGGCCTATGGTGAGCCGGTCGCCGAGGCGATCGCCCTGTGGTCCGGCAAGGTTCTGGCGGTCGGAACGTCCGCCGACATGGAGCCCCTCATCGGCCCCGGCACCCGAATCGTCGAACTGCGCGGCCGCCTCGCCACCCCCGGCCTGTTCGAGGCCCACGCCCATCTCCTGCCGATGGGCATCTCCATGGCCGAGATCGACGCCCGCCCGCAGAACGCCAACACCCTCGACGCGCTGCTCGGCCTCATCCGCGAGGCCGCCGCGAAGAAGAAGCCCGGCGAGTGGATCCTCGCCCGCGGCTATGACGATTCGAAGCTCGACATCCGCCGCCATCCGCACCGCACCGAACTCGATCAGGCGGCGCCGGACAATCCCGTCTATCTGGTGCGCACCTGCGGCCATCTGGCGGTCGCCAACACCATGGCGCTGAAGATTGCCGGCGTGACGACGAAGAGCCCGGTTCCCGCCGGCGGCGCCATCGAGCAGGTCAACGGCGACCTCACCGGCCTGATGGCCGAGAACGGCCGCCAGCCCGTCCAGGCGGTCCTGCCGGCCTACACCGACGAGGACCACGTCGCCGCCATCGAGCGCGGCGCGAAGTATATGAACAGCTTCGGCATCACCTCGACGATGGACGCCGCCGTCGGCATGCGCTCCGGCTATCGCGAGATCATCTCCTACCGCAACGCCGTGCGCACCGGCCGCCAGCCGATCCGCGTCACCCAGTGCCTTCTCGACATTCCCGACGGCATCCTCGGCCGCTGCCACGAGGAAGGACTGATCACCGGCTCCGGCGACGACATGCTGCGCATCGGTCCGGTGAAGATCTTCACCGACGGCTCGGCCGGCGGCAAGACGGCGGCGATGACCGCGCCCTATTCGGGCGAGGAGCAGACGCATGGCATCTACTGCCTCACCGACAAGGAGATGGAAGAGGCGACCATGGCGGTCCACGCCAAGGGCTACCAGCTCGCCGTCCACGCCATCGGCGACGGCGCCATCGAACAGACGCTGGTCGCCATGGAGAAGGCGCTGGCGAAGTATCCGGACGCTGACCGCCGCCACCGCATCGAGCATTGCGGCTTCAACACCATGGACCAGATGAAGCGCATGCGCGCCGCCGGCATCGAGCCGGTGCCGCAGCCGGTCTTCATCTACGACTTCGGCGAACTCTACCAGCAGGTCATGCCGGACGAGCGCCCGGCCGCGAGCTACCCGATGAAGACCTGGATCGACATGGGCTTCCGCCCGGCAGCCTCGACCGACGCGCCGGTCTGCGACGCGAATGTCTGGCCCAACTTTTTCACGATGATCACCCGCAAGACCCACAAGGGCACCGTCATCGGCGGCGACCAGGTCATCTCCATCGAGCGCGCCATCCAGGCCTATACGGAGTTCGGCGCCTATGTGAACAAGTGCGAGGACCATCGCGGCACGCTGAAGCCGGGGATGGCTGCCGATGTCGCAGTCTTCTCTCGCGACTTGCTCACGGCGACGCCAGAGGCGATCCTGTCGGACACGCGCTGCGACCTCACCATCCTCGGCGGCGCCTGCGTCTACGACGCCACCGGCGAGTGGAAGGGCTGACGGGCATGGGAGTTCACCTCATCCATCGCGCGGTACTGTCGGTCCCGGTGTTGTTCGGCGTGCTGTTGCTCGGCTTCATGCTGCTGCAGCTGGTGCCCGGCGACGTCGCGCAGGTCATCGCCGGCCCGCAGGCGACCCCCGAGGTCGTCGAGCAGATCCGCAAGGATCTCGGCCTCGACCGGTCGCTGGTCATCCAGTTCCTGCTCTATATCGGCCGCGTCCTGCAGGGCGACCTCGGCTATTCGATGATCAACAACACGCCGGTCATCCAGGAGCTCGGCGAGGCCATCGGCCCGACCTTCGAGCTGATGTTCGGTTCGCTGATCTTCTCGGTGCCGATCGGCATCGCCCTCGGGACGCTGGCCGCCGTCAACCGCGGCCGCGCCCTCGACCGCATCATCATCGCCATCTCGGTGTTCGGCGTCTCCATGCCGGTCTTCTTCATCGGCCTGATGCTGATCATGTATGTCGGTTACCACTGGGAGCTGCTGCCCTTCCTCGGCCGGGCCGGCCCGCTCTGGACCCTCGACGGACTGGCGCATGCCGCGCTTCCCTCGCTGACCCTCGGTCTCATCTTCATCGGTCCCGTCGCGCGCATGACGCGCACGGCGGCGCTCGAGGTGATGAATGCCGACTATGTGCGCACCGCCCGCGCCAAGGGGCTCGCCGAGCACACGGTCATCATCCGCCACGTGCTGCGCAACGCGCTGATCCCCGTGGTCACCCTCATCGGCCTGCAGGCCGGCTATCTCCTCGGCGGCGCCGTGGTCACCGAGACCATCTTCTCCTGGCCCGGCGTCGGCCGTCTCGCCGTCGGCGCCATTCTGGCGCGTGACTTGCCTCTCGCCCAAGGCTCCATCCTGATCCTCGCGGTCTCCTTCATCGTGATCAATCTCTTCGTCGACGTTCTCTACGGTATCCTCGATCCCCGGGTGGGCAAGCGATGACCGCCGTGACCGCCCCTCCCGCCGTCGCCGAGCCGCGCAAGTACGGCAACCTCCGCCGCCTGTTCCGCGACCGGCTGGCCGTGCTCGCGGCCATCATCCTCGTCGTGCTGGTCCTCGCCGCCGTCTTCGCCCCCTGGCTGGCGCCTAACGATCCCTTCCTCACCAACACCCGTCTGCGCATGCTGCCGCCGGTGTGGGAGGCGCGCGGCCGCTGGGAGTTCCTGCTCGGCACCGACGGCCTCGGCCGCTGCATGCTGTCGCGCCTGCTCTACGGACTGCGCGCCACCCTGATGATGGGTGTCATCGCCACCGCGATCGGCGGCTCTATCGGTTTGCTGCTGGGTCTCCTCGCCGCCTTCTACAGGCGGCTCGACGGCGTCATCATGCACATGTCGGACATCCTCCTGTCCTTCCCGGCCATCCTGCTCGGCCTGTCCTTCGCAGCGGTGGTCGGACCCGGCATGACCGCCGTCGTGATCTCGCTCGCCATCGCCACCATCCCGACCGTCGTGCGCGTCACGCGTGCCTCGGCGCTGGTGGTCATGGGCCAGGACTTCATCGAGGCGGGGCGCTCCATCGGCCTCACCGACGGGACGCTGCTGGTGCGTTACCTCGCGCTCAACTGCATCTCCTCGGTCTTCGTCTACATGACCCTGCGCTTCGGCCAGGTGATCCTGCTGGGCTCGGCCCTGTCCTTCCTCGGGCTCGGCGCCCAGCCGCCGGTCGCCGAACTCGGCACCATGGCCTCCGCCGGGCGCAACGAACTCTTCCTCGCTCCGCACATCGCGGTGACGCCGAGCCTGCTGATCGTCGTGCTCTGCGCCAATCTCCTCGGAGACGCGCTGCGCGACATGCTCGACCCCCGGCTCAGGCACAGCTGAGCCCACGACAACAACGGTCCGGGATGACACGGGCCGACGAGAGAACCCACGTCTTCAGAGGAGTTGGGACATGAGTATGAAACGACTTGCATTGCTGGCGACCGCCATCGCCGGAGGCCTGGCCTTCGCCACGCCGGCATCGGCCCAGGCGCAGAACACGCTGACCATCGTGCGCGAGGTCGATTCCGACCGTTACGATCCGCATCGCTCGACCGCCCGCGCGGCGTCCGAGGTGCTGTTCATGCTCGCCGACACGCTGGTGTCGCTCGACCATGACATGACCTCGATCAAGCCGGGCCTCGCCGAGAGCTGGACCGTCTCGCCGGACGGTAAGGTCTACACCTTCAAGCTGCGCTCCGACGTGAAGTTCTGCGACGGCAAGGCGATGACAGCGGACGACGTGGTCTATTCGCTGAAGCGCTGGATCGACCCGGCCACCCGTTCGCCGGTGCGCTGGCGCGCCGGTCCCGTCGAGGACATCGTCGCCAAGGACGCGACGACCGTCGAGTACCGCCTGACGGCGCCCTTCTCCGAGCTCCTCTACCAGCTCACCCAGAGCTTCGCCGTCGTCATCGACAAGGCGAATGTCGAGGCCCTTGGCGCCGATTTCGGCGTGCGCGGCTTCAACGGCACCGGCCCCTACTGCTGGGGCGAGTGGCGTCCGCGCAACGACATGCGCCTGCGCCGCCACGACGCCTATCGCTGGGGTCCGCCGATCTATGAGAACCGCGGCCCGGCGCATATCCAGGAGATCGTCTGGCGCATCGTGCCGGAGGAGAACACCCGTCTCGCCGCCGTGCTGACCGGCCAGAGCCAGGCGACGCAGTACGTGCCCTATTCCGGCATGGCCCAGATCCGCGCCAACCGGAACCTGCGCATCGTCGACAATCCGGCCGCCTTCTGGACCTATTTCATCGGCTTCAAGGTGGACAAGGTCGGCGTGGACGACGCCGTGGTGCGTCGCGCCATGGTCATGGCCGTGGACCAGGAAGCCATCTCCCGCGACATCAACTTCGGTGAGACGGAGCCGGCCTATTCCTACATCCACCAGTCGGCCACCGACTGGAACAAGGCGATCGACTCCCGCCTGATCCGCACCAACGTCGCCGAGGCCAATCGCATCCTCGACGAGGCCGGCTGGGTCCGCGGCGCCGACGGCTTCCGTTCCAAGAACGGCGTCCGTCTCTCCCCGCTCGCCTACGGCTTCACCGGTTCGACCTGGCAGAAGCTGATGGAGACGGTGCAGGGTGACCTGCGCAAGATCGGCGTCGACCTGCGCATCCAGCTCTTCGATGCGACGGTGGCCTGGGGCAAGCTCGCCACGCAGGAGTTCGACATGTTCGGCATGTCCTTCCCCTACATCACCGCCGGTGACGCGCTGAACCTCTACTTCCGCTCCACCAATGCGCCGACCCCGAACCGAATGAACTGGAAGAACGCCGACACCGACCGCCTGCTCCAGACCGGGATGACGGCTGTCAGCGCGCGCCAGCGCGCCCAGTCTTACGGCGAGGTGCTCCAGCAGGTGCACGAGGCGGCGGTGTGGATCCCGCTCTACCACGAGCCGATGAAGGTGGCGGCGACCTCCCGTCTCGCCCCGTTCAAGGCGCACAACATCTATGGCTGCGGCTTCTACAAGGGCCTCGACCTGCGCTTCACGCGCTGATGTGACGACCTGCGGCCGGGCGCTTGCCAGCGCCCGGCCGTTTTCTTGGCGCCAGGCCTGCAGCCGAACAGAAACGCCCCCTCCCGAGGAACGCCGATGCCCATCACCCTGATCAGACAAGCCGCCTGGGTCGTCGCCTTCGACGGCCGCAAGCACACCTATATGCAGGGTGCCGACGTCGCCTTCGAGGACGACAAGATCATCCACGTCGGTCCTGGCTTCTCGGGCAAGGCGGACAAGACGATCGACGGGTCGGGCATGCTGGTCATGCCGGGCCTCGTCAACGTCCACTCACACCCGGCCTCCGAGCCCATGGCCAAGGGCTGGAACGACGAGCTCGGCTCGCCGAAGCTCTACCAGTCCGCGCTCTACGAATTCATGCCGCTGTTCCGTGCCGATGCCGGCGGCGCCCCCGACATGGAGGCGATCCCCGCCTCCGCCACGGTGGCCTATTCCGAGCTGCTGCTCTCCGGCGTCACCACGCTTGTGGACATGTCGGTCGCCTGGGACGGCTGGCTCGACACCTTTGCGGCCTCCGGCCTTCGCGGCGTCCTCTCCCCCATGTACCGGTCCGCCCGCTGGTTCACCAAGAACGGCCATGTCGTCGAGTACGAATGGGCGAAGGACGAAGGCGTCCCGGCCATGGAAGCGGCGATGAAGGTGCTCGACGCCGCCGCCAAGCACCCCTCCGGCCGCATGTCCGGCATGGTCTCGCCGAGCCAGATCGACACCTGCACGCCCGGCCTCATCAAGGCGAGCTTCGCCGAGGCGAAGAAGCGCAAGCTGCCCTTCCAGATCCACGCGGCGCAGTCGGTGGTGGAGTTCCACGAGATCACCCGCCGCCACGGCATGACGCCGGTCGAATGGCTCGGTTCGCTCGACGTGCTCTCCGACCGCTCGCTGATCGGTCACGGCATCTTCCTCGACCACCACACCTCCACCCACTGGCCGCGCCGTGACGACCTGCAGGACCTCGTCGATACCGGCACGACGGTCGCCCACTGCCCGACGGTGTTCCAGCGCCGCGGCATCACCCTGCAGACCTTCGGCGAATATGTCCGCCGCGGCGTCAACATGGCCATCGGCACCGACACCTATCCGCACAACATGATCGAGGAGATGCGCCACGTTGCCATCATGTCGCGCGTCGTCGGCGAGGACGCCTACGACACCCGCTCCGTCGACGTGTTCAACGCGGCGACCCTCGGCGGCGCCAAGGCCCTCGGCCGCAAGGACATCGGCCGCCTCGCGGTCGGCGCCAAGGCCGACATCGTGCTGGTCGACGTCACCCACGCCTCGATGCGCCCGCTGCGCGATCCTGTCCGTTCGATGATCTATTCGGCGGCCGAGCGCGCCATCCGCACCGTCATCGTCGACGGCAAGACGGTGGTCGACGGCGGCAAGATCCTGACCATGGACCTCGATGCCGCCTCCGAGAAGCTCGAGGCGGCCCAGCGCCGTGCCGAGGCCGGGGTCAAGGGCCTCGACTGGGCGAAGCGCGACCACATGAAGATCTCGCCGCTGATGTTCCCGCCCGCCAAGGGCTGACGGGCGATGGATAGGGCGCCCCGCGCCCTATCCCCACACCTCGCGCGACACCTCGACGATCATCTCGAGCTTCCGCCACTGCTCATCCTCGGCGAGGGTGTTGCCTTCCTCCGTCGAGGCGAAACCGCACTGCGGCGACAGGCAGAGCTGCTCCAGCGGCGCATATTTCGCCGCCTCGTCGATCCGCCTGATGATGTCGTCCTTGGATTCCAGCACGCCAGTCTTCGACGTGATGAGGCCAAGCACCACCGCCTTGCCCTTCGGCAGGAAGCGCAGCGGCTCGAAGCCGCCGGCGCGCTCGGTGTCCCACTCCATGAAATAGGCATCCACCGGCATGGCGTTGAACAAGAGGTCAGCGATCGGCTCGTAGCCGCCGGAGGCGACGAAAGTGGAGCGGAAATTGCCGCGGCACAGGTGCATGGTGATGAGCAGGTCCTTCGGCCGCCCACCGATGGCGGCCGACACCATGCCGGCATAGATGCCGCCCTGCTTGTCAGGGTCGTCGCCGCGCTCGGCCAGCATCTTCTTCTGCTCGGGATCGCAGAGATAGGCGAAGGAGACGTCGTCGAGCTGCAGGTAACGGCAGCCGGCGTCGTAGAAGGCGTGGACAGCCTTGCGATACGCCTGGCCAAGATCCTCGTAATAGTCGGCCATGTCGGGATAGAGGCCCATGTTGATGAGCTTCCGGCCGCCCCGGTAGTGCAGCATGGACGGGGAGGGGATCGTCATCTTCGCCGTCCGCGTCGTGTTCGCCTTCAGGAACTTGAAGTGCTCGACGAAGGGATGGGTCGAGAAGTCGATCCGGCCGGTGACACGCGGGGCCTCCGCCTTGGTCTGCACTCCGGCGAACTGGATGCCCTGGTCGAGCTCGACGCGGGTCACGCCGTCGAGCTGCCAGAGGAAATCGTAGTGCCACCAGGAGCGCCGATATTCGCCATCGGTGATCGCCTGGAGGCCGATCGCCTCCTGCTTCGCAATCAGCTTCTTGATCTCGGCATCCTCGACGGTCCTGAGCCCGAGCGCGTCGAGGGTACCGGCCGCATGGGCCGCTCGCGCCTCCTTCAGAGCCTGCGACCGCAGCAGCGAGCCCACCTGGTCGGCGCGGAAGGGGCCGGACTTGCCGGCGATGGCGGGGGTGGGGGACGTCATGGTGCCCATCGGTCGTTGCTCCCTCGGTCGGCGTCTGGCCGGGACCGTCTCGCCGTCGCCGGCCGCGGTCTTCTGGGATGGAGGATAGGGCGGAAGCCACCGCTGGGCCAGATGGGTCGCGACCCTTGCTCGGGCAGCCGTTGGCAATGGTGCAAGCCGGGATTGCGGTCCTGGTGTCGCGCTCCCCCCTTGTCCTGACCCCCATTCCGGCCGATCTCTCGGGGCAACGAAGCGCGGCCCCCGCCGTGCGTTGCGAGGCCCCCGCCATGATCCCCGCTCTCACCGGCATCCATCATCTGACCGCCGTGTCCGCCAATGCCCCCGGCAACCACGCCTTCTACACGCAGGTCCTCGGCATGCGCCTGGTCAAGCGCACCGTTAACCAGGACGACACCTCCGCCTATCACCTCTTCTATGGCGACGGCGTCGCCAGCCCCGGTTCCGACATCACCTTCTTCGAATGGCCGGTCGCCCCCGAGCGCCGCGGCACCAATGCCATCATCCGCACGGCGCTGCGCGTCTCGGGCGAGGCCACCATCCGCTGGTGGGCGGCCCGCTTCGCCGAGAAGGGCGTGAAGCACGACCAGCCCGTCATGCGTGACGGCCGCCTGACCCTCGACTTCGAGGATCCGGAGGGCCAGCGGCTCGCCCTCATCGACGACGGCGGCGCGGGCGATGCCCACCCCTGGGACGCGAGCCCGGTGCCGGCCGAGCACCAGATCCGCGGCCTCGGACCCATCACCGCCAGCGTGCCGGTGCTGGAGATGACCGACGTCGTGCTGACCCATGTCCTCGGCATGCGCAAGGTGCGCGAGTACACCCTGCCGAGCGCCTCGCCGGTCCATGTCTACGCCATGGGCGAGGGCGGACCCGCGGCCGAGTATCACGTGGCGGTCGAGCCGCACCTGCCGCAGGCGCGCCAGGGCGCGGGCTCGGTCCACCATGTCGCCTTCCGCACCCCCGACGAGAAGGAATATGCCGGCTGGATCGAGCGGCTGAACGGCCTGCGCATCCCGAGTTCGGGGGCGGTGGACCGCTTCTACTTCCGCAGCCTCTATTTCCGCGAGCCGAACGGCATCCTCTTCGAGATCGCCACCGACGGTCCCGGCTTCGATGTCGACGAGCCGTTAAAGACCATTGGCGAGAAGCTGGCGCTGCCGCCCTTCCTCGAGCCGAAGCGGGCCGCCATCGAGCGGGGCCTGAAGCCGCTGAGCTGACGGCTGCAAGGCGCCATGGCCGCGTCGCTCCGGCCATGGCAGAACCCGTTCACAGGACCGGCGCCGGGACTTAGATTGACGGCGCCGATTCTCGATCCTGACCGGGGACACCCATGATCCGCGCCACCCTTCTCGCCGCCGTCGCCGCTTTCGGCCTTGCCGCCTGCCAGTCGACCACCGCCGAGGTGCCGGCGCCGCAGCCGGTGGCCTCCTCCACCCCGTCCTATGTGACCCGGCCCGATTTCCGGCTGCCCGAAGGCTCGGGCTGCTCCGGCGAGATCGCCCGCTTCCGCGCCGTGATGGACAACGATCTGGCCACCGGCCACGTCACCCGTGAGGTCCATGGTCGCGTCATCGCCGACCTGCGGGGTCCGGAAGGTGCCTGCGCCGCGGGTCGCGACGGTGAATCCCGGTCGGCGCTGACGGCAGTCAAGCGCCGCTACGGCTATCCCGGCTGACAGTCTCGCCCGCCGGCCAGCCACCATTCCGCGTGGGCGTATTGGAACGGCGGCATCCGCTCGCGCGACAGGTCGCTGGCGCTGCGGACAATATGGACGCCCGCCAGTTCCGGTTCAGCCTGCCGGGCGAGCCGTTCGAGGATGGTCCGCTTCAGATCGTCGGCCGCCAGCAGCGATCGCACCACCTTCACGAAGATGCAACGCTTGTCGTCCTCGGCCATCCAGAAGCCCGGTGCGAAGGTCACTTCGTCCGCCGTGAGACCCGTTTCCTCCTCGAGCTCGCGCCGGACGCTTCCCTCGAGATCGACCTGACCCTCCACCACGTCGGAGAGATCGGGCGTCCCGCCGGGAAAGTAGATCTTGCCGGCATTGGCGGTGTGGCCGCCCATGACGCCCATCACCAGAGCGCCGTCGGCACTTTCCAGCCCGGCGAGCGCGAAGCCGTTGCGGGAACGACCGTCCGGTGCGCCGTGGCGCATGTAGTGCAGAAACTCAGAAAAGCGGACGGGGCGATATTCAGCTTCGAACCGGTCCCCCTCGACGCCGCTGTCGGCGATGACAAGGACCTCACCGTCGAACAGCGCCGGATTGGCGGCTGTGGCCTCGGCCCAGGCTGTGTCGATCGCGTTGCGATGCGCCTTTGCATAGTGCCAGGGCGTTGCCGAGACGCGGGCATGAATATGGCGGATATGGCGGAACCGGTACGGGCTCAAGGCGTTGTCCTCGCGCGATGTCTTGCCTGAGGGACCCGCCCCGAGCAAGCCGTGGCACCGGCGCCACGGCCGTTGACGGCTTCTTAGGGGTAACGTCCACCCAGCTTGGCAAATCGCTTGCGCGTCACCTATGGTCGTCCCGGGTCGGGGGCCTGCAGGAGGGAATATCGATGTTGAAGAAACTGGCTCTGGTGGGCGCTGCCGCCCTGATGATCGGCGCGTGCACCCCGCGTGAGGAACGCGCGGCGGCAGGTGGTGCCATTGGCGCCGGCGCCGGTGCGCTCATCGGCGGCCTGGCCACCGGCACGGGCGGCGGTGCCCTCGCAGGCGCGGCCGTCGGCGGTGTCGCCGGTGCGATCATCGGCGCCGAGACCACGCCGCGTCGTCGCTGCTGGACGAACCGCTACGGCGAGCGCATCTGCCGCTATCGCCGCTGATCGCTGCGACAGCACCATTCGGGAACCCGCCGGCACACCCTGCCGGCGGGTTTTTCGTTGGGCGGATCGTCGCCGCCTGTCCGCCGCTCAGAGAAACAGCCGCCCCTCGGTGACGATTACCGCGCCGCCGCCGATGGTGACCTCGGTCACGGCGCCATTAGACAGGGTCAGCCCCAGCGTGATCCGGCTCGGCCGGCCCATCTCGAAGCCCTGCTCGATCAGGATGCGATGGGTGCCGTCGGCCAGCTCCTCGTGAGTTGCGAGAACGCCGGCGAAGGCGGCGGCCGCCGATCCCGTCGCCGGATCCTCGGCGACGCCCAGGCCCGGCGCGAACATGCGGGCGTGGAACTGGGCGTCGGCACCGACGGTCTCGCGCGAATAGGCGAAGATGGCGGGGTGATCGTCGCGGATGGCGGCGAAGGTCTCGGCGAACCAGCGGGTGTCGACGCGGATGCGCGCCATGGCCTCCCGTGTCTTCACCGGTACGTAGCAGAAGGACACCGGCGCGCCGTAGCGGCTGGGACGGTGGCGGTCGAAGCCGATGTCGCCGACGTCGAGGCCGAGGACGCCGGCGAGTTGCGCCGGATCGGGAGCCGGTCCGAGACGGGCGGGCTTGCGGGGCGCCACGAAGGTCGCCTCGTAGCGTCCTTCGGCGTCGCGCCGCACATGGCAGGGGACCGAACCGGCCTTCTCGCCGATGACGAACCGCATCTCGTCGCCGGGCGCCAGCCCGTCGAGGGAGGCGAGGAGTACCGCCGTTCCCACCGTCGGATGCCCGGCGAAGGGCAGCTCCGTGCCCGGTGTGAAGATGCGGATGTCGGCGCGATGGCCCGCCGTCGTCTCCGGCAGCACAAAGACCGTCTCCGACAGGTTGAACTCCCCGGCGATCCTCTGCATGGCGGTCGTGTCGAGACCCGCCGCGTCGTGGACGACGGCGAGCGGATTGCCGGACAGGGCCTCGTGGGTGAAGACGTCGAGCGTGTTGATGCGGCGAGCCGTGACGGGGGCGGACATGGCGGACCTCAGGCGATCGGCTCGGCGGTGAACAGGCGGCTCGGCGTCACGAACTCGTCCTGGGCCGCGACCGTCAGGATCTCGCGGGATCCCGCCTCTTCCGTGCGGCGCAGCAGGCCGAAGACCGAGGAGGCCGCACGCGACAGCGCCAGGGCCTCGTCGCCCGTCGTCGCCGCATGGACGAAGAACAGCGCGGCGATGGCGTCGCCGGCGCCGTTGATGGAGACGGAGAGGCGCGGTGTGCGCACGCGGAACCGTCCGTTCGGCCCGCAGGCCATCAGGTCGATGCAATCGGCCGGCGTATCCTCGGTGACGAGGCTCGTGACCATGACGATCCGCGGCCCGCGCGCGCGGATGGCCTCCACCGCCGCCACCGCATTGTCGATGGTGACGATGGTGCGGCCCGAGAGGTACTCGAGCTCGAACTGGTTGGGCGTGATGATGTCGGCCGCCGGCACCGCCTGGTCGCGCATGAACTCCGGGATGCCCGGTCGCACGAAGATGCCGCGCCCAACATCGCCGATCACCGGATCGCAGCAATAGTGGGCTTTCGGGTTGAGCGACCGCACGCGGGAAACGGCGCCGATAATGGCCGTGCCGATGTCGGCCGATCCCATGTAACCGGACAGGACGCCGTCGCAGCGCCCGAGCACCCCGCGCTCCGCGATGCCCTCCACCAGGTCCTCGATCATAGGGCCGTCATAGACGCGCCCCTTCCAGGCGCCGTAGCCCGTATGGTTGGAGAACTGCACGGTGTGGATGGCCCAGACCTCGTGGCCCAGGCGCTGCATGGGAAAGACAGCCGAGGCATTGCCGACATGGCCGTAGGAAACCCAGGACTGGATCGAGAGGATGTTCATGGCTGCGCTCCGTGGCGCCAGCCTAGCGCGGCATTCGCGCGTCGCACCAATTCCGTTCGGTGAAGTCGTGCATCAGCGCCACGGGGCGTCAGGCGATCTTGATGCGCCCGCGGGC
>VFQU01001502.1_pt1 | contig 13438 bp, 14 predicted proteins | sample 3512311 | NCBI WGS metagenome assembly VFQU01 (sample SAMN10412377, study PRJNA504923) | tailings metagenome | isolation source: Relicate 3 Philex TSF3 active mining site | place: Philippines: Tuba, Benguet | collected 2017-08-29 | reverse complement strand
GCGCCCAGTGTGGGGCTTTCCCAGTCATCCTCGACAAAACGGATATCATGGGCGAGCGGATCGATGCCGATGGCCGCAAGGCTTTGCAGATAGAGCTCCTGAATGTCGGGCGGGGACGGCTTCAGGATCACCTGATACTGGTAATAGTGCTGCAAGCGGTTGGGATTTTCGCCGTAGCGCCCATCAGTCGGGCGGCGGCAGGGCTGCACGAAAGCCGCATTCCACGGCTCCGGCCCGAGCGCGCGCAAGGTGGTTGCGGTGTGGAACGTGCCCGCCCCCATCCGCATATCGTAGGGCTGGAGGATCACGCAGCCTGCCCTGCTGCTCCAGAAATCATGAAGCGTCAGGATCATGTCCTGAAACGAGCGCGCCGGATCGCGCTGCGGCGGCGAAAAAGAAGGGGCAGCATTCATGGCGGCTCGCCATGGCTCAAGCCCCGATAAGCGTCAATGCCGCAACGCAGCACGGGTGGGGATTTGCGGCGGCGGCAAGAGCGCAAAGTCAGCTTGAAGCGACTATAAGTCAGGTTATCTTGACATAGTCAGCGAATCACGACATATAGCAAACCATACCTGACATATAGTCAGGCCAACCTGATGGAGATATGCGATGGAATTTTTCTCCAAGACCGTTTGCGTGAAGCAGTTGCTGGTGTTTGTGATGCTCGGCGCCTCGGGTTTTGCCGGGGGCACGGTGCTCGCCAAGGCGGCGAACGCGCTCGGTCTTTAACCGGATGAAAAACCGCCTCAAAGTGCTGCGTGCAGAACGCGATTGGAGCCAGGCGGACTTGGCACAGCAGCTTGATGTCTCGCGGCAGGCGGTCAACGCCATCGAGACCGGCAAGCATGACCCCTCCCTCCCCCTCGCCTTCCGCATCGCGCGCCTGTTCGATCTGCCGATCGAGGAGATATTTCATGACGAAGCCTGACATGAACGATGTCCCCCACGCGCCCTCTGAGGGGGCGGTGCTGCTGCGCCGGATGGTGATCGGATTGCTCGGCGGGGTCGGCCTCCTCTTTGTGGCAGGCATGATCGCGGGGTATGTTGCCGGCGTGCTTGAGCGCGGCGCACCGGACTTGCGCGATGCGGCCATCCTGGCGGCGATGCTGCTTGCCGCAGCATTGATATGCTATGGCATGTGGCGCTGGTGGCCGCGCGACCCGGTTGCGGAGCTCAGCCCGCGGGTGCGCAGCGCCCGCAGAATCCTGATTGGCACCGCCGCGCTCGCCGTGCCTTTGGGCATGCTCCTCGGCTTCAGCGACGGCGGCGCGGAAAACGCCCTGTCTGATGGCCCGGTCAGCGGCGGATTTGCCCTCATCGCCCTCGCCACCTGGTCGGCGGTGTTCGTGATGACCTGGCTGTGGTGGCGGAAAATCGACGAGCACGAGGCCGCCGCCTATCGCGACAGCGCCAATCTCGCAGCCCATGCCTATCTCTTCATTGCCCCTTCGTGGTGGATGGCAACCCGCGCCGGATGGCTCCCGCCGCAGGAACCGATGCCGATGGTGCTGGCTGTCTGCACCTTGTGGATGATCGTGTGGTTTGCCCGCCGATACTTCTGAAAGCCCTTTCTTTGCCCGCTTAATCCCGCTTATTCGACTTTAACTCCAAGGAGACTACCGATGACGCTCAACCGTGTGCTTGCCCTGACCGTTGCCCCCTTTGCGTTGCTGGCAAGCGTGCCTGCGCTGGCTGACGATCAGGCTGCGGCGCCTGCGCCTGCTGCGGCGGCAACCACGGCCAGCGGCCCTGCCATGTGGAAGGTGGCGGACGCGGACACGACGATTTACCTGTTCGGGACGGTTCACATCCTGCCCAAGAATGTCGAATGGATGGACACCACCATCAGCGATGCGCTGGCCAAGTCGGATATCATCGTGACCGAACTCGCGATGGACCCCAAGTCCGAGGCGCAGATGGCACCGCTGGTGCAGAAAATGGCCATGCTGCCTGCGGGCACCAAGCTGCGCTCGCTGCTCACCCCGGAGCAGACCGCTGCTTACGAGGCGGCCTTTCAGAAGCTCGGCCTGCCGCCGCAGGTGGCCGATCAGTTCGATGGCTTCAAGCCGTGGTTTGCGGGCATCAACCTCTCGATGCTGCCAATGCTGATGAACGGTTACAGCCCGGAAACCGGCGTTGAAAAGGTGCTGCTCGCCAAGGCTGGCGACAAACCGCAAGGCGCGCTGGAAACCGCGGAATTCCAGTTCGGCGTGTTCGACAATCTGCCGCGCGACAAGCAGATCGCCTTCCTCATCGAAGCGGCTGACGGCGTGGACGAGGCAACCGAGATGCTCAACAAGATGGTGGGCGAATGGGTCAAGGGCGATGCCGAAAAGCTTGCCGAAATCATGAACGAGGGCATGGATGATCCGGTGCTGATGGACGCCCTGCTCCATTCGCGCAACGCCAACTGGGCGGAATGGATTGCCAAGCGCATGGATCAGCCCGGCACGGTTTTCATCGCGGTGGGCGCAGGCCATCTTGCGGGCGAGAAAAGCGTGCAGGAGCTGCTGGCGGCCAAGGGCATCACCTCTACCCGCGTCAAGTAACGGCGCACTGACGATGCCCGCACCACTCGGCCAGGTCCAGAGCAAGGCGGACGCGAGGTTGCCGCCCTTGTTGGCGGCGATCCTGGCCCCGGTGCTGGCCCTGGTGCTGGCGCTGGTGCTGGGGGCCTGTTCGGGCACCCCCGGCACCCGCGAGGGCAACAGCAACGCAGCGCCCGCCAGCCCGCTGTTCTACGAAATCGCCCGCAATGATGGCTCGGCGCGAGGCTGGATGCTTGGCACCATCCACGCCCTGCCCGGCGGCACGGCATGGCGCACCCCGGCAATCAAGGCGGCCATCGGGACGGCTGACCGGCTGGTTGTCGAGGTCGCTGCACTTGGCACTGATGCAGCTGGCAGCGCCGGGGTGTTCCGCGAACTGGCGCTTACCCCCGGCCTGCCGCCGCTTGCCCAACGTGTGCCGCCAGAGCACCGCGCCGCGCTTGCCAGCCTTGCCGATGAAGCCGGGCTACCGCTTGCGCAGCAGCAGCGCACCGAAACCTGGGCGGCGGCGCTGATGCTGGCGCGGGTGGACGGGTCGGGCGATCCCGCCAATGGCGTTGACCGTGCGCTGATCGCGGATTTCGCACAGCGCCCGGTGCGCGAACTCGAAGGCGCGCGCGGCCAGCTTGGCCTGTTTGATCGCCTGCCCGAAAGCGATCAGCGCCGCCTGCTGGTTGCCGTCATCACTGCAAGCACGCAATGCACACACGAGGCCGAGGCGCTGCGCGCCGCCTGGCTGAAAGGCGATATCGCCGCGCTGGAAGCGGCCACCACCCGCGGCATGATGGCCGATCCGCGCCTGCGCGCGGCGCTGCTGGTGGAACGCAACCGCCGCTGGCTCTCGCTGATCGAGGCGGAACTTGCCGCCCCCGGCCGTCCGCTGATCGCCGTGGGCGCGGCGCATCTGGTTGGCCCAGAAGGGCTCGCCGCTCTGCTTGAGGCACGCGGCTGGCGCCTTACTCGCCTCACCTGAGCTTGCTGCCCCCGGCTGTCCGCCCCAGCAATGGCTTGCCAAAGCGCGCGGGCCTCTCTAAGGGGCCGCCCTTCGGCGTCATGGTCATCCCTGGAGGCGTGGCGCTGCAAACCGGAATATCAACACGCATTCGAAAGGCATAGTTATGAGCGACGTTCTCAACCTGCCGGCCGAAGCGCGCGAACGGGCTGGCAAGGGAGCCTCCCGAGCACTTCGCCGCGATGGTCGGACCCCTGCGGTCATTTATGGCGGCAACCAGACCCCTGAACAGATCCACGTCGAGGAAAAGGAACTCGTCAAGCAATTGATGACGGGCCACTTCTTCAACTCGATCGTCGAGATCGCAATCGGCGGCCAGACAATCCGCACCCTTCCCAAGGACGTTGCCTTTCACCCGGTGACTGATCGCCCGCTGCATGCAGACTTCCTGCGCCTGACGGGCGACAGCAAGGTCGAAGTGCAGGTGCCGGTGGTGTTCGTCAACGAAGACGCCTCGCCCGGCCTCAAGAAGGGCGGCGTGCTGAACATCGTGCGCCACGAGCTTGAACTGCTGTGCCCCAATGCCGAAATCCCCGATGAGATCAGCATTGATGTCACCGGCAAGGAAATCGGCGATGCGATCCACATCAGCGAAGTGACCCTGCCCGCGGGCGTCACCAGCGTGATCACCGATCGCGATTTCACCATCGCCACGCTCGTTGCCCCCTCGGGCCTCAAGAGCAGCGAAGGCGAAGCCGCTTCGGAATAAGCGCGCTGCCAGCAGCCGCATGTCGAACGCCGGGCTTCCTGCAAGGGGAAGTCCGGCGTTTCGCTTTAGTGCGAAGCCTTTGCTAGGGAACACACCATGCAAATCTGGGTCGGCCTTGGAAATCCCGGACCGCGCTATGCGCTCCACCGCCACAATGTCGGCTTCATGGCGCTGGACGTGATCGCCGACATGCACGGTTTCGGCCCCATCCAGACCAGGTTTCAGGGCTGGGTGCAGGAAGGGCGCATCGCCGCGCATAAGGTGCTGTTGCTCAAGCCTGCGACCTTCATGAACGAAAGCGGCCGCGCCGTGGGCGAAGCGCTGCGCTTTTACAAGCTGGGCACCGAGGCGCTCACAGTGTTCCATGACGAGCTCGATCTGGCCGCCTTCAAGGTCAAGGTGAAGCAAGGCGGCGGGACGGCGGGGCATAATGGCCTCAGGTCGATCGACCAGCATCTGGGCGCCGATTTCCGCCGCATTCGCATCGGGATCGGCCATCCCGGGCATAAAGACAAGGTGACCGGACACGTTCTCGGCAACTTCGCCAAGTCCGAACAGGATGATCTGGCCGCCATGCTGGGTGCCATCGGCGCCGAGGCGGAATGGCTCGCCAAGGGTGATGACGTGCGCTTCATGAACGATGTGGCGATGCGGATGCAGGGCTGAGGCACGGTGCAGCGCGTCCTCATCATTGGGCCTTGCGGATCGGGCAAGAGCACGCTGGCGCGCGAGCTTGCGCCCCGGCTTGGCCTGCCGCTTGTCCACATGGATCAGCTCGGCTGGCAGGCGGGCTGGGTCGAGACCGAGAAGGCCGAACTGCACGCGCGCCTTGCCGAAGCGGTCGCGGGCGAGCGTTGGCTGATCGAAGGCAATTATGGCAGCACGCTTGGCCCCCGGCTCGAACGGGCGGACACGGTGATCTATCTCGATTTCCCGATCCGGCTGTGCCTGTGGCGGCTGGCACGGCGGATCATAACGCATCGCGGCCGCGCGCGCCCCGATATGCCCGAAGGCTGCCCCGAACGCTTCGATGCCGCCTTTTTCTGGTATGTCATGACCTGGAACAGCGGCCCGCGCCCGCGCACCGAGGCAAAGCTGGCCAGCTTTGGCGGCAAGCTCATCCGCTTGGCCCACCCGCGTGCGCTTGCAGATTGGCGCAAAGCCAATAGGCTTGGCTGATCCGGGCAATCCAGCCCTGCGCCCGAAGGAAACCGGAAGGCATGTGTGATGAGGCTTAATCAGGTCACGGTCGGCTGCACCGATTACGCCGCATCGGTCGCGTTTTACCGGGCGCTTGGCCTAACCCAGATCGTCGATGCACCGCCGCGCTATGCCCGGTTCGAGACACCGGGCGGCGAAACTTTCTCGATCCATCACGCCGATCAGGTCGTCCCGGCCACGACGGTGGTCTATTTCGAGATCGAACAGCTTGACCAGACTGTGGCAATCCTCAAGAGCGCGGGCCTGCGTTTCACCAAAGATCCCGTCGATGAGACCTGGGGCTGGCGCGAAGCCCGGCTGCACGATCCGGCAGGCAATGAAATCTGCCTGTTTGCTGCTGGCACCTTCCGCCGTTTCCCCCCATGGCGCATCGACGGCAAGACCAAGGATTAAGCTATGGGTTTTCGCCTCGGGATTGTCGGCCTGCCCAATGTCGGCAAGTCCACCCTGTTCAATGCGCTCACCGAGACGCAGGCCGCACAGGCCGCCAATTATCCCTTCTGCACGATCGAGCCCAATGTCGGGCAGGTGGCGGTGCCGGATGAACGGCTCGATAAAATCGCCGCCATTGCCAAAAGCGCCAAGGTGATCGCAACCCAGCTGGGCTTTGTCGATATCGCGGGCCTCGTGAAAGGCGCGAGCAAGGGCGAAGGGCTTGGCAACCAGTTCCTCGGCAATATCCGCGAGGTGGATGCCATCGTCCATGTGCTGCGCTGCTTCAAAGATGACGACATCCAGCATGTCGCCAACACAGTCGATCCGCTGGCCGATGCCGAAGTGGTCGAAACCGAACTGATGCTGGCCGATCTTGAAAGCCTCGAAAAGCGCGTGCCTGCTGCGGCCAAGCGGGGGGCAGCGGGCGACAAGGAAGCCAAGGTGATGGCAAGCGTTTTGGGGCAGGCCTTGGAGCTGCTGCGCGAAGGCAAGCCTGCACGCCTCACCGTGCCGAATGACGATGAGGAAGCGCGCGTGTTCCGGCAGGCGCAATTGCTCACAGCAAAGCCCGTGCTTTACGTGTGCAATGTCGCCGAAGAAGACGCCGCGAGCGGCAATGCGCTGTCAGAAAAAATCTTCGCCAAGGCAGCGGCAGAGGGCGCCGAAGCCGTGGTCGTCTCCGCCGCGATCGAGGCGGAACTTGTCGGCATGCCGGTGGAAGACCGCGGGGAATTTCTCGAAGCGCTCGGCCTTGCCGAAAGCGGCCTCGCCCGCGTGATCCGCGCCGGTTACAAGCTCTTGGGCCTGAAAACCTTCTTCACCGCCGGGCCCAAGGAAGCGCGCGCCTGGACTTTCCCGGATGGCGCCAAGGCCCCGCAGGCGGCGGGCGAAATTCACTCCGATTTCGAACGCGGCTTCATCCGCGCCGAGACAATCGCCTATGCCGACTATATCGCGCTCGGCGGCGAGTCCGGCGCGCGCGAGGCAGGCAAGCTGCGGCAGGAAGGCAAGGAATACGTGGTGCAGGACGGCGATGTGCTGCTGTTCAAGTTCAATGTTTGAGGGGGACCAAACGCCCTCCCCTACCCCTCACCCCAGCGAAAGCCGGCGCCTGGAGCCACAATGTGCGGTGCTTCCCGCCCGAGGTCCCAGCTTTCGCTGCGATGACGCGGGAAGCAGATCAATGCCGCCCGAACAGCTTCTCGACGTCTTCCATGCTCAGCTTCACCCATGTTGGCCGCCCGTGATTGCACTGGCCTGAGCGCGGGGTTGCTTCCATTTCGCGCAGCAGCGCGTTCATCTCGGCCACCGAAAGCACTCGCCCTGCCCGCACCGATCCGTGGCAGGCCATCGTCGCCAGCACCAGATCGAGGCGCTCCGCCAGCAGCAGCGCGCCGCTTTCTTCCTGCCGCCCATGCTTGGCGATGTCGTCAGCGAGATCGCGCAGCAGCTTGGCGCTATCGGCCTTGGCGATGGCCGAAGGGACGGCCCGCACCAGCATCGCGGCAGGCCCGAAGCGTTCGATCACGAGGCCGAGCCGCGCCAATCCTTCGGCTGCGTCTTCGAGCCGATCGCAATCCATCTCGTCCAGTTCTACCACATCGGGTACCAGCAAGGCTTGGCTGCGCCGAACGCTCTCCTCCGCCCCGGCAGCGCGCAAACGTTCGAGCACGAGGCGTTCGTGCGCGGCGTGCTGATCGACCAGCACCAGCCCGTCGGCGGCCTCGGCGACGATATAGGTGCCCGCCACTTGGCCGCGCGCGATGCCGAGGGGATAGGCTTGGGCTTCGGCGGGAACGGGAACGGCTTCCTCGGCGCGGCCCTGGGGCATGGCGAATGGCATGGCCGCTTCACGCAGCAAAAGCCCCTCCCCTTGAGGCGAGGAGTTGCGGAGGGGTGTGCTGGGCCATGCCGGATAGGGCAGCCCCCCCATCCCCGACCCTTCCCCCGTGGGGAAGGGAGACGATTGCGGCTCGCTCACCCAGCGCGCCATCGCAGCCCGATCCGGCGTCTGGGCGCTGCGCCGATCCCCCGTCGCCAGCGCGTGCCTGAGGCCAGAAACGATGAACCCCCGCACGCCTGCGCTGTCGCGAAAACGCACTTCGGTTTTCGCCGGGTGGACATTCACATCGACATCCTGCGGCGCGATATCGAGAAACAGCGCCAGCACCGCGTGGCGATCGCGCGCCAGCATATCGGCATAGGCCCCGCGCACCGCGCCAACCAGCAGGCGATCCTTGACCGGGCGGCCATTGACGAACAAATACTGGTGATCGGCAACGCCCCGGTTGTAAGTCGGCAGGCCTGCCACACCCGACAGGCGCATGATGCCATGCTGGGTTTCGCGCTCCGCCGCAATCTCCACCGCGTTATCGCGCAATTCATGGGCGATGATACGCGCCACGCGAGTGGCAAGATCCTCCCCCGCTTGCAGATCAATGAGCTTGCGCGTGCCGCTCTCGCCGCTCGCCTCCAGCACGAAGGCAATATCGGGCCGCGCCATCGCCAGGCGGCGCACCACATCAAGGCAGGCGGCCTGCTCGCTGCGGGCCGAGCGCAGGAATTTGCGGCGCGCGGGCACCTTGGCGAAAAGGTCTTCCACCCGCACTCTTGTGCCGGGCGGGAGCGCGGCGGGCGTATCCTCGACCAGTTCGCCGTGATCGACCACCCGGCGCCAGCCTTCGCTTGCGCCGCGCGCCCTGCTTTCGAGCGTCAGCTTGGCCACGCTCGCAATCGAGGGCAGAGCCTCGCCGCGAAAACCCAGCGTGGTGACCAGTTCGATGGCCTCATCCGCACCGATCAGCGTTTCGGGCAGCTTCGAGGTTGCATGGCGTTCGAGCGCCAGCGCTAGCGCGTCAGGGGACATCCCGCAGCCATCATCGCTCACCGCGATGCGCGCCAATCCGCCATCCACCAACGCAACAGCGATTCGCGCAGCACCTGCATCAATCGCGTTTTCGACCAGTTCCTTGAGCGCCGCAGCCGGGCGTTCGACCACCTCGCCCGCAGCAATGCGGTTGACCAGATGCGAGGGAAGGCGGCGGATTTCGGGCATATTCCGCCAGCCTAGCGACAGGCGGGGGCAATTTCGAGGCGGCCAGCGCGATAATCACCAAAGGCGTGCACAAATTTTTGGCGTTTTGGCGAGGGATTCGCTAGGCGCTGCGCAACGTGTCATAAACGGATTCAGCGCCGCGCTTGGCTTTCATCGGGTGGGATGAAGTCGGCGGGCTTTCTCACATCACTGGAAAAGATCAACCTCATGAGCTTCCTGTCCAACCTGTTCAAATTCGGTTCGCAAAACATGGCCATCGATCTCGGCACGGCCAATACGCTGGTTTATGTTCAGGATCAGGGCATTGTGCTGAACGAGCCTTCGGTGGTCGCGATCGAGACCATCAACGGGATCAAGCGGGTCAAGGCCGTGGGCGATGATGCCAAGATGATGATGGGCAAGACGCCCGACAGCATCGAGGCGATCCGCCCGCTGCGTGACGGCGTCATCGCCGACATCGAAATCGCCGAGGAAATGATCAAGCACTTCATCCGCAAGGTTCATGGCAAGCGCAATCTGTTCAAATATCCTGAAATCGTGATCTGCGTGCCGTCGGGATCGACTTCGGTGGAAAAGCGCGCGATCCGCGATGCGGCGTCGAATGCGGGGGCATCCGAAGTGCACCTCATCCTTGAACCCATGGCCGCCGCCATCGGCGCGGATATGCCCGTGACCGAGCCGGTCGGCTCGATGGTGGTGGATATCGGCGGGGGCACCACCGAGGTGGCGGTGCTTTCCCTGCGCGGCCTTGCCTACACCACCTCGGTGCGCACCGGGGGTGACAAGATGGATGAAGCCATCGTCTCCTATGTGCGCCGCCACCACAACCTGCTGATCGGCGATGCGACGGCGGAACGGATCAAGAAGGATTACGGCATTGCGCTGGTGCCCGAAGATGGCGTGGGCGAGACGATCACCTTGAAGGGCCGCGATCTGGTGAACGGCGTGCCCAAGGAAATCACCATCAATCAGGCGCATATCGCCGAGGCTTTGAGCGAGCCGATTGGCGCGATCGTCGAAGGCGTGCGGATTGCGCTTGAGAATACCGCACCCGAACTTGCCGCCGATATCGTCGATCAGGGGATCGTGCTCACCGGCGGCGGCGCGCTGATCCAGCGGCTTGACGAACATCTGCGCGAGGAAACCGGCCTGCCCGTTTCCATCGCCGAAGACCCGCTGCTGTGCGTTGCCATCGGCACCGGGCGGGCGATGGAAGATCCGATCTATCGCGGCGTGTTGATGAATGCCTGAGCGGCACCGCTGCCACGCCGCCTGACGCGCAAAAGAGGACTGAGACAGCATGGCGCCCCCCGCATCGCGCCGAACGGGTTATTCGAGGAAAGCGCAATATTCGGTCTTTACCGGCTATTTGCTTGCGGCCCTTGGCGCGCTGCTCGGCCTTATCCTGCTGGCCCTGTCGTTCTATCAGCCGGGCTCGTTTGCGCCCCTGCGCGGCGTTGCCGCCAGTGCCTCGGCCCCGGCGGGTGAAGCGAGCGCGGCGGTGCGGGGCGGCACACGCGGGGTCTGGGCCTCGATCAGCGGTTTCTGGCGGGCGGGAAGCCAAAACGCGGCCCTGCGCGAAGAACTCGAAATCGCGCGCATCCGCATCGCCGAAGCAGACGCAGTCGCGGCCGAGAATGCGCGCCTCAAGGGTCTGCTTGATCTCACCACCGGCGCGGTAAAGCCGGTTGCCACGGCGCGGCTGGTGGGATCGAGCGCAGCGAGCGCGCGGCGCTATGCCTATCTGGCGATTGGCCGCGGGCATGGGCTGGCCCCCGGCATGCCGGTGCTCTCGGAAAAAGGCGTGGTGGGCCGCGTGCTCGAAGTGGCGCGCGGCACGGCCCGGGTGATGCTGCTCACCGACAGCGAAAGCGTGCTGCCGGTGCGCCGTGCCAGCGATGATGTGGTCGCCTTTGCCGAAGGGCGCGGCGACGGGCTGCTGCGGATCAAGCTGATCAATCTGGGATTGAACCCCTTGAAGGTCGGCGATCTCATGGTGACAAGCGGTGCGGGCGGCTATTTCCGGCCCGGACTTGCAGTGGCGGTCGTCACCGAACTCACCCCCGATGGCGCGCTTGCCAGGCTGGTGGCCGAACCTTCGGCGACCAATTTCGTGATCATCGAGCCAGTCTATGAAAGCGTGGCGGTGAACGCTGCGGCGACCCCGCCCGAACAGCCGCTCGCTGACGAAGCAGCGGCGGCCGAGTGATGGAACAGCTCAATCCGCGCTCCCGCTCCGATCGCTATGGCAGCCGGATCAACCGCGCGCCCTCGCCGCTGCGTGCAATCAGCGTGCCCTATCTCACCATTGCCGCCGGTTCAGTGCTGCCCTCGCTGCTGATCGCAGACCTGATGCCGCTGGTGCCGCCGCTGGGGTTCCTGATGCTGCTCGGCTGGCGGATCATGCGACCCGGCCTTTTGCCCGTGTGGATCGGCGCGCCGCTGGGTGCCTTCGATGATCTCGTCAGCGGCCAACCCTTCGGCAGCGGGGTGCTGATGTGGTCATTGGCGATGATCGGGCTTGAACTGATCGAAGCGCGCTTTCCCTGGCGCGGGTTCTGGCAGGACTGGTTTACTGCCGCCTTCGCCACCACGCTTTATCTGATCGCAGCCATGGCGACTTCGGGCGCGGCGCTGTCAGCGCCGCTGCTGATTGCCGCCGTGCCGCAATTCCTCACCGCAATCCTGATCTATCCGCTGCTGGCTCGCCTGATTGCCGGGCTCGACCGCTTTCGCCTTACCCGCACGCGGAGGCTGGCGTAATGAGCTGGTGGCCGCTTGGAGGCGCGCGCAAGCGCACGGGTCCGCTGATCAATGCCAGCATCCTGCGCGACCGGTTCGATCGCCGCGCCATGCTGCTGGGCACGGTGCAAGGCGGCATCGGCGTGCTGCTGGCGGGGCGGCTTGCCTATCTCGCGATTGCCGAGAACGAGAAATACCAGCTCAAATCGGAAAGCAACCGCGTCAATCTCTCGCTGATCCCGCCCCGGCGCGGCTGGATCCTTGATCGCAACGGCGCACCGCTGGCATCCAACCGCGCCGATTTCCGCGTCGATGTGATCCCCGAACGGCTCAAGGATCCCGCACGCACCATCGATCTGATCGGTGGGCTGCTTGGCCTTTCACTGGCGCGGATTGCCGATCTCAAGGCCGATGTTGCCGAGGCGCGCCGGTTTCAGCCGGTCGAGGTGGCGAGCGGGCTGACCTATGAACAATATGCCGCCCTCAGCGTGCGCCTGCCCGATCTGCCCGGCGTGGTGCCGCAGCGCGGCTTTTCGCGCTTTTACCCCACCGGCCCAAGCGTCGGGCATTTGATCGGCTATGTCGGCCCGGCATCTGCCGAGGAATACGAGAAAGACCCCAATCCCATCCTCATCACGCCGGGTTACAAGATCGGCAAGGACGGGGTGGAAAAACAGTTCGAGAAAGATCTGCGCGGTGTGCCGGGTGCGCGCCGGGTCGAAGTGACGGCATCGGGCCGCATCATCCGCGATCTGGAAAGCCGCGATGATGTGCAGGGCAATCCGGTGCGCCTCACCATTGATGGGCCGTTGCAGGATTATGCCGCGCGCCGCATCGGCCTGGAAAGCGGTTCGGTGGTGGTGATGGATTGCCGCAGCGGGGATCTGCTGTGCATGGCCTCGATGCCGAGCTTTGATCCCAATTCGTTTTCCGACGGGATCGGCAGTGTCGAATACGGGATGCTGCGCGATGATGAGCGTGTGCCGCTGCGCAACAAGGTCTTGAAAGGGCTTTACCCCCCCGGCTCGACAGTCAAACCAATGGTGTCGATGGCGCTTCTGGAAAAGGGTGTTGATCCTGACGAGACTGTGTTTTGCGGCGGCGGGCTTCAGGTCGGCAACCGGCGGTTTGGCTGCTGGAACCGGCGCGGGCACGGCGCGGTCAATATGGCAAAGGCGATATATCAGAGCTGCGATGTCTATTTCTACGCCATGGCGCAGCGCATCGGGATGGACCCGATTGCGGCGATGGCGCGGCGTTGCGGGATGGGGCAGGAATTTCCCCTGCCCGTGGTCAGCCAGTTCTATGGCACGGTGCCCGATCCTGCCTGGAAGATGAACAAGTTCGGCCGCGAATGGGCGACTTTCGATACGGTGAACGCCACCATCGGGCAGGGTTACATGCTGGCAAGCCCGTTGCAGCTCGCCGTCATGTCGGCCCGGCTGGCCACGGGCCGCCATGTGATGCCCCGCCTGACGCTCGCCGCCAGCCCCAAGGGCTTTGACACCATCGATTTTTCGAGCGAGCAGGTCAACTATGTCCGCAAGGCGATGAGCGATGTGGTCAACGGCCCCGGCACCGCGGGGCGTGCGCGCCTGCCCATCCCCGATGTGCTGATCGCAGGAAAAACCGGCACCGCGCAGGTCGTCTCGCTGTCGATCTCCAACGGCAAATCGGGCCCGTGGAAATATCGCGACCACGGATTGTTCATCTTC
>VFQU01001500.1_pt1 | contig 13461 bp, 9 predicted proteins | sample 3512311 | NCBI WGS metagenome assembly VFQU01 (sample SAMN10412377, study PRJNA504923) | tailings metagenome | isolation source: Relicate 3 Philex TSF3 active mining site | place: Philippines: Tuba, Benguet | collected 2017-08-29 | reverse complement strand
GCCCCCAGGAACACGTCGCGCGCCGGATCGGCATGCAGCGCGTTGGCGACCGACATCACCTCGTCGGCCGTGTCGGGCAAAGGCGGCAGGTCGGCGAGCCGTGCGCTCGCCGCCGCGTCGACGACAGGCGCGTTGCGGCGCACGAGGCGCGCGCCGCGCGTGGCGACTTGGCTCGCATTCGCGGTCTGCGCGGAGGGCGCTTGCGGCGAAAACTGCGGATCGCCGAAGCCGGCGAATTCGCGCCGTCCGGCGGCGGGGGCCCGCAAGCCCCGCAACGCACGCAACGCCGAGGCCGACGGCACTTGCAGCACCGCGTAATCGCGCACCAGCCACGACGCGTCGCGATATTCGGCGAATAGCGGCGCGCCCGGCGCCGCGCGAGGGCTACCCGGCTTGGTGGTCAACACGCCCAGCGGCAATTGCCCCAGCGGCCCGTGCGGCACCGCGACGAGGGCGCGAGCGCCGGTCAGCGACGCGGCGACCGGTGCCACCAACGCCGTGTAGAGTTTATGGCTGCGTGCCGTATCGAACGCGGGAATATCGGCGAGCGTGGCGGCATTGGGATCGAGTGCTGCGCGCAGCGCCTTCACGTCGTCGGCGATCTGCGCTTCGTCCATCGCAACCGCGGCGAAGCGCGGGGCTTGGCCCTGGCGCACCGCCCACACATAGCTCGCGCGCTGGCCGACGAAAAACGCCAGCATCGCCTCATCCGGCTTCAGCGCTTGTTGCGTTTCGGCCGTCGTCGGCGGGCGCGGGAAGCGCAGCTGCGCGTAATCGGGAAAGCGCCGCGCGATATCGTCGGCCAAGCGCTTGCGCTCGGCCTCCTGCGCCGTCGCTTGCGCGCGCAACTGAGTCTCGACGCCCGTGTCGCGCTGTTCGGCCGGGGCGGCCAAAGCGTCGGCCAGGATCGCGCGCGTCGCTTGAACCTGCTGCGCCAAATCCTGTTCGCGGCGGATCGCGTCTTCGAGCGCCGGGTCGCCCGCCCCGGCGCGCGAGCTCATTTGCGCGATCGCACCCTGCACCGAAAGCCCACGCGCCACGTCGGCGAGGCGGAACGCCTTCTCCGCCGCGTCGCCCTGCCCTTTGGCGGCCAGATCGGCGTAAAGCGCCACGATCTCCTCGATCAGCACGCGGCGCATGCGATTGGCGACCGCGCCATTCGCGTCGCTCGACGCCGCGTCGCCCGCCGGCCCACGTTCGAGCACGGGCGCGATCGCATCGAGTTCGGTCAACGCCGCGTTCGTATCGCCGGCACGCGCGACCGACAGCGCGCGAAAGCCGCGCGCCATCGCCGCCCCGAACGCGTCCACGCCATAGCGCGCGACCACGCGCTCGGCGTTGACATCCAGCACCTTGCGCGCCGATACGGCATCGCCCGTCATCAGCAGCGCCACGCCGTAATTCATCGTCGCCGTCACCCAGCGCTCGGCGAGATTGGCGTTGCCCTCGCCGATCGCCTGCAACATGCGCCGGTATTCGCCCAGCGCCCCGGCGTAATCGGCCTGCCACAGCCGCGACGCCGCCAATTGGATATGCGCGCCGAGATAGGAGTTGGCCGCACCCGCGATTTTCATTTCGCGCTGGATGCCCATCGACACCGTCGCCAAACGCCGTGCCTCGGCGAAGCGCCCCTGCTCGACCAGCGTGCGCGTCAGCGCCTGGATGCGGAACACGGTCACGACATGGTAGGGCCCGTGCAGATCGATCATCGCCTGCAGGGATTGACGGGCGTAGATCTCCGCCTCGACGAAACGCTGCTGATCGTTCAGCAGATTGGCGAGTTGCTGGCGATAAAGAGCGAGCTGATTTTCATGGAAGCCCGGCTTCGCATCGAGCCCGGCTTTCACCGAAGCGACCATGCGTTCCATTCGCGCGATCGCGACGCGCAGATGGGCTTCGGCGGGTTCGAGTTTGCCTTCGCCCAGATCGACGAGGCCGCGCGCGAAGGAAAGCCGCGCCTCGAATTCCGGCATGAACGGCACGAGGCCGCGCCGGGCGCCCAGTTGCGTGCGCAGGCTTTCGGCGCGATCGAGCATTTTGCGCGCGTCCTCGCGCCGCCCGCCTTGCGCCAGCACGCGCGCGGCGTCCGTCGCCAGCACGAAGCCGGGGCGCGGATTGGGCATGCCCATCGCCGCATCCGCCGCTTCGATGAATAGCGCGTAGCCGCGCGGGCGCACGCCGAAATCCGTTTCGGCGTGCGCCGCGAGAATCAGGTAATTGAACAGATTGCGCGGCTGACCTTGGCGCGCGAGGGCCAGCGCTTCGCGGGCGAGCGCGAGATGCGCGTCGATCTTGCCGTCGCGGCGCGCATCGTTCGCTGCCCGGCGCGCTTCGTCGGCACGCGCGCTGTAACTCGCGCGATCGGCCTCGATGCGTTCGGCGGGGCTAACCCGCAACGCGCCTTGCGGCTGCTGCTGTTGCTGTTGGCGGCCGCGTTGCTGGTTCTGCGCCGCACCGGGCGCGCGCGGTACGGCGGCCGGTGCCGCCTCATCCTCCGCATCGGCTTCGGCGGGATCGCTGTCGTCGAGCATCGTCGCGGCGTCGGGGCGGCGCTGGGCGAGTTCGCGCTCCAGCCGTTCGATCACGTCGGCGATCGAACGCGGCGGCGCCACGAAGGCGTTTTGCGCGCGCGCGATCGCCGTACTTCCCGCCGGATTGGACGTCACCGGCTTCGCCGCGTCTTGTTGGCAGCCCAGCAGCAACGCGGTGCTGAAAACCGCCGCCACGATTTTGCACTTCATCGAAACCCCTCGGACGACTCGTCCGTTGTACCGGCGCTATTTACGCGCCGATCCCGGGGTTTCGGAAGTGACCTCGATCACGCGCTCATTTTGGCGTGTTACGTGCGATCCGGCGCGGCGGCGGCGATGGCGAGGAATTCGTCGGCCTTCAATGACGCGCCGCCGATTAAAGCGCCATCGACATTCGCGACGGCCAGCAACTCGGCCGCGTTCGATCCCTTGACCGACCCGCCATAGAGAATGCGGAACGCGGCGCCATCGGCGAAGCGCGCTTCGAGATCGGCGCGGATCTTGGCGTGGACTTCGGCGACCTGCTCCACCGTCGGCGTGCGGCCCGTGCCGATCGCCCAGACGGGCTCGTAGGCGATGACGACGGTCGCGGCCGTCGCCGTTTCGGGGATCGAATGCGCGATCTGGTCGGCGACGACGCCCAACGTCTGCGCCGCGTCGCGCTGGGCCAGCGTTTCGCCGACGCAAACGATCGGCTTCAAACCGGCGCGCAACGCCGCTTCGGCTTTCGCGCGCACTTGGCCGTCGGTTTCCTCATGGTCGGTGCGCCGTTCCGAATGGCCGACGATCACGTAGGCACAGCCCACGTCGCGCAGCATTTCGGCGGCGACGTCGCCGGTATGCGCGCCGGAAACCTTGGCGTGGCAATCCTGCGCGCCCAGCGCCACCGGGGCCGAGGCGAGCACGCCCTTTACCGAAGCCAGCACGGGAAACGGCGGGCACACCAGCAATTCCGCCCCGCCCGCTTTGGCGCCCTTCGCCACGGCTTGGGCAAGCGCCGTCGCCTCGCTCAGGCGGCCGTTCATCTTCCAGTTTCCGGCGATCAACACGCGAGGGCTCGACATGGGCGCTTCTCCCTTGAATTGACGGCCGTTTTAGGCGCCCGGACCGGGGCCTGACAAGGCCCAACGGGTTGTTGCGGCCCCGGCCTTCGCGCCCTATTCTCGCCAACCTTTTAGTTTCCCCTCGCGAGTACACATGCTTCAAGCGATCCGCGCGAAGACGACCGGCGTCGTCGTCAAAATCTTCTTCGGTCTTATCGTCCTGTCCTTCGCGGTGTGGGGGATCGGCGATTACGCGTTCCTGCGCACCACCGACGATACGGCGATCAAGGTCGGCGAGACGAAGGTTTCGCTTGCCGCGCTCGACACCGATTACCGCGCGGCGCGCGACCGCCTGCGTGCCGCACTGGGCGGCGAACTCGACGAAAACCTCGTGCGCACTTTCGGCTTGCTCGACCAGACGGTCGAGCGCGCGACGACCCAAGCCGCGTTGGACGAGGAAGCGCGCCGCCTGGGCATCGTCGCGAGCGACGCCCAAGTGCGCCAGCGCATCGCCGCCGATCCCGCCTTCCGCGGCGCCACCGGCCAGTTCGATCGTTTCCAGTTCCAGCGCGTGCTGTACGAGAACGGCCTTTCCGAACAGCGCTATATCGAACTCGTGCGCGGCGAAACGCGCCGCCTGCCGCTGATCGAAGCGCTCGACACCGGGGCCGCCGTGCCCGCCGCGCTGGTCGACGCGATCTATCGCCATCGCAACGAACGCCGTTCGGGCGAGCGCGTGTTCGTGCCCGCATCGGCCTTCACCGATATCGGCGCGCCGACGGACGATCAGCTGAAAGAGACCTACGAGACCAATATCGACCGTTTCACCGCGCCGGAATATCGCGCGGCGTCGGTCGCGCGCGTCGGGATCGACGAGGTTCTCGCGACGATCGAGCCCGACGAGAAGGCGCTGGAAGACGAATTCGCCGCGCGTAAGGCCGAATTCGACGTGCCCGAGCGGCGCGAATTGAAGCAGATGTTGTTCGCCGACGAAGCCGCCGCCAAGACGGCGCTTGCCGCCATCGAAGGCGGCAAGAGCTTCGACGACGTCGCCAAGGAAACGCCGGGCCAATCGCCCGAGCGCACGTCGCTGGGCGAAGTCACGCGCGGCGAGACGATCCCCGAAATCGCCGACGCCGCCTTCGCCGCCGGTGCGGCGGCGGGCAAGACGATCGGCCCGGTGCGCACGCCGTTCGGCTGGCACTTGGTGGAGATCGTCGCGGTCAAGCCGGGCGAGGAAGCCACGCTGGCGTCGGTGCGCGACAAGCTGCTGCCGGATTTGAAGCGCCGCATGGCGGCCGAGCGCGCGTTCGAGATCGCCAACAAGCTGGAAGATCAAATCACGCGCGGCCGCACGCTGGACGAAGCGGCCGAAGCCGCCGGCGCCAAGGTCGTGAAGCTCGACGCGGTCGATGCGCGCGGGCGCGACGCCAAGGGCGAAGCGGTGACGCTATTCTCCGGTGCGCCCGAAGCGCTGCGCGCCGTGTTCGACACCGCCGTCGGCCGCGAAAGCCAGTTGATCGAAACGCGCACCGGGCTTTATTTCCTGGTGCGCCCCGATGGCGTGACGCCGTCGCAGCGCAAGGATTTCGCCGCCGTGCGCGACGAGGTCGCCACGTTGTGGGCCACACAGCGCCGCGACGAAAAGGCCGCGGAGCGCGCCAAGGAAGTGCTGACCGCCATCGCGGGCGGCGAGGCGCTGGAAGCCGTCGCACTGCGCTTCAATCTGCGCATCGAACCGATCGAGCCGGTTCTGCGCACCGGCGACACGTCGCGCAACATGCCCGCGCAAATCGCCGCGCGGCTGTTCGCGCTAAAGCCTGGCGAAGCGGCGGTGACGCCGGGGCTGGAAGGCCAATATGTCGTGCGCATGAAGGAAATCGTGCCCGCCGACCCGGCCGCGGATGCGGCGGGCGTCGAGCAGATCCGCACGCAGCTTCGCCAGGACATGGCCAACGATCTGGTCGCGGAATACACGCAAGGTCTGCGCACGCGGCTTGGCGCGCAGGTCAATCGCGCGGTCGTCGATCGCTTGAACGCGCCGAACTAAAGGATCAGCTCGCCGTCCGGACCATCAACTCGCGGCGGACCTCGTCGGCGAGTTTGAGGCCGAGTGCGATCATCACCGCCCCCGCGAACAGGTCCAGGCGGCGCGCCAAGCGCAGATATTGCGCGCGCGCGAAACCGGTCGAGAAGAACAGCGCCAAGAAGCCGTACCACGCCGACGACTGCACGGCGATGATCGCCAGGATCGCGACATAGACCCAGCCAGGTGCGTGCGGCGGCACGGCGAGCAGGAAGGCGCTGGTCCAGAACACGGCGGATTTGGGATTGCTGAGCGTCGTCGTGAGGCCCATCACGAACGGGCTTTTGCCGAAGATGCGCGGCGGGGCCGCCGCCATCTCCCCCGCCCCTTTGCGAAGTCCTGCGCGAATCATCCGCACGCCGACATAGATCAGATATGCGGCCCCGACGAGGCGCAGCGTGCGATAGAGCCAGCCGGCTTCGAGCAGCAACGCGCCCACGCCCCAAAGTGCGAGCGCCACCCAGATCAGCGACGCGACGGCCACGCCCGCGACGGTCAACAACCCTTCGCGGCGCGAGCGCGTCGCCGATTGCCAGCTGACCACCACCGTATTGGGGCCGGGCAGCATCGCCATCAGGATATGCATGCCCGCGAGGGCAAGCAGATTGGGGAGGAATTCCAAAATTCAGACCGGGCCGGCGTAGCCGAAACCGGCTTTCTCGATCGCGATCTGCACGATCGCTTCGCTAGGCCCACCGGCGACATGCACGATACCGTCGTCGAGATCGATATCGATCTTCGCGGCCGGGGCCGCCGCGTTCACCGCTTTCGTCACCGCCCGCGCGCAACCGCCGCAGGTCATACCCGTCACTCGATAGGATACCGCTTCCAAGGCACTTCGCCTCCGTTCCAAACCGGCGCCGACGATTCGGGCGCCACACGGGCCGTTTGCCGGATGGCCGGCTGCGCGGCCGTCGCGACTTCTTGAATATTACGGCTTGCCGGTGCGGGAAGCTCAAGCGCCACCAGTGGGGCCGAAGGGGCCGGCGTCTCGCGCAGGCGCTGGCGCACGATCGCGGACGCCGCGACCAATTGCAGCCCGCGCGCTTGCATGCCCGGCAGGAATTGGGCGAGCGCTTCGATCGTCGCTTCGTGCGGATGGCCGATGGCGATGGCCGAGCCGCGGCGCGAGGCCACACGCTCCAGCTCCGCGAGTTGGACGCGGATCGCGCGCGCGTCGATCTCGTTGTCGAGGAACACGTCGCGCCCGGCGGCGGCGACACCGCTTTGCTTGGCGACGTCGAGCCCGACCGAGGAACCGGCGGTGCGGCTATCGACGAACAGAAGCCCGCGCGCCGCGAGTTCGGCGAGCACGGGGCGCATCGCGCGCAAATCGCGCGTGAACTTGCTGCCCATATGGTTGTTGAGCCCAACGGCGAGCGGCAAGCGATCGAGCGAGGCCGCCGTGCGCGCGCGGATATCTTCATCCGTCAGCGACACGCGCAAGGCGCCGGGGCCGGGATCGTCGCGGCCCTCCGGCTCCATCGGCAGATGCAGCATGATCTCGTGCCCGTTGGCGCGGGCGCCGCGCGATTGCGCGTCGATATCGGGCGCATAGGCGAGGTAGGAGAAAGTCAACGGACCCGGCAGCGCCGCAAGACGCGCGGCGCGCGCGCGGTCCATGCCCATATCGTCGATGATGATCGCGACGTAAGCGCCCGTGCGGATCGAAGGGGCCGGAATGGCGCGGCTTTCCCAGCCGCCATCGCTCGCGACCGCGACGGGGCGCGGCGGTACCGGTGCGGGTGCGGCGACCACGCCTTCGCGGCGAATGCCGAAGAAAGGTCCGGCCGGTTCGCGCGCCGGTTCGGCGGGGGCGGCGATCTGCGGCTCGACGACGGGTTCGGCCGCATTCTGCGGCGCGACTTGCTGGGTTGCGGCGGCTTGGCTCGCCTGGAACTCGGTCCAGCCCCACGCCAACACGGCCGCCAACGGGACCGCGATCACCGCGGCCCGGCCGAACTCGCGCACGAATCCCCCGGACATGGCCATGGAGGCTCCATACACCGATTCGCGCGCGACTCCGGCAAGCTACCCGCAATGCGGTTTGCCGGAGGCGAGGTCTTCGAGGATCGGGCAGTCCGGCCGATCGTCGCCGTGGCATTTGGCGACCAGCGTGTGCAACGTCGCGCGCATCGATTGCAGCTCGGCGATCTTGCGTTCGATATCGTCGATATGGCGCTGGGCGACTTCACGCACCTGCTGGCTCGCGCGTTTGCGGTCGCGCCACAGCGCCAGCAGATCGCCGACTTCCTTCACCGAGAACCCCAGCGAGCGCGCACGATGGATGAAACGCAACTCCGCGATCTCTTGTTCGCCGTAGTCGCGATAGTTGTTGTCGCGCCGCGACGCGCGCGCGATCAAACCCACGCTTTCGTAATAGCGGATCGACTTGGCGCTGATGCCCGCCTTCTCCGCCGCTTGGCCGATATTCATTTCGTCTCTCCGTCGAATTTCCAGCCGCGCAGGCGCAGCGAATTGGCGACCACGCTGACCGAGGACAGCGCCATCGCCGCCCCCGCGATGGCGGGGCTGAGCAAGCCCAGCGCCGCGAGCGGCACGCCCGCGACGTTGTAGGCGAAGGCCCAAAACAGATTGCCGGCGATGCGTTTGCGGATCGCGCGCGACAAATCAATCGCGGCGGGCACCAGCATGGGATCGGCGCGCAGCAGCACAATGCCCGCCGTCCCGATGGCCGCATCGCTGCCCGTGCCCATCGCGAAACCGCAATCGGCGGCGGCGAGGGCCGGCGCATCGTTCACGCCGTCGCCGACCATGCCTACGCGCTTACCCTGCGCTTGGAAAGCGCGGATCGCGTCGGCCTTGCCGGCGGGCAAAACCTCCGCGCGCACATTGTCGATGCCGAGCTTCGCCGCTGTCGCGTGCGCGGCCGCCTGACGGTCGCCCGACAGCAGCGCCACTTCGACGCCGAGTTTCTTGATTGCGGCGATGGCGGCGGCGGCCGAAGCGCGCGGCGCATCTTCCAATGCGATCAAGCCGAGCGCGCGCGTACCTTCCGCCAGCAAAGTCGGCGTTTGGCCCAAGGCTTCGGCCGCATCGATGGCGCTTTGCAGCGCCGACAAATCGACGCCGCTTTCGCTCATGTAGCGCAGCGAACCCAAGAAAAGGTCGCGGCCCTCGACACGGCCCGACACGCCGCGCCCCGGATGGGCGCGGAAATCCTCGGCCGCAGCCGCCGGGCCGGGTGCCGCTTTCAAGATCGCTTGCGCCAGCGGATGTTCGGAGCGCGCTTGCAACGAAGCCGCCAAGCGCAGCGTCTGCGCATCGCCCGCAACGGACGCGACGCGCGGTTTGCCCTCGGTCAACGTGCCGGTCTTGTCGAACACCACGAGATCGACATGCGCGGCATGTTCCAGCGCGTCGGCGTCGTGGATCAGCAAACCGGATTTGGCGGCCGCCCCCGTCCCTACGACGATCGCCGTAGGTGTCGCAAGGCCCAGCGCGCAAGGGCACGCGATCACCAACACGCTGATCGCGGCGACAAGGCCCGTGTCGAGATCGCCGTCGAGCAGCCACCAGCCGAGCAGTGCTGCGATCGCAACCAGAACGATCGCGGGCACGAATACGGCCGAGATGCGATCGACCAGACGCTGGATCGGCGGCTTCGAGGCTTGCGCGTTTTCGACCAACGCCACGATGCGCGACAAGGCCGTGTCGGCGCCCGAGGCCGTCACCTTCACGTCGAGCGATCCCGTCCCGTTGAGCGCGCCGCCGACGACATTGTCGCCGCTGTCCTTGGCGACGGCGCGGCTCTCGCCGGTCAGCATCGCTTCGTCGGCTTCGGATTTGCCCGCGATCACCACGCCGTCGGCCGGGAAACGTTCGCCCGGCCGCACGCGCACGACATCGCCGGGGGCGAGCAGATCGGCATCGATCTCGGTTTCTTCGTCGCCCGAAACGCGATGTGCTTTGGCGGGGGCAAGGGCCAGAAGCCCGCGCACCGCATCGCCCGCCGCGCGCTTGGCGCGGGCTTCCAGGAACTTGCCGAGCCGGATCAGCGCGATCACGACGGCGGCCCCTTCCAGGTAGTGGTGCGCGTGACCGCCGGGCGGATGACTTGCGATCAGCCAGGCGCTGTAGAAGAACGCGGCACTCGTGCCCAGCGCCACCAGAAGATCCATATTGCCAGTACCCGCGCGCAACGCCCGCCAGCCCGCGACATAGAAACGCGCGCCTAGCCAGAACTGCACCGGTGCCGCCAAAGCGAGGGCGAGATAGCCGGGCAGCGAAAAATCGAACCAACCCCAATGGGCGGCCATCTCGGCGACCAGTGGGGCCGACAAGACGAAAGCGAGGATCGTCAGCCGCTTTTCGTGCGCCAGATCGGCCGCGTCGCGGGCGGCTTGTGTCGCCGCGCGTTCGCCTTTGTCCGACCAGGCGGCGGCGTCATAGCCCGCATCGCGCACACGCTCGATCGCTGCGCGCAGCACATCGCCCGCTGCGCCCGAGATATCGAGCCGCGCCTTCTCGGTCGCGAGATTGACGCGGGCCTGGGCAACGCCTGGCACTTGGGCGAGCGCTTTCTCGACGCGGCCAACGCACGAGGCGCAAGTCATGCCGCCGATCTTCAGATCGAGCGTGGCGGGTGGGGCGGTCCGGAGGGGCGAAATTGTGTCCATGACCCGATCTTGATCCTTCCTGTTCTGGTAAGGTCAAGGTTATATGACGAAACCGGTCGGACCGGATGGGGGCAACTTGCCGCAGCCCCCGGATTAAGCGTTAATTCGTCAAAACCTGCGCATATGGATGGATGATGATTCGCGCCCGATTTCTGCTGCTCGCCGCCTTCGCCGGGGCCTTGGCCGCCTGCACCGAGCGCCTGCCGCCGGGCGGCGTGGCCACGCTCGACGGGATTTACGAAGGCGACGTCACCCGCTCCTCCGGGCCCGTCTATAACTGCCCCACCTCGTTCAAGCTGCGCCTCACCGTCAAAGCGGGTGAAGCGCGCGGCGAAATTTTCGACAGCCAGCAGCCCGACCTGGTCGTCGACCGGGTCCTCGCCTTCGTCGAAGCGGATGGGCGCGTGATAACGGCGTTCCGCGCCAGCGGGGAGACTTACGGCGTCGACGGACGGTTCGGCGCATCGACATTCACGGCGCTCGCCAACGGCCGCACTTGCAGCATGTCGGCCTTCGCGCGCAGAAAACAGTGACCGATCCCGTCAATCTCCGGCAGACGGTCCGCCTCGGACCGCGTTCGCTGGGCCGGACGCGCTATCGCTTCGCGCTGCTGGGCCTGGCGCTGGCGATGGCGGTGGGGTTCTTCGGCTATTTCGTCTACAGCGCGACGCACGCGACCGACCGCGCGCGCGCCGACGCGACGCGCGAAATGCGCATTCTCGCCTCGGTCCTGTCCGATCAAGCCGACAGCGTGATCGCGCGCGTCGAGTTCGTCGTCGCGACCGTCGCCAACGAAGCGGCGAGCGTCGCCAATCCCGACGGCTGGACGAATACGATCCGCCTGTCCGCGATGCTCGGCCGGTTTCTCAGCGCCGATGGCGGCTTCCGGTCCTTCGCCGTCTTCGACACGCGCGGCAACATCGCCGCCAGTGCCGGCGCGCCGCCGCGCGAAATGCCCGCCGCCGTCGGCGCCGCCGTTATGCGGGCCATCGCCGATCCCGCGAGCGGCACCGCGATCCTGCGCCCGCAATTGGTCGACGAAGGCCCGGCCCTGTTCGCCATCGCGCCGATCACCGGCGTGCTGCCGGGCCAAGTCATCGGCGCGATCGCGGCGGAGATCCCCGCCGCCGCCTTCGCGCGCTTCTATCTCGGTCTCGAAGACGGGCGCGGACGCGAATTGGCGCTGGTCGATACGCGCGGCTGGGTCGTGGTGCGCGCACCCGACGACATGCGCTATCTCGACCGCGCGCTCAATACCTTGCCTTTCGCCGGTCTCGTGCGCGCGGCCGAGGCGGCGAACGGCGCACCTATCGTCGCCACGCTGCCGGGTCTCGACGGGATCGAGCGCGTGAGCGTGGCGCGGCGCGTCGCCAACCGGCATTTCGCGGTCGTCGCGGGCGCGCCCACGAACAATTTCATGGCCGAATGGCGCGGCACGCTGGGGATCAGCATGCCCTTCTCCGCGCTCGTCGTCGCGGCATTCCTGTTCCTGCTGCTGTCGCTGGGCCGGCATTTGGGGCGCGTCGAGGATTCGGAGGCCTCGCTGCTGGAATCCGAGCGCCGCTTCCAAACGCTGGTCGGCAACGTGCCGGGCATCGTGTTCCAGCGCATCCAGCCGCCCGGCGGCCGGGCGGATTTCGTGTGGATCAGCGAAGGTGTCGAACGCCTGCTGGGCCTGTCGCGCGAAGCGGCGGCGCGAGACGGCGGGCGCATCCTCAACGAATACACCCATCCGCGCGATCTCGAATCTTTGCGCCGCGCCTACAAACGCTCGGCCGAAGATATGCGGCCGATCCACTGGACCGGCCGCGTGCGTCACGCGAACGGCGAGCAGCGCTGGTTCGAAATCACCTCGCGCCCGCGCCGCCAAGCGGACGGCGCGGTGATGTGGGAAGGCATCGCGCTCGACGCGACCGAGCGTAAACGCGCGGAAGACTCGCTCGCCATTCTGCGCGAACAGCTCGAAGCAAAGCGCGCCCAGCTCGAACTCGCCCTCGCCAACATGGCGCAAGGCATCGCCGTCTACGACCGGCGCATGCGCCTGATCGTGCGCAACGCGCGCTATCTCGAACTCTTCAAGCTCAGCGAAAGCGAAGCGCGCGAGGGCGCATCGCTGATCGATCTGCTGCGCGTGTCGATCCGCAAAGGCCATTACGACGACGAAGCCGCGCGCGAGGCGGTCCGCGGACGCATCAAGGGCGCGCGCTGGCGCAAGCCCGTGACGATCATCCAGCGCCTGACGGACGGGCGCGTGATCGACGTCTATATGCGCCCGATCGAGGGCGGCGGCCATGTCGCGACCTTCACCGACATCACCGCGCGCGAAGCGACCGAAGCGGCGCTGCGCGAGGCGAAGGAAACCGCCGAACTCGCCGACCGCGCCAAGTCGCAGTTCCTGGCCAATATGAGCCACGAGCTGCGCACGCCGCTCAACGCCATCATCGGCTTCGCCGAGATCATGAACGACCAGTTGTTCGGGCCGCTGGGCGACGCGCGCTACGCCGAATACATCAAGGACATCGAGGAATCGGGCAAGCATCTGCTGACGCTGATCAACGACATTCTGGACCTGTCGAAGATCGAGGCGAACGAAGCGACGTTGCGCGAAGAACAGGTCGATCTGGGCGGCGTGTTCGAATCCTGCGCGCGGCTGGTGCGCGAACGCGCGCAACGCGCGCGCGTCGAACTGCGCGTGCCGTCGGGCGGCGATCTGCCTGTCGTGTGGGCCGATCGCGGAAAGCTGAAACAGATTTTGCTGAACCTGCTGTCGAACGCGGTGAAGTTCACCCAAGCCGACGGCGCGGTCGACGTCGAAACGGGTTTGCGCGAAAACGGCGGCGTGTTCGTGCGCGTGCGCGATACCGGGATCGGTATGCGCACGGAGGATATTCCCCTGGCGCTGCAACCCTTCCGCCAGATCGAAAACACGCTCGCCCGCAAGCACCAGGGCACGGGGCTGGGCCTGCCCTTGTCGCTATCGCTCGCCCGGATGCACGGTGGCGACCTCGAAATCGCGTCGGAGCCCGCCAAGGGCACGTCGGTGACGCTGGTCCTGCCCCCCGACCGCACCGTCGCCCCCCACGGCGCGCGCGAAACCGAGCCCAGTGTGGCCGAATTCCTGGCCGGGCGGGATACCGGCGGCGCCTGACAGCGCCCGCCAA
>VFQU01001499.1_pt1 | contig 13465 bp, 8 predicted proteins | sample 3512311 | NCBI WGS metagenome assembly VFQU01 (sample SAMN10412377, study PRJNA504923) | tailings metagenome | isolation source: Relicate 3 Philex TSF3 active mining site | place: Philippines: Tuba, Benguet | collected 2017-08-29 | reverse complement strand
GGGAGGCTTGGCCAGGAACTGGTCATACCAGAAGGCCATCGGCGTCTCCATCAGCGCGGAACCGAAGGCGACGAGCCATTTGCGATAGGCCTGATCGGCGATGTCCTTCCAGACCAGCGACGGCCAGGACTGAACGATCCGGAAGGAGCGGTTTTCCCGATCCTCGTTCTCGTCCCATGCCCAGTCGAAGGCGAGACGCTCCTTGTCCGTGAGCAGGCTTTCGAGCTTGCTCTCAATGAGGTCGAGGTCCGCCTTTGGAATGGCGTTTTCGACCACCAGCCATCCTTGTTTGGCGAAGGTATCGATCTGTTCCTGAGTGGGCTGGGGGAAGGACATCGGGACCTCTGCGCTGGCGCATTTGCGGGAACGAAAGAAAGTTAGTGGTCGCTAGGTAATTGGTCAAGGCGGGTCGAGGGACGGTGCGCCCTGGCGTCGGCGCCTGACCTTGCGAGCGGGCTTGGAGGGTCAGTCTCGGGGCAGGGCGGCGCCGCGCCGAAGCTCCTCGAGGTTGGCCTCGTGCGTGGCTTGGTCGATGCTGAACCGGGAGACGATGAACATCGCGATGATGTTTCCGCCCACAATCAGAGGCACGGCGGTGAAGATCAGCTGACTCATGATGGACATGTCGACGGTGCCTGGAATGGCTTTTGCCGGGAACGCCACCCAGGTCAGGAGCACGCCGGCGACCACGGCGCCCAGCGCCGCCCCCCATTTGTCCAGCAGGCCGAACGCCCCGTACAGCACCCCCTCCGAGCGCAGGCCGGACTTGACCGCGATGTCATCCGCTGCGTCCGCGAGCAGGGAGTTGAACATGATCAGGAAACCGATCGAGAAGGCCACGGCCAGGAACCCCGAGACGATCAGAAGCCCCAGGAGCGCCCCCGAGCCCGAGGGGGGCGTGAGGCCCAGCCCTTGCCCGACAAATGGAAAGCTGAAGCTGAGCGCCCATCCGATGTAGCAGGCCATCAGGAACGGCTTCTTGCCGATCCGGGCGGAGATGCGGGGAGCGCCCCAGAGCATCAGGATCGCCGCGAATGGCGATGCGAACAGCACATAGGCCAGGTCTTGTGGCTTCAGCAGCCAGAAGTGCAGGAAGAAATAGGCCTGCAGCCCGAACTGGACGCCGCCGCCGAAGCCATTGAGCAGGGTGGTGCCCATCAGGAACTGCAGCGGACGGTGGGAGATGATGAACAGCATCTCCTTGAAGGTCTGGCCCAGGGTGGTCCGGCGCACGGCCGGAACGTGCAGGTGGCGGATCCGCCCATGGGTCGACAGTGAGGCGGTGATGATCACCACGAAGATCACGACAGCCGCGAACAGGCCGAACTCGGCGTACCGCTCCCGGTTCAGGGCGCCCAGAGGGTTGGCGGCGTCCTCGCGAAGGAAGACCTGGTAGAGGATGGCGTTCATCGCCGCCGCGCCGCCGTAGATGAAGAAGTAGCGCCAGGCGATCAGCGCGGTGCGATCGTGGTAGTCGGGCGCCAGCTCCGGGGCGAGCGCAAGGGAGGGGATCTCGTAGAACGAGACGGCGATGCGTACGAACAGCAGCATCCCGATCATGAACACGAGAAGCCCGCTGGTTCCGAGAGTCTGGGGCGCATGCCACATCAGGATGATGCCGATCGCCGAAGGCAGGGCGGAAGCGTACATCAACAGGTGCCGGCGGCCCCAGCGGCTGCGCAGATTGTCGGAAAACCGGCCGATCATCGGATCGATGACGCTGTCGACCAGGATGGTCAGCGCCAGGGCGATGCCGACCCAGGCGGCGTTCAGCCCGATGACCTGGTTGAAGTAGAGCTGCAGCACCGAGCCCGAAAGCACGGTCGCCGAGACACCGTAGGCGAGGGAGCCGAAGCCGTAACCGAGGCGGACGCCGAACCCGAGGGGCGGCGGTGAGCCGGACTGTTCCGCTGCGGGTTCGCGGAGCGCGGCCGTCGCGTCCACTTCGGAGGCGGGGATCTCGGTACCCGTCGTCACTTTGCGCTCCCATCAACTTTCGGCTGGAGCAGCGCCGAGCCCAGCAGGGTCTGCAGAAGCGGCGTTACCGGATAGGGCGTGTGGCGGTACTGTCGGAAGCCCTCGGCGTGCTCGACCCCGAAGAACTCGCCCTGCTGCCGCGCCCAGGCCTCCATCGCGGCTTCGAAGTCGCCGACGCCGTGCTGCTTGGCGACCCAGGCGATCTGGCTTTGGTGACAGGCGAGCATCGCCCGCTTCACGTCCAGCAGGTCGGAAACCTCGATCCCGAACTCCGGCGCCACCCGAACGCCGACCCGGTCATGGCCGCCTGCGGGGTCGCAGAAGTAGAGATGCGGGATGGCGTCCAGCGGCGGGGCGTCGCCGGTGCGGTAGTTGGGAACGGGGGCCGCGAAACAGGCGTCGCGCGCCAGGAGGCTGATCGTCTCGTGGTCGGGGTGGTAGTCCACCGGAGACGACGTGATCACGATATCGGCCTGGACTTCGCGCAACAGCTCCGTGACCCGGCGCCGCGTCGCATCGTCATTGAATACGCCCAGATCCGGGAGTCCGACGCATCGGTAATCGGCCTTGATGATGCCGGCAGCGGCTGCGGCTTCGGTCCGGCGGATGAGGGCGGTCACGTCCGGCTCATGTTCTGCTGAGCCGCAGTCGCCGGCGGTCGCGGTGGCGATCGTGACCTGATGGCCCTGGCGGGCCAGCAGCGCCAAGGCGCCGGCGGCCAGCATCTCGATGTCGTCAGGGTGGGCGTGCAGCGCCAGGATTTTCGCCATGCCGTCAGCGCGCCTCGGTCTTGGCGGTCTGCGTCACGAGGGAAGCCTCGGTCTGGTTAGGGATGTGGACATGGTGCGAGGCTCTGCGCTTGACCGGCGGGGTTGAGGAAAGTTAGTGATCACTAAGTAATTGGTCAAGGAGGTGTGATGTGAGCTCGGGAGGCGGCCCTTTGAGCTATTCCGGCGCGACAGCCGAACGCGTGGCGTTTCCCATGGGCGGGCTGGGCGCCGGCATGGTGTGCCTCTCCGGGACCGGAGCGCTCACCACCGTCTCGGTGCGCAACGCCCCCGCCTTGCTGAACGAGCCTTTCGCCTTCGGCGCGGTGCGTTGGTCGGCCCCGTCGGGGGAGGGCGCGCGCGTGCTCGAAGGCCCGGTCCCGGCCTGGAAGGTCACCTTTCCATGGCCCGACTCGACCGGAACCGGACGTGGACAGCAGGGCAAGACCTTCGGCCTGCCCCGGTTCCCCGGCAGCCGCTTCGAGCCCCGGTTTCCGTTCTCCACCCTGACCCTTGACCCTTGCGAAGGACCGCTGCTCTGCCGCCTCACGGGCTGGAGCCCCTTTGAGCCGGGGGATGCGGACGCCTCGAGCCTCCCGGTCGCGGCCATCGAGTATGAATTCGGAAATCGGTCTGCTGAACGGGCCGAGGTGATCTTCTCCTTCCACGCCCGGAACTTCATGCGGATCGCCGGCGCGGACGGGACGGCCGGCGTCGCCGCCACCGGCGGACAGGTCCGCCTGTGGCAGTCGGGCAGCAGCGACAAGCCGGAGCAGGAAGGCGCCTTCACCATCGCTTGCGACGCCGCCGAGACGATCGCGAGCGCGCGCTGGTTCAGAGGCGGCTGGTGGGATCCGGTCACCGATCTGTGGCGCGGCGTCGCCGAGGGGCGGATTCCGCCGGCCGGCGCCCACGAAGACGGCGACCCCAGCGATGGCGGCAGCCTCTATGTCCCCTTCACCCTGGATCCGGGCGAGACCCGCCGTGTGCGGCTTCGGCTGTCCTGGTTCGTCCCCAAGACCTCGCTGCGAAGGGGCGCCGGTCCGTTCGACCCCAAGGGCCGCACGGACGGGACCGAGACCCATGTGCCCTGGTACGCCGCTCACTTCGCCGATGCCGACACGCTGGCCAGTTTCTGGGCCGAGAACTACGACGACCTTCGCGAGCGGTCCGAAACTTTCGCCGACTGCCTCGCCGAACAGGCCCTGCCGCTCGAAATCAAGGATGCCGTCTCGGCAAACCTGACCATCCTCAAGTCACCCACGGTGGAGCGTCAGGCCGACGGCCGGCTGTTCATGTGGGAAGGTTGCGCCGACAACGAAGGCAGCTTCGAGGGCTCCTGCACACACGTCTTCAACTACGCCCAGTCGATCCCTCACCTGTTCCCGGCCCTTGAGCGCACTCTCCGGGAGACTGAGTTCTTCGAGAACCAGGACGAGACGGGCCACCAGAATTTCCGCGCCCAGATTCCGATCCGGCCGAACCCCCGGCGGGCCAGAGCCGCCGCCGACGGCCAGCTTGGCGGTATCGTGAAGGTATACCGCGACTGGCGCATCTGCGCCGATGACGCCTGGCTTCGCCGGCTCTGGCCGCGCATCGTCGCAAGCCTCGACTACGCTATCCGAACCTGGGACCCGGAGGAGGCCGGCTGGCTGACCGAACCCCACCACAACACCTATGACATCGAGTTCTGGGGGCCTGACGGCATGGCGGGGACCCTCTACCTCGCCGCGCTTCGCGCCGCCGCGGCGATGGCCGAAGCGCTGGGGGAATCCGGCGCCCGCTACGGCGCCCTGGCGGACAAGGCTGTGGCGCGTCTGGAGGGGGAGCTATTCAACGGCGAATACTTCGTCCAGAAGGTCCTGTGGGACGACCGCGCCCTTGCCGGCGACATGTCCGAGGAGTCCCGAGAAAGCGTCCGGCGCGAGGGGCCGAAGTACCAGTACGCCGGCGGCTGTCTCTCGGACGGCATCATCGGCGAATGGCTGGCGCAGGCGTCCGGTCTTGAGACCGGCCTGGATGCGCGGAAGGTCGCCTCGCACCTGCGCGCCGTCCACCGCTACAACTTCCGCGCCTCGCTGCGCGACCACGCCAATCCTCAACGCCCGGCCTATGCCCTGGGCGAGGAGGCCGCGCTGTTGCTCTGCAGCTGGCCCAACGGCGCCGCGCCCCACTTCCCGTTCGTCTACAGCGACGAGGCCTGGACCGGGATCGAGTATCAGGTCGCCGCCCATCTCATCCGGCACAGGGAGGTCGAAGCCGGCCTTGAGATCGTGCGAGCCGCCCGCGCGCGTTACGACGGACGCGTCCGCAACCCCTTCAGCGAGTTCGAATGGGGCCATTGGTACGGCCGGGCGATGTCGTCCTGGTCCCTGCTGCAGGCCATGACCGGTCAGGACTACGACGCCCGCACCCGCTGCCTGACCCTGGCCCCCGCCGTTGCCGGTGATGTCTCGGCCCTGCTGGCCACCGAGCGTGGCTACGGGTTGGTCGGCGTTCGCGCCGGCGAGCCCTTCATCGAGGTTCGCGGCGGCGACATCATCGTCGATCGGCTCGACTACCGGCCCTACGGCAGCGCCCCGTGATCCCGGTCGAAACCCTGCCGACCCCGGCGGTCCTTGGTCAGCAGCTGGCCCGGGAGATCCTTGCCGGGGTGCGCGAGGCCGAGGCGTCGGGGAGAAACTTCGTTCTCGGCTGCCCGGCGGGTCGTACGCCGCTGCCGGTCTACCAGGCGCTGGTCGAGGCGGCGGGCGCGATCGATCTCGGACGCCTGCACCTGATCATGATGGATGAATTCGTGGAGCGTGATGGAGAGGCGTGGCGACGCGTCCCCACGAGCGCGCACAACAGCTGCGCGGGCTTCGCCATTCGTCATCTCCTCGATCGGCTTCCAGGGCTTCCGGCTTCGAACCTGCATGTGCCCGATCCGCAGGATCCGGCGGCCTACGAGACGCTGATCAGCGATTTGGGCGGCATCGACCTCTTCCTCCTGGCCTCCGGCGCCACGGACGGCCATGTGGCGTTCAATCCGCCAGGCACGCCGCTGGAGAGCGTCACGCGGATCGTCGCCCTGGCCAGGGAGACGCGGGAGGACAACCTCTCGACCTTCCCGATGTTCGGATCGCTGGAGGCGGTGCCCAGCCACGGGGTAAGCATCGGGCTGGGGACGATCGTCCACCATTCCCGCTCCGCCGTCATGATGATCCATGGGCGCCACAAGGGACCCGCCCTGGCGCGCCTCACCCGGAGCGACAGGTTCTGCCCGTCGTGGCCGGCGAGTGTGATCTCCGCCTGCCGCAACCCCCGGATCCTGGTCGATGAGGCGGCGGCCCAGGCAGCCTAGCCCGCCGTTTTTCCGCGCAAGCTCGGCGAGATGGGCTGGCGCCCCAAAAGCGCATTGTCAAAACACCTAGTGATCACTAAGTGATCTGTCAGTTGGAGGATGCCGTGCAACAGCGCAAGAAACACCGGATCGCCGTCATCGGGCTTGGCATGCGCCTCGGCATGCTGCTGCGTGCAGCCAGCGCTGAAGGCTGGGACTTCGATCTCTCGGGTTATGTGGATCCTGACCCTGTTGGCCTGCCGCTGCTTGCCGAGCAGGGCGTTGATGCCGGGCGGTCCTATCCGGACATCCAGGCGCTGCTGGCTGACGGATCGTACGACCTGGTGATGATCGGGTCCCCCAACCACCTGCACCTGCAGCACCTGACCGAGACGCTGGAGCGCCATCCCGGCTTTGTCTTCATCGAGAAGCCGATCGTGCGGACGGAGGAGGAGTCTTTCGAGGCGGCCCGTCTGATCCGCGAGCGCGGCCGTGGGCGCGTGCTGGTCGGCCTGGTGGCGCGTTCCGCACCGATCGTGCGGACGGCGTTCGAGCGGCTCGATGCCGGCGTGATCGGCGACATCATCTCCATCGACGCGACCGAGCACCTGCCCCCGGCCCACGGCGCCTACCTCGCCCGGAACTGGCGCCGGCGGGCCGAGTGGGGCGGGTCCTACATGCTCGACAAGGTCTGCCACGACTTCGACATCCTGGGCCGAATGGTCGGCGCTCGCCCCGTTCGGGTGGCCAGCTTCGGCGGCCGGCGCATCTTCAACGCCGAGGCCGTGCAGCAGTCCCGCGATCAGGGGCCGGCGATCCTTCGCCGCCTCTCCGGCTGGAACGCCGCGCCGGATATCAGCGGCGCGGACATGGATGTCACCGACCACCAGGTCGCCATCGTCGAATACGCCAACGGGGTGCGGCTCTCCTTCCACTCCAACACCAGCGCGGCGGCGCCTGAGCGGCGCTGGAACCTGGTGGGCAGAAACGGAACCCTGACGATAGACCTGGTGCAGAACACGCTGGTCATCACGCCGCTCGAGGCGCGAGGCACCGTCGAACAGTTGCGCTGGCGCGGCCCGCAAGGCGATTCCCACGGCGGCGCCGATCAGGCGATGGCCCGCGATCTGGTGGCCGCCCTGGACGGCGAACGGGACTTCCCTGTGTCGGTCACCGATTCGCTCGTCGCCGGCCTGACGGTCATGGCCATCGACCGCGCGCTGAGCGAAGCGCGCATCGTCGACTGCACGCCGCTGTGGTCCCGGCTGGACGCCGCTGAAGCCGGCGTCGCCGCGTGAGGTCGACCTCACTCCGGGTGATCGGCATCGACGCCGGCGCCACCAAGACCGCCGCTGTTGCCGACATGTTGGAGGGCGGCGCGATCGAGCGGCTTCGCACGGGTCCCAGCGCGATTGTGGGTATGCCGGATGCCCGCGCGCTGGCGGTGCTGCGCGAGATCGTCGACCGGCTGGCGCCCCAGCGCGAGACCCTGGCCCAGGTGACGATCGGTCTCAGCGGGGTCGATTTCGCCGAAGAGCAGCCCGAGCAGCACCGCCGCGTCGCGGAAGCCATCGGCGTGCCGAAAGACCGGCTGCTGCTGGTCAACGACAGTCTGGTGGCGCTCGCAGGCGCTGCGACCCTCGATCGCGCGACCCTGGTTCAGCATGGCACCGAGGTGACCATGGCCTGGCGGCCAAGGGTCGGCGAGGAGAGCGTGTTCGACAGTGTGGGGATCGCCGACTGCTTTGACCTGCGGCTGAGAACCGTGCCGTTGGTCGCCCGCATGCTGGATGGAAGAACCCCGGCGACCCCGCTGAAGGATCTGGTGCTGGCCCATTGTGGCGTGGACGCCAGGGCCTTCCCCCGCTGGGTGATCCGCGATCCGGGCGCGAAGGACCGGATTCTCAAGGTCGGTCCGGTGGTGTTCGGCGCCTGGCAGGACGGTGACCCGGCCGCCGCCCAGCTGGTCGATGCGGCGGTCGATGACTATGTCACCGCGACAGTGGCCATGGCGGCCCGAATGGGGCCGGGGGCTTTCCAGGCCTGCTTTGGCGGGGGCACGATCACACAGGGCGGCGCAGCCCTGCTCACCACCATCGGCGAACGGTTGTCCCGGCGCCGTCCCGACGCGAGCCTGGTCTCGCCGACGAGGTCGCCGGAAGACGGGGCGCTCATTCTCGCGCGCCGCGCCGCGAACCTGGCGGCCGTCCGCTAGCCCGAAGTCAGGCCAGAATTCGCGCCTGCATGTGTCCGATGAAATAGCGCATTGCTTCGGCCATCGAAATCCGTCCGTCGCTCAACAGCCACTGCAGGCGCAGGCCGTCCAGCGTCGCAAGCATCAGCGCCGCCTCCATCAGGGGATCGAAGTCGGTGCGGAAGACGCCGGCGTCGCGGCCGGCCTCGAAGGACCGGACAAGCCGGTTGCGGAACGTCTCGTAGCGCCGCTTGAAGTACTCATTGAACTCGGAGCCGGCCTCCAGGTGCTCGGCCGACATCAGGACGTCCAGGGCGGTGAGCACCGGGTCGTCCTCCAGCACCTTCCCGAATTCCGCCCATGAGGCGATGTAGTGGGCGTTCGCCGTGTCCAGGTCCCCCGCCATACGGGTTTCCTGCTCCCGGTCGGTCTCCTCCAGCACCGCCAGCAGGAGCGCGCTCTTGGTGGGGAAGTGATAGAGCAGACCGGCGTCGGTGATGCCGATTTCCTCTGCCAGCATGGCGAGGCTGGTGCCCCTGAAGCCGCGTTGGGCGAACAGCTTGCGCGCGCCCTGGAGAATCTCCGCGCGGCGCTTGCGACCCCGCGGTTGCCGCGTCCCTGGCGCGGAAGGGGGGGCTTCGGGGGAACCTTCGATCATCTGCAAACCTTGCGGGAACTCGCGGCCATACGCCAGAGGCGCAGCGCCAGATTGGCCGTTGATACGGAGAAGGGCGATGAGGCTCGACCGGCCTCATCGCCAAGTTCGCCGGGGGAGGTCGCCGGCGGCGTCTCTAGAAGTCCATGTCGAAGGACAGGCCGATGGTCCGGACCGAGTTGTAGTTCCACGACTGCAGGATCGCCGTGGGGTCTGCCGTGACATGGGACAGGAAGCTCGGCACGTACTCGTCCGCGCAGTTCTTGCAGAAGAGCGAGGCCCTGAAGCGTCCGCCGAACCGGTAGGTGACGCTGGCGCCGAAGATGTCCACGCCGCCCAGGGCCGTACCAGGGTCGCCGTTGGGGGAGAAGTTGACGCTGGACCGGCGGAACCAGTTGGCCTCCAGGGTCAGCAGGTTGTCGCCCATCGGGATGTCATAGACGGCCTGGAGGCTCGAGGTGAACTTCGGGGCCCCGGCCGGCGCCAGGCCCTTGGCCTGGAACTGGCCGGCGATACAGCCCTGGGCCACGGTCTGCCCCGGATAGCAGGTGGTGATGAAATCGGTGAACTCGGCGTCGGTGTAGCTGGCCCCGAAGTTGATGGTCAGCTGCTCGGTCGGGCGGAAGGCGCCGTCGATCTCGACGCCCTGCGAGCGAAGCCCGCCTGCGTTGGTGAGGCGGAAGAGGGCCGCCACCGGATCGTAGGTCTGGGTCTGGAAGTCGGTGAATTCCTCGTAGAAGCCCGACACGTTGAGCCGGAGGCGCCCGTCGAACAGGGTGGTGCGGACACCCGCCTCGACATCCTCGACCGTTTCCGGTGCGATGTAGGGGTCGAAGGTGGTGGAGCCGAGGTTCTGCGGATAGGCCGGACCCTTGTAGCCGGTGGCGTAGGTCAGATAGCCCATGATGTCCGGCGTGAACTGATACTGGGCGCCGATCTTGTAGCTGAAGTCCGTGTTCGACTCGCTGAACTTGAAGTTCCCCTGCGGGCCGTAGAGGCCGGGGCCGTTCACGTAGGTCCCGAAGTCCTGGGAGATATCGACCTTGACCCTGTCGTAGGTCAGCCGGCCACCCGCGATCAGCGTCAGCGCGTCGGTCACGTGAAAGTTCACCTGGCCGAAGGCTGCGATGCTTTGGGAGGTGTTGCGGGTCGAGAAGTCGCCCCCGAAGAAGTTCGGGATGCCGGAACCGAAGTTCGCAAACAGCTGGGTGTAGCCGTTGTTGACAGACCCGAAGTAGTAGATCCCGACCTGACCATCGAAGCGGTCGTAGTCAAAGGTCAGCCGCAATTCCTCCGACAGCTGCCTGTTGTTTGACCCGTTCATATTGGTGTTGAACAGATCGAGGGTCGAGTAGTCGGTGTCCAGGTTGAGCTGCAGGTCGTAGCGCCGCCAGGCGATGATGTTCGAGATCGTCAGGTTCGGCGACAGCTCGTGCGAGATGCTCAGGGACAAACCATAGGTGTCCACGCTGCGGTAATTGCCGGAAGCGGAGTCGATCCCGTAGCGAAGATTTCGGGGGCCGGCCGTTGCGCCGATGCTGGCGAGGGCGCCGGCGTAGGTGCCCGCCCCGACAGACCGCAGCGTCCGATCCCAGATGCCGCCGGCTCCGCGCTCCCGGCTGTAGTCGGCCGTGGCGTAGACGCTGGTGGCGTCCGTGGGCTCCCAGAGGAACTTCACACGGGCCGAGATCCGCTCCTGCTTCTGGTCAACCTGGGCGCCGGGGGGCGAGGTCACGGTGGCGTGCGCAATGGGGTCCTGGCTCGAAACCAGCATGTTCACGCGCAGGGCTGAATTCTCGGTGACCGGCACGTTCAGCGTGCCGCGAACAATCATCCCGAAGTTCCCGCCGGCCGCCGTGTCGCGATTGTTGTACTCGGCGCCGAGCGTGCCGCTCGTTTCGCCCAGGCGAGGCCGGTTGGTGACCACATTGAGCAGGCCCGCCGAAGCGTTCCGCCCGAACAGCAGGCCCTGGGGTCCGCGCAGAACCTCGATGCGGGCGATGTCGTTGAAGACGCCGTTGCTCTGGAACAGCGGCACGCCGAGCGAGACGTCGTCGACCATCACGCCGACGCTGGAGTCCACGGTCGGGAGGAAGATGTTGCTGCCCACCCCGCGAAGCGAGAAGGCGTTGTCGGTCGTGGTCTGGAAGCTCGGCGCCACCAGCTGGAGCTGGTTCAGATCGTTGAGCTTGCGGGTTTGCAGTTCCTCGCCGCCCACGGCGGTCACGGCGACCGGCACCTTTTGCAGGTTCTGTTCGACGCGCTGGGCGGTAACCACCACCTCGTCCACCGACGGGCCCTCGGCGCCTTGCGGCGCGGCCCAGGCCGCGGATGCTCCCGACAGACCGATGAACGCGACCCCGATCAGCAAGGCTTGCTTCGTATTCATGTCTCTTCCCCTTTCTGCGTGTCGATCCGTTGCTCGGATCGATCTCCTCCTGCCAGGGCGGCTCCCCCCCACTGGTTCCTATCCCTCCTGACGGCTGAGCGCGGGCGGGGAGGGACGTCTTGACGGTCCCGCATCGCCCAAAATCCGCTCCGAACAGCGCCGCTTCGAATTTCTAGAGGTCACTAGGTAAATCGGCTGAAAGAAAAAAGCTAGTGACCACTAAAAATTAAACGCGGAGGGTCCCGGGGTGTCGAAAGGGACGGGGAGGCACACGGGGGCGGACCCGGACCGGCTGCGAGCTCATCGGGTCCGGGTTCGCGATGCGCCCGTCAGTCAAGGCGCACACCGGCTCAATCGCTACCGAATTGCAGCGAGTTCCCCGAGCGTAGTGGGCCAAAGGCAGGGGGCGCAGGGCCTGAGGGGGGGCAGAGAGCCCTGACAACAAGGGGTCCGCCCGCCAGGGGCTGGCAGGTTCCTGCCTGAAGGGGTCTGGATAGTTTCCGAGGATCGACGCTGCTGTGTGGCCAAGGGGGCGAACCCCGGACCCTATGGCGAGGAGGCCGAGGTGACGCAGCCGAACATTTAGCCGACGTACGGCGCCGAACACATCGCCGGGATCTTCCAGTTTATGAACGCGAAAATCCAGGATGCCGCGCGGCGCCGGTCAAATCGCTGCACCCGATCGAGAGCCCGGAGACCTGCGATCGCGCGCATTCGCTTTCACGGCAGGGGTTGAAGCGCGCGCCCGCCCTGGTCCCGTCACCCTAGGCCCGATGCGAATGAACTGGCGGCGCTCCGATCAGCGCAGCGCCTCGTAGGCCGGCAGCGTCAGGAACTCGACCAGGCCGGGGTCCAGGACCATGTGGTGGAACAGGGCAGCGGCCTCTTCCAGCCGTTCGGAGGCGAAGTCGCGGCGCAGGCCGGCCAGCTCGTCCTGGAACAGGGCCTCGAACAGGGCCTTGTCCATCGTCCGGCCATCGGCCAGCGTCGCGCCCAGCCGCACCCACTGCCATAGCTGCGTGCGGCAGATTTCGGCCGTCGCGGCGTCTTCCATCAGGTTGTAGAGCGGGACCGCGCCGCGGCCTTCCATCCAGGCCTGGGTGTAGCGCACGCCGACGCGGATATTCTCGCGCACGCCATCCTCGGTCCGCTCGCCGTCGTGCAGCTTGAGCATCTGGGCCTGACCCACGTCGACGTCCTCGCGCAGCAGATGCAGCTGGTTCGGCGTCGGCATCAGGCGGTCGAAGACCTCCATGGCCACCGGCACCAGGTCCGGGTGGGCGACCCAGGTGCCGTCGTGGCCGTCGCCGGCCTCGCGTTCCTTGTCGGCCTTGACCTTGGCGAAGGCGGCGGCGTTGGCGTCCGCATCGCCCTTGATCGGGATCTGCGCCGCCATCCCGCCCATGGCGAAGGCGCCGCGCCGGTGGCAGGTCTGGATCAGCTTGTGCGAATAGGCGCCCAGGAAGGCCTGGCCCATCACCATCGCCGAGCGGTTCGGCGTCAGGAAGGCCGGCGTGCGGCCCAGCCGCTTGATGAACGAGAAGATGTAGTCCCAGCGCCCGCAGTTCAGCCCGACGATATGGTCGCGCAGCTCGTAGAGGATCTCGTCCATCTCGAACGCGGCGGGGATGGTCTCGATCAGCACCGTGGCCTTGAAGGTTCCGACCGGCAGGCCCAGCGCGGTCTGGGCGGCGACGAAGACCTCGTTCCACAGCCGCGCTTCCAGATGGCTCTCCAGCTTGGGCAGGTAGAAGTAGGCGCCCGATCCCCTGGCGGCCGCCGCCCTGGCGTTGTGGAAGGCGTAGAGGCCGAAGTCGAACAGGCCGCCGGCGACCGGCGCGCCGTCGACCAGCATGTGGCGCTCCATCAGGTGCCAGCCGCGCGGGCGGACGATCAGCACCGCCGGGCTATCGCCCAGGCGATAGGACTTGCCCGAGTTCGGATCGACGTGGGTCAGCTCGCCGGCCCAGCGGTCCTTCAGGTTCACCTGCCCCTCGACCACATTGGCCCAGGTCGGCGAGGTCGCGTCCTCGAAGTCGGCCATGAACACCTTCGCCCCGCTGTTCAGGGCGTTGATGATCATCTTGCGGTCGACCGGACCGGTGATCTCGACGCGGCGGTCCTGCAGGTCGGCCGGGATGGGCGCAACCTTCCAGTCGCC
>VFQU01001498.1_pt1 | contig 13475 bp, 10 predicted proteins | sample 3512311 | NCBI WGS metagenome assembly VFQU01 (sample SAMN10412377, study PRJNA504923) | tailings metagenome | isolation source: Relicate 3 Philex TSF3 active mining site | place: Philippines: Tuba, Benguet | collected 2017-08-29 | reverse complement strand
GTGTTTTTAAACATACAGTTTTCCGATTCCAAAACTGCCCTTTTTCATTTTCAATATCATACGCAACATCAGGAAAAATGGTTCGATGCGATTTTCTTTCAAGGAATGTTAAACGGTCTAGCCGTACTTTTCGAACTCAAAGACTACAGCATCAAAATGACGAAAACCAGACTCTTCGGGATCCATGTTGCCCATAAAGATCTGGGAGATGAAATCCAATTCGGTGCGGATGTAAACGAATACGAATTCAAATGGAAAGAAGAGCCTTTTTATCTTTCCCGTTCCAAAATGACGAAAGATGAAATGTCAAACAGACATAAGGTGATGATCGTCTCCAAAGGAGACACGGATACAGAACAAATCTCCATCCTCGATGTGAACGATGTAGTGGACAAGTCGAGAGAACTTGCCATCGAAAACAGGGATTTGGAAGCCGCGGTAGAAGTATTAAAATCGTTCAAATACGAGCTGGAAAAAAAACAACTTTCCATCGCTAAAGATTTACGCCTGGCCAAAAACATCCAACAAGGACTCATTCCGGAGATCATCCCCGATTGGAGAGGGATTCAATTTTGGGCGGCTTATCATCCCATGCAGGAAGTGAGCGGGGATTACTATGACTACTTTCCTTTCACCACGGATACGTTAGGTGTCGCTGTCTGCGATGTATCCGGGCATGGAGTTCCTGCCGCCTTCATCACAGCTTTGTCCAAAATGCTTTTTATGAATTATCAAAAGGGAAAACCTTCGGAGACTTTCAAATTCGTAAATAGGGATCTTTTGGATCTGGTCAAACAACAAGGATACACCACCTGCGTTTATGCTTTGATCCAGGACGATTTTAAAGTGATTTATTCTTTGGCGGGTCATCCTCGTCCCATCCTTCTTCGTGCCAAAACGGGCAAAGCCGAAGTGTTAGACGGTGCGGGAACTTTTTTGGGGATGTTTCCCGAAGGAGGCGATACCTACGAAGACTACAGCGTTCAGATGGAACCGGGAGACAAACTTTTTCTTTATACCGACGGAATCACGGAAGCGGAAAACGACAAAGGGGTTTCTTTCGGCGACGACAGGTTTCTCGCGTTGATCGAATCTTCCTCTCATCTTACCATTCAAGAAACGATCGAATTCATCATGCAAAGTCATAAAGAGTTCACTATGGGAACCGATCCTATGGACGATATTACTTTGTTAGGTTGGCAGGTTTCTCCTAAACTTCCCGAATTCAACGAATACAAATATTCCGCAGACGTTTACTATAAAGCGAAAGACTATAAAGAAGCTTGTGCCAATTATCAAAAGGCGTTTGAGATTTTGCCGAGAGAACTGAGCACTCAATTCTATTACGGAAGATCGCTTGCATATTCGGGACAGTTCGAACAAGCCGTTTCTCTTTTGGAATCGTACAACCGATTTAAAACGAATAATTATCTATCTCATGCAGTGTTAGGTTATTGTTATTTCAAACTGGATATTTTCGATAAGGCGGAATCGGAGTGGAAAAAAGCCCATTCTCTCAACGACGAAAATCTTTCCGTATTGTACAATCTGGCCATGGTTTATCTGAAATTGAAAAATAAGTCTAAGATGAAAGATATACTGGGAAGAATGAAGAAGATAGATCCCAAATATAAAAACATTCTCCCGTTGGAAAAAAAATGGGAATCTATGTTCCAAAATGTTTAGAAAATTCATTTTAGTTTTTTTTCTTTTCTGTTTCAGCGCATTTCAATTTCCCGAAGAACACTCGTTCCATCCGGATCATTCCCTGGAGTGGTGTTATTTTGTGGGACATCTGCGGACGGAAACGGGAGAAGTTTTCGGATACGAACTTTCTTTTTTTCGGTTGAGTCAGGAAGATAAAAAAACGACATCTAAGATAGAAGTTTTTCCCGTTCATTTTGCAATTTCTCATCCTCTTTCTCAAACTCACCTAACATCGCAAACAATTCAGAGAAAAATGGCAGGGCTTGCAGGATTCGAAAAGAGCCGAATCTGGAGCGGGGAATATGAACTCAAAATTCTTTCCGCAAACGAATTTCATATCACTGCATTTCCCAAATTCAAAGATTTCTCCTTAGATCTGCATCTGAAAGGAAAGGGACAAACGTTGTTACACGGAGAAAACGGTCTTTCCCGAAAATCCAGAAAAAATCAAAACCTTTTTTCGTATTATTATAGTTATCCGAGATTGGAATCTTCCGGAAAAATCGTATTCGGAGGAAAGGAACATTCCGTTGTTTCCGGACTCTCTTGGATGGATCATGAATGGAGTGAAAAAGGGAATACAAACGATTCCTTAGTTTCTCAAGGCACCGGCTGGGATTGGATTTCTTTGCACGGAGAAGAGGGGGACGATTTCGTTTTTTTCTCATTTAAGGAAAAATCCAACTCTGATCCGGAAAGTTTCGGAACTTTTCGAAATGCAAAGAGTCGAATTATATCTTATCGGAAAGAAAAAGAAGTGAAAATGATTCCTAAAAAAGAGCAGTGGAAAAGTCCCTCATCCGGCATCGAATATCCTTTGCATTGGAGGATCGAATTTCCGGAAGGGTATTGGAATGTAGAACCTATTTTCAGCGAACAAGAATTCGATGGTAGAAAAAGTACGGGAATTGTGTATTGGGAAGGTATGGTGAAAGCGGAAGGAGAAGTGTTGGGGAAAAAATCGACCGCAAAAGGTTATTTAGAATTGAAGGGATATTCTCCTAAGAAGAAATGGTGGGAGCTGTAATATGTGGAGATATTTCTTAAAAAGGTTTCTCTTGATTTTTCCTACACTCTTAGGAATCACTTTTTTGGTTTTTTTGATCTCTCATTTCGCACCGGGCGGTCCCTTAAACAGTGAGATTGCGAAAATCAAAGGAGCCGCCAATCTCTCCGGCGCTTCCACCAAACAAGTATCTGCCGAAGAAATAGAACTCATCAAAAAAAGGCTTCATTTGGACAAACCAGCCCCTATCGCCTATCTGTATTGGCTGGGCCAAATCGTTCGTTTCGATTTGGGAGAATCGAGACTTCATTCCAAAAAAGTATCCGATTTGATTTGGGAAAAACTTCCAGTGTCACTCATCTTCGGGTTATCCGGCTTTTTTCTGACCTACTTGATTTGTATTCCTTTAGGGATCAAAAAGGCTCTGAAAGAAGGAACATATTTCGATTTTTATACCAGTTTTATCATCTTTTTCACTTATTCCATTCCCGTTTTCGCCTTTGCGATGTTACTTTTGTATCTTTTCGCTTCCGGAGAAGTGTTTTCCTTTTTTCCTTTGGGGCATGAAGTTTCCGATTATTACGAAGAACTCGGTTTTTGGGGCAAGGTCAACGATCGTTTGACTCATATGTTCCTTCCTGTTGTTTGTTATGTGATCGGTTCCTTCGCAGTTCTCACTTTGCTTATGAAAAACAGTTTGTTGGATCAAATCGCAAAAGAATATCTTCGTACTGCCGTTTCCAAGGGACTGAAATTTCCTGATGCTGTCTTTCGTCATGCGTTCCGAAATTCACTCATTCCCATTGCTACTGGTTTCGGAAGCAATCTTACTTTGATCTTTTCGGGATCTTTGTTTATCGAACTTGTTTTCAATATAGACGGAATGGGACTTTTGAGTTTCGAAGCCATTCGGGAAAGAGATACCGATTTGATGATGGGGCTTCTTCTCGTGCAAAGTCTTTTAGGTTTGATCGGGAAAATCATTTCCGATTTTTGTTATGTGGCCATCGACCCGAGGATCAATTTCGAATGAGTTTTTTTACAGATCCCGCAAACATACGTAAGTGGAAAAAATTCAAGTCCAATAAAAGGGCCTATTATTCCCTTTTGATTCTTTTTTACAGTTACGCTCTCTCTTTGTTCTCTCCCGTTCTTATCAACAATAAACCTCTTTTGGTTCATTACCAGAATCAAAGTTTTTTCCCCATCTTTTTCTTCTACCCTGAGTCCAAATTCGGAGGAGAAAACCAGACCGAGCCGAATTACAAACGATTGGCGAAGAAAGAAACCTTTTCTCAGGAAGGAAATTTTATGATTTTTCCTTTGGTTCCTTACGGAGTGAACGAAGACAACCTGGATAGTTTGGAAGAAGGAGTGAATCCTCCTTCTAAACCTTCTCTCACTCATTGGTTCGGAACGGATGATCGGGGAAGGGATGTATTCACCCGTATCGTTTACGGATACAGACTTGCCATGACCTTCAGTTTGATTCTTATCGTAATCGAAATCTTTCTAGCGTCCTTGATCGGAGGGATACAAGGGTATTACGCAGGTAAGGTGGATTTGATTTTGCAAAGAATCATAGAGGTTTTGGCTGCCATTCCTTTTTTATATCTCATCCTCATCATGGGTTCCTTTTTCGGCAGAGGGTTCACCGTTCTTTTGATAACTTACGGTTCGTTGGCTTGGATTGGTCTAAGCAATTATATGAGAGGAGAGTTTTTGAAGTTAAGGAACCAACAGTTTGTCGATGCTGCCAGAAGTTTGGGAGTTCCTTCCCGCACCATCATTCTCAAACATCTTTTGCCGAATGCATTGACTCCTCTTGTCACTTTTTTTCCTTTTATCTTGATCTCTGCGATTTCCGTTTTATCCGCTCTCGATTTTTTGGGCTACGGAATTCCTGCACCGAATCCTTCTTGGGGAGAACTCATCGGGCAAGGAAGAGAAAGACTCACCGCTTGGTGGCTCATCTCCTTTCCTTCCGCAGCTTTGTTCTTTACGATTTTGTTTTCCGCATTTGTGGGAGAAGGTTTGCGGGATTCTTTCGATCCTAAAGAGAAGGTGGTTTACGAATGAGTTCCAAGAAACCATTGTTAGCTGTTTCCGATCTTTCCGTTCAATTGAAAACGGAAGCGGGCCTTCTTACCATCATTGAAAACATCTCTTTTGAAATCGGAGAAAGGGAAGTATTTGCCATCGTAGGTGAATCCGGCTGTGGAAAATCAATTTCTTCTTTGGCGCTTACTAGGCTTCTTCCTGCGAATCAAGTTCGATATCCTTCCGGTTCCGTTTTATTTCGAGACCAAGATTTAATTCGAATCAATGAGGAAGATCTTCGTAAAATCAGAGGTAGGGAAATCGCTTATATCTTCCAGGAACCCTTTTCCTCTTTAAACCCATTACAGAGGGTCGGTAAACAAATGATAGAGGGATTTCTTCTGCACGGTTTAGGAACCGAAAAAGAAGGCCTTGAGAAAGCTACTTATCTTTTGAAGAAAGTAGGGATCACCGACGCAGAACTTCGATTGAATCAATATCCGAATCAGTTTTCAGGCGGGATGTTGCAGAGAGTTTCCATCGCAATGGCACTTATGTGCGACCCTAAACTTTTGATTGCGGACGAACCCACAAGTGCGATCGATGTCACTATACAACTGCAACTTATCGATCTTCTGCTTCAGTTGAAAAAAGACATCAATATGTCCATATTATTCATCTCGCATGATATCGGTTTGGTGTCTCATCTTGCGGAAAGAATCGCAGTCATGTATGCAGGTAAAATCGTGGAAATGGGAACGGTCGAGGAAGTGATCGATTCTCCCAAACATCCTTACTCTAAGGCCCTCATCAATGCTTATCCTACGGGAGATAAAATAGGAAAAAGATTGGAGATCATCGAAGGGATGGTGCCTTCTCCTGCCGATTATCCTAAGGGCTGTCATTATTACAAAAGATGTACCAAAAAAGAAGCGGTCTGCGAATCGAACGAACCACCGGAGAAATTTTTTTCCGAAACTCAAAAAGCATTTTGTTATACGATCGGAGGGAATGATGTTAGAAGTTGAAAATCTGACGGTTTCTTATTCGAATCGAAAACTTTTTTCCTTGCAAAGCCAGAAAACGGTCGCAGTAGAGGAACTTTCTCTCACGATCCCCAAAGGCAAAATCGTAGGTCTTGTGGGAGAGTCCGGCTGTGGAAAATCCACTTTGGGTAGAGCTATCCTCCGATTAACACCGATTAGCTCCGGAAAGGTTTCTTACGATGGAAAATCCATTCATTCTTTGGATTCGGAAGAATCCCTGCGCCTTAGAAAACAAATCCAGGTCATTTTTCAAGATCCGTATTCCTCATTGAATCCTCGTTTGACGGTCGGAGAGATCGTGATGGAAGGTCTGCTTGTTCATCATAAAAATCTCACCAAGACGGAAAGATGGGAAAAGGCGAAAGACGCATTGTTTAAAGTGAATCTTCCCGATTCGATTCTTACCAGATACCCTCATGAGTTCTCCGGAGGACAAAGACAAAGGATCGCCATCGCCAGAGCTTTGATTCTGGAACCGGAGCTTGTGATTTGTGATGAAGCCGTATCCGCATTGGACATCTCCACACAGGCGCAAGTAGTCAATAATTTATTGGATCTCAGAGACCAATTTCATTTATCTTATCTGTTCATTTCCCATGATTTGGGAATCGTAAAACATATCTCCGATATCATTGCAGTCATGTATCTAGGCAAAATCGTGGAAATCGGTACGAAGTGGGAGATCGTCAATTCCCCTTCTCATCCTTATACGAAAGCATTGTTCTCCGCAAGCTTCGACATCAAGGATAGGACGAAAAAAGAAACTCCTTTGTCGGGAGAAATCCCCAGTATTATGAACAAGCCAAAGGGCTGTTATTTTCATACCAGATGTCCCTTCGTGCAAGATATTTGCAGAACGGAGCGGCCTTTGGAAAAAACGATCGGGGAAACTAGAAAGGTGGCTTGCCATTTCCCACTAGCTCAATAAATTTTATCCACTGATGAAAATTACGTTTGGAGAAAGGCTCAAAGGTTTCGTAGGAAAAACTTTGCTCGGATCTATCGTGATCGGATCCACCGGCCTTTTCTTTCTTTTGTATCCTTTGATCTCCGAGCCTGACTATTATAAAAATTTAATCCTCAGCGAAGCAAATAAGATCACCAATCTTTCGTTTGATTATACTGAATCGAATCCTACCTTTTTTCCATTTCCTGGAATCGAACTGAGAAACGTAACCGTTTCTAAAAATGAAGAGCAGTTGATTCGGGTTCAAAAGCTGAAGATCGAAATTTATTTCGGAATTTTCTTAGGTAAAGCTTTGGAAATCAGGAAAATTTACCTGAACACCGGAAAGATAGAACTGGTTCGGGAAAAGGACGAATCTTTTCCTTTGTTGGAAAAGTTCATCGGTAAAGATACACAGCCGGAAGTTCCGGGCAAGGATGAGAATACGATTGTCGATAAATTGTTGTTCTCCGAAGTGTTCGCTCCTATCCCCAACGGACTCGATCTGAATAATATCATGATCGAGTTTCAAGATAAACTTTATAATAGAAAAATCAATTTTTATGTTTGGGAAAGTAAAATCGAATTGGATAAAGCCTTACACAGCTTATATCTTTCTCTTTATGGAAAAATCAACGAGGAAACTTTTCAGCTTTATACGGATGTTTTGTTTCTCGAGGACGAATTGAGTTATGAGAATATGCGTTTGGAAGGTTCCGCTCATTTCGATCATTTCGGAGGGGAAAACTTAAAAGATATCCTGGTAATATTTCCCAATGCAGAATTCAAATACGGGCATTTGACTGGAGTGATTCCTTTTTACAAAAGAACATCTAATGTTATTTATGCGAAAGTGGAAAGGGTTAATATCAGGGATTTGGCGAAAAAAGGAGGCACTCCTTTCGGAGATGCTTACATCAGCGCAAATATTTCTTACGATACGAAAGAAACTAAACTTAGTTTTACGGACATCAGCGCCGAATGGAAAGGGAGAATCCGTATTGCCGGATCGGGATTCATTACCTTCGTTCCTCCTCCTTTATCGCCCACCATTTATTTCGAAGGTAGATCCGACTATTTGGATGCGGATACCACGATCAATGTCACCAAACTATGGATTGATGCAGATCTGGAAAAATCACTGATTACGAGAAATATGCCCAGTACTGGTTATGTGAACAGAATGAACGTATATCTGGATTTTAATTTGAGAAGGGTAAATTTGAGAGGAGTGTTTGCGGATCAAATGAATTTCTCTCTTCATTATAATAAGTCTGTGATGAAGATCCGCAAATTGCATTTATTGTTTTATCGTGGAATTTTGAATGCCACAGGTTCTTACCAATGGGGAAAGAACCCTCAATTGTTTTTGTCCGGAAAATCCACCGATGTATCTTTGAGAGATTTGATCGACGATCGTTTCGGCAATTCTCCCATCACGGGCACTTTGGAAACCAATTTCGAAGTCTCTTCTCCCGGCGCAGATGAAGATGAGTTGATTCGAAACATGAAGATCAATGCAAGTTTCAAATCCCAAAACGGAGAACTTCTCAGTTACACGAACATTTTGAAACCGATCAGTTCGATAGGAAGTTTGATCTCTTTGAAAAAATTCGATTTCAACAGGGCGACTCCTTATACGGAAATCAATGTGGATATGTATTATTACAATCGAATGTTTCAATTCTCTAATTTTTCCCTCAAAGCGGACGGCATCGCAGGATCCGGCGGCGGGAACATCAATTTGGATAAAAAGATAGATATGAAATTTACGATCGCCTTACCAGGAGTCGCCGGTAAAGTTCTGAAACTTCCCATCATCTACAAAGGGACGTACGGAGTTTCCGCACCTCTGATTGATCCGATTTGGCTCGGTTCTGTTTATGCAGGCACTTTACTTTTAGCCGGCCCCGCAGGTGCTACTGTGGGAGGGATCGCAGGATCCGCTGTTTCGGAATATGTAGGTAAGGCGGTGGACAATGTGACAGATACCGTGCAGTCCGGATGGAAATCCTTAAAAGGATTGTTTTCTTCAGAACAGGAACCTCCTCCTAAATCGCCTAATCCTAATAAATGATTAAACTTCCCCTCGAATGGGGATTCCTTCTTTTTTTAGAATGCGAAGAGCGTTCGTAGTTTTGGAAATTCCTTCTCTGATTTTATAATCGAAAATCATCTCTCCTTCTTTTTCCAGTTCGGTGAAGTGAAATAGTTTTGCGTTCGGAATTTCCGCAAGTTGCAGATCGTGAGTGGTTAGAAATACGATGGCGCCTTTATCTCTCAACGCTTCCAAAATTTCCCTAGTTGCGATTTGTCTTTCTTTGGAATTCGTTCCTTTCAATATTTCGTCTAGAAACAGTATGGAAACTGCAGAATCCGAGTCCGATTCTCTGATGATTTGGGAAAGTCTTCTTACTTCCGAATAAAAAAAGGAAACTCCGTCTTCGAGGGAATCTTGCGAACGAATGAGTGTGTGGATTTTGAATTCGGGAAGATTCATCGACGATCCTACAATCGGTCCTCCGGATCCAGCTAACAAAATTGATACGGCAATCGCTCTAAGATAAGTGGTTTTACCGGACATATTGGAGCCGGTGATGATGAATAGATCTCCCCGTTGGAGATTCGCCAAGGGATTCGTCACTCTTGCTGATTCTTTGATCAAAGGATGGCCGAGGTCGTTGGCGGAAATTTCTCCCGTCTCGTTCCATTTCGGAAAAGCAAATTCAGGATGCAAAAAAGAGAAATGAGCCAAGGGCAAAAGGGAATCCGTTCGAATCCAAGAATCTCTCAGTTCATTCCATACGGATTCCCATTGTTTTAACCAATGGCCGTATGTATCCAACTTCCAAAGATCCCAAAGACAAATTGCGTTCAGAAAAAAATGAGGGATCGGAGAAACTAAAAATTCGGAAGAGTCTCCTAAACTATGGATCGGCTTTGCGAGAGAAAAAATCTCTTTTCTGCGGCCAGGATGAAGCCTTTTCCAGGCGGATTCGAGATGATCCAAATTGTTCTTTAATTTGCGGATTTGATTCCAATGTTTGAGAGATTCTTTTCTATAAGTTATAAATATTAGAATATTTAGAAATAAAAGAGAGGCCGCCAGTGGGAAATTAAAAACCGTGCTGACCAAAAGCCAAAGAGGAGTGAAGATTCCCAACAATCTATAGATTAGTTTTAAGAATTTTCTTTTTTCCCAGAATCGAAATTCGGTTTTGCTTTCATAGATTTCCGTTTTGAGATCCCTATCGTCGCCAGATCTCATGGATTTTCGAAGCAGATGGTATCCTAAAGTCCTGTTTTTTAAAATAGAAAGTACTTCGTTTTGAAGTATCTTAGGATTTTCTTGTTTGTTTCTCAGAAGTCTGTTTAAAAATAAATCCCAAGCTTCCTGAGAAACTGTTGTGTCTAGATAAGCAATGAGCCCGTGTTTTGTTGTCAGATCCAAATCGATGGAAAGAGGATGGTTTTTCACCCATTCTGGGTATTCCCAAGTTTCCCTGGTTTTGATTTTTTTTAGATCTCCCTCTTGGCGGAACAGTTCCCTAGAAATTAGAAATTCAGTATTTTCTAATTTTTCTAAGTTCTTTTTTCTTTTTTGATAGAGAGAAACAAGAACCGCAAAAACGAGAATAGGAAGCAGCAGCCATAGATATCCTGTGAGGGAAACTCTGCTTAAATAAAGGGAAAAATAGAGAACAAAAACGGATGTAAAGGATGCAAGTCTGTATAAAGAAAGTCTGCGTAACTGGGATTTCTTCTTAGGAATGAGAGAGGTATATCTTTTTTTGCGAAAAGATAAAAAGGAAAAGGGGGATTTAAGCGAAAATGGGTCGTTCGTAATTTTCTTCTTCTCTTCTGCTGATTTCCAGATCTAAAACCCGAATGAGGCTTCCTAGATCATTTAATCTCCATTTGTCGATGAGTTTGCTTCTGTCTCTTCCGGAGAATTTGTCCAAATAGATAGTTCCGAACAAATCTTCCCCGTATTCGTAGGCAACGAAACGCCCGTTTCGTTTTCCAGTAGAGTTGATCATCCGAATCGTCATAAACGAGTACCAGAAAAACTTTCAAAAAAAAAAGTACAAGCGAAATTTTTTGCTTCAGGATTTTCTTTTTCGAGCGATATAAATATTGGGGGAAGGCTACTCGCCACGGATGGTGAGCCCTTCAAGAAATAAAAAACCCCGGAAACCAGGACGCACGGAGGCCGACATGGATTTCTACCCAGAAATGAGCACTGAGCTCAAAAGCTCTTTTATTAGAGAAAATCACTTCCTTTCCAGCATGGAGAGCGAATCCCTTCTTCCTCAATTGGGGCTAAAAGCCCGAAATCTGCTCAATTCCCAACAAATGGCGAAATTAGCGGAAATCAGAAAGAGACATCTGAAAAAAGGTCACCAACTCCAAAAGTTCAATTGGGACTAAGTCTAAAAATCTCTTGACCATCTGAAAGTCTGGTCTATCATAAAGACCGCTTTTAGATGGAGAGATATGGCAAATAACCTAGCAGAAGTTTACAGAGAATCATCGGAGAAATTCGGATCCTATCCCGCATTCTGGTATAAGAATGCTGCCAAAGAATACCAAGCCATCACTTACAAAGAACTCTACGAAGACGGATTGGCCTTGGCGGAAGCCCTGATTGATTTAGGAGTCAAAGCAAGAGACCACATAGGAGTTCTTGCAGACAATCGCGTTGAGTGGATCATTGCGGACTGTGCCGTTCTTTTGACGGGATCTGCCAATGTTCCTCGTGGTTCCGATATTACGGATTCTGAAATCGTTTACATCCTCAATCACTCGGGTGCTCAGATCGTTTTTATTGAAAACGATAAAGTGTACGAAAAGTACAAAAATAACAAATCCCAAATCAAAGGCGTGAAAACCGTCATCATCATGGATAAGGAAACCAAGCTGAAATCAGGTGCGGGCATCCTTCTTTTCCACGATTTGATTCAAAAGGGAAGAGAGCTTAGAGCAAAAGGCAAAAAAGAAGCCGAGAAAAGAATCGCAGACATCAAACCGGACGATCTTTTTACTCTCATCTACACATCAGGTACCACAGGTATGCCTAAGGGAGTGATGCTTATGCACTCCAATATGATCCACCAGTTACATTATGTAGTTACAAGAGTGGCAAACGTATCTCCTAACGATCGTATGTTGTCGATCCTGCCGGTATGGCACATCTTCGAAAGAGTTGTGGAATATTTCGCGATCGTAAACGGAGGAGCCACTTACTATACTAAGGTGACCGATCTTAGAAACGATATCCAAAAAGCACGTCCTACCTTTATGGCATCTGCGCCTAGAGTTTGGGAAAGCATCTACAACGGAATCTATACGAAGATCAACGATCCGAAACAAACTCCTCCTCTCAGAAGGGGATTGTTCAACATCGCTTATTTCTTTTCGAAACATTACCATGCTTCGACTCGTTTCTTGAAAGGTTTAGAAGTGGATTACGAATCCAGAAACATCATACAATCTTTGTTAGGTGGGGTTGTTTCTCTAGTGAAACTTTTGATCACCGGACCGTTCACTTTGACCGTTTTATTCGGAGCTTTGGGATATTATCTGGGAACTTTGGGAAATCCTCTTTCCAATGTTGCTTATGTAGTTTCCGGTTTGGGACTTCTTTTTAATTCTTTCACTTTGGACAGAGTGGTTCTTGCTAAAATCCGCCAAGCGACAGGCGGGCATTTGAGAGCGACTTTATCCGGTGGAGGGGCTCTTCAGAAACACGTAGATGCTTTCTTTATGGATATCGGGATTACCGTTTTGGAAGGTTACGGTATGACGGAAACAGGTCCTGTGATTTCCGTACGTTCCTTCGAAAGACCGATCATGGGTTCCGTAGGAGACATCGTTCCTTTGACTCAAGTTCAAATTCGTGACGATTCTGGAAAGGTTCTCTGCCATATAGACGATAAACGAAACATCATTTCCGGCAAAATGGGAGTGAAGGGAGTGGTTCATCTTTCCGGCCCTCAAGTGATGAAAGGATACTATAAAAATCCGGAAACTACCGCCAAAACGATCGTAGACGGTTGGATGAATACCGGAGACATCGGTATGATCAACTTCAAAAGAACTCTGACTCTGACGGGAAGAGCGAAAGATACCATCGTACTGTTAGGCGGAGAAAACGTGGAGCCGGTTCCGATCGAAAACAAAATCGACGAATCACCTTACATCAAACAATCGATGGTAGTCGGTCAGGATCAGAAAGTATTAGGTGCCATTATCGTTCCCGATTTCGACGCTTTGAGCGCTTGGGCTGCGGACAACGGAGTTTCCGAATCCAAACCCGAAAAACTCATCACCAACCCTAAGGTTCTTGAATTCTATAAGAAAGAAGTGAGAAACTTCAACAGCGTAAAAACAGGATTCAAAAACTTCGAACAAGTTCAATACGTAACCTTAGTCACAAAACCTTTCGAGGTAGGGGACGAATTGACCAACTTGATGAAGATGAAACGTCACGTTATTACTGAAAAATACAAAGACCGCATTCTCGATTTGTATAAAAACAGCTAATGACTGCTCCTTTCGCTGAAATCATTCATGACGATTGCATCTTGGAAATCAAGATGCAATCCAATGAAAAAAACACATTCAACTTCGAAGCCTTTGCCGGTTTTGAACAATTGCTTCTGAAACATGCAAAGAGCGAAAAAATAAAGGCTCTGCTTTTCACTTCCGCTCAGACTCAGTTTTTTTT
>VFQU01001497.1_pt1 | contig 13479 bp, 13 predicted proteins | sample 3512311 | NCBI WGS metagenome assembly VFQU01 (sample SAMN10412377, study PRJNA504923) | tailings metagenome | isolation source: Relicate 3 Philex TSF3 active mining site | place: Philippines: Tuba, Benguet | collected 2017-08-29 | reverse complement strand
AGGTCTGATTCCGATTTTAGAATCAGTTTCGGAGTGGTCTCCGAACTCATCGACAAACTTAAAAAAGAGGAGATTCAATTGGCGATTGTAAGCCAAAAAATTCCCGATCCGGAGATAGAGTATGATCCTTTCATTGAGGAAGAGTTCGTTTTGGTGGGATCTCCTTCTTTGGACAGATCCGATTTTCCGAAACGGAACAAGTTCGGTAAAGAATGGGAGATGGAAAAAGAAAAATGGCTTTTGAAACAGAATTGGTTTGTTTACAGTTCCGATTTAGCGATTGTTCGTCGGTTTTGGAAGGAAAATTTTCAGAAAAGACCTGTTCTTCGACCTAAATTGGTTCTTCCTAACTTGAAATTGATTTTAGAAAGTCTGTCCGTAGGAAACGGAATCAGTGTCCTCCCTAAGTATTTATTTAGAAATACAAAAAAAAGTTTTGTGATGTTTCCCGAATGTAAAGAGGCGAAAAATCATTTGTATTTCGCCTCTTTACTAGGTTCTAAGGAAAAAACGAAAGAGATAAAATCTAAAATCATTCAGCTTGTAGATAAAGATAAAAAATGAGTTTTTACCTTTTCCAGTGAATGCATTCTCCCGGACATTCATCCATTTCTTTTTGTACTCTTTGAGTATCTTCATCCGGAATGCTGGCGTCATTGATGAATTCTCCCCCTAAATGGGTTTGAGAAACGTCATCATCATCCATCATAAAGTATTTGGGCAGATTGTCCGCACACTGGTTGCAGGATGTGCAATTGTCTTTATCAACGTATGCTTTTTTCATGGTTCGTTTTTTTGATTCTCCTCCGTTTGCAGTTTATAATAGAGAATGATCAGTACGAAAATGAGAGTGAATGCATTTGCTAAGATGATAGGAAGATCCGATTTGCTGAAACCGTAGATCAGCCACAGAAAAACTCCCACTCCCAAAAGTATGTACATATTCCTGGAAATATCTCTGGTTTGTTTGGTGAGAATCACTCTAAGAACTTGGGGAAGAAAAGATAGAGTTGTAAACACCGCTGCGAAATATCCGAGTAGGGCTTCCATGATTACTGTTTGTATTCTCTCGATACTATGGTTTTGACTCCGCCTCGAATGTTGTAGTCTCCCACAACCTTTAGATACTTGGGATTCACCGCTTGGACCAAATCTTCCAAAACTTTATTCACTACGTTTTCGTGAAAAATCCCCACACTGCGGAAGGCCATCATGTATTCCTTGAGGGATTTGAGTTCGATGCATTTTTCGTTGGGGGAATATTCGATAAATATGGTACCGAAGTCGGGAAGCCCTGTTTTCGGGCAGACTGCCGTAAATTCAGGAATCGTGAATTCGATTTTATAGTCCTTACCTGAGTAGACGTTGGCAAACCATTCGATTTCCGGGGTCTTCCAGGAGGGGATGTGGTCTTGTTTGTCCTCGTAGAGCGAGGCGGATTTTTTTTCCGACATTTGTTTACCCTGGCATTTGCAAAAATATTTTGGAACCATCCCATGAAAAGTGATAAAAAAATCGCAGTCATCGATTTCGGCAGTCAATACACTCATCTACTCGCAGCCAGAATCCGCAGATTAGGAGCCTATACGGAAATCCTAAGCAATGACGAACCAGTCTCCGTTTATTCTTCTTACGCAGGAATCGTTCTTTCCGGTGGTCCTTCCAGTGTTTACGAAAAAGGGGCACCTCTACTTTCGAAAGAATTCTTTCAAATTCCCGTTCCCATTTTAGGAATTTGTTACGGACATCAACTCTTGATGAAAACTTTAGGAGGAGAGGTTCTGTCTTCTTCTCATAGGGAATACGGTCCTGCCGTATTGAGATTATCCGACAAATCTTCCCGTCTGACGGAAGGAATGTCCCGCCAAACTAAAGTTTGGATGAGCCACGGAGACGAAGTGACGAAACTGCCGGAAGGTTTTCTTCCGATGGGGGATTCGGATAATTGTCGTTATGCATTTGTCTCGGATGAATCCAAAAATCATTTCGGGATTCAATTTCATCCGGAAGTGACTCATTCCGAAGAAGGAGAAATCCTTCTGAAAAATTTCATTAAAATCTGCAATGTGCAAAATACTTGGAACTTAAGTTCCTTTTTGGAAAGAGAAATCGATGTTTTGCGAAAGAAAGTGCCGGAAGGTAAAAACGTATTTTTACTCGTTTCCGGGGGAGTGGATTCCTCAGTAGCTTACCTTCTTTTGGCGAAGGCTTTGGGAAAAGACAGAGTGAAGGGACTTCTTGTAGACACAGGTTTTATGAGAAAGAACGAAGTGTCCGACCTCAAAAAAAATCTGGATCTATTGGGGTTCGATCTTACCATCTGGGATGAAAGTGCGGAGTTTTATCGTTTGTTAAACGATGTCTCCGATCCGGAAGAAAAACGTAAAATCGTAGGGGATCAATTTTTGGAGGCGCAAGGCAAGGCCACTACCGCACTTTCTTTGGATACGGAACATTGGCTTTTGGGACAGGGTACGATCTATCCGGATACGATCGAATCCGGCGGAACAAAACATTCTCATAAAATCAAAACCCACCACAATAGGGTGCCTGCCATTCAAAAGTTGATCGAAGAAGGTAAAATCGTGGAGCCAATCGCCGAACTTTACAAAGATGAAGTTCGTGAATTGGGAAAAATTCTGGGTCTGCCGGAACAATGGATCGAAAGACATCCTTTCCCCGGTCCTGGTCTAGTAGTAAGAATGATCGCTTCTTCTCAAGCAGCTGCTCCCGATTTAAAAGAGGCAGTCGCTCCTATCTTGCAAAAATTTTCTTCTAAGCTTCAATTTAGAACTCTTCCGATTCTTTCCGTGGGTGTGCAGGGGGATCAAAGAAGTTATGCGAACTGTGCCGTACTAAATGATTTTACGAAGGACTGGAAGGAATTGGAATCGGTTTCTCTTCAAATCACGAATTCGATTCGAGAGATCAATCGTGTTGTTTTTGCTCCTGACGAATCCGAACTACCCGTATCCTTTCCATTTCAAAAGATCAAGATGGATCAAAAACACTCCGATTTGCTCAGAGAGGCGGATTCCATCGTAAATCGAATTCTTTACGAAGAGAAAATTCACACTCAGATTTGGCAGATGCCTGTGGTTTTGGTTCCTGTGGGAGCCGTTCCTGATACTTATGGAATTGTGCTTCGTCCTGTGGAATCTTTGGAAGCGATGACTGCGAATTTTTATTCTATGGATCGGAGAATTCTCAGCAGAATCACAAGAGAGATCAAACAAATCAAAGAGATCTCACTTGTGTTATATGATCTAACTCACAAACCACCCGGTACGATCGAGTGGGAGTAAAGAAAGAAAATTAAGGAAGAAGAATCCAAAGAACCGCCATCACTCCCATTGCGATTTCTGGGAATCGGCGGTCGAAAAAAGACTTAGGTTTTTCTTCTTGGGCGGTTTCAGCTCCCGCAGTTGCGACTGTTTTGTTTTCTTCCGGAGTAGCGGAAGCAGTAGCTTCCTCTTTCTTTTCGGAAGAGAACATTCTTTTGAAAAATCCTGGTTTTTCCTCAGGCTTTGTTTCTTCCCAAACGACAGGTGCGGAAGTGACGACTACCTGATTTGGTTTAAACGACTGTTTGGTGCCGTCCTTGGATTCTACGATGACTTCTTTTTTGCCTACTTGAGTCGTTTTTACGTTCTCAAGAACCACTTTAGTTGCTTTGATTGTGACGCTGTCCGCAAACAAGGAAGCGGAAATGGCGAAAGTGCTGCAAGTTAGAGTGAAAATAAATAAAATTCGATTCATAGATCTAGCAAAAATCCAAACGAACCCCCATCAAATGAAAATTCCGTAACATTATTACATTCCGGTTAAAATGTGAAACTTAAATCCATTTGACAGTGAGGTCTTGCATTTTAGCGTATCCAAAGTCCATGATTAGGCGTCGTGGCCAAGTGGTAAGGCATGGCTCTGCAAAAGCTTGACCGCCGGTTCGAATCCGGCCGACGCCTCCATCGAATATGCCTGGATGGTGGAACTGGTAGACACACAGGACTTAAAATCCTGTGGGAGTAATCCCGTGCGGGTTCGATTCCCGCTCCAGGTAATGAATCGAACGATTCGAGTCGAAAAAAAACGTAGCTCCCCATAGGGAGCATGAAGCTTTTTTTTTCTAGGACGGAAGTCCGAGGTGACTAGCAAGACGAGCTGACAACGAAAGGTCGGAGGTCCGAAGTTGGAAGCGATTTCCGCTCCAAGTGTTTCTTACCCTTTCCCAACTAAATCAATCGCAATTTTCTGAGATTTGTAAGACAGGAAGGCTTTTTTCTTTCGATCCTGCCTTCCAAATATATTCCATTCCGAAATCGATAAAATAGAGATCCTGCTTATCTTTCGTTTCTTCTGAAGGAAAGATGAATTCATTTTGGCCCGAATGAAATTTCCCTTCCAAGATGCGAATCACTCTTTCTCCATGAGCTTTAAAGTGTTTGTCTTGGTCGAAACTTTCCCTTTCTCTGATTTCCAATCTGTAAGATTCCGGAGCAGATTCGCCTAACATTTCTGAATCGATCCGAATCTGGAAACGAAATGGAATCTCTCTGGATTGGTTTTTTCCTGTGAGACTTGCGATTTGGTTGAGGCATCCTTCCCATTTGAAATAGAAAGAATTTTCATTCTCTTCTCTCCATATTTGAGGAGAGCCATTGATGGTTTTCTGCGCCAATGGAGAAGGGAAATTATTTCGATCTCTAGCTCTATGAAGAAATAGATGTTCTTCTTTGGTATCTACCGCCCAAAAGATCGCGAAAAGGGAAATACAGAGAGGAAGAAACAAAAAGAAAGCCCTTTCCCAGGCAAACTTAAGTTTGGCGGTATTGCTATGGTTCTGAAGCATCATGGCAACAAGGCATAAAAAGGGAAATAAAATCTCGTCATCCAGAAGATAACATTGGAAAAAGCCTGCGATCCAAAAAGAATAGATTCCTAAAAAGAAAAGAAGGTCTTTTCTCTGAATCGAATGGAGTTTTAATATCTCCCACCAAATGAGAAGATAAAAAATTCCTCCTAAAATTCCCCCTAAAATCAAAAAATGAAGAAAGTCGTGGTGGGCATGGGACTTGGGTGTGATGGAAATTTCGTAATAAAGGTAGGGTTTTCGTTCTACCAAATCCACATAAGAAGCTTCAAATTCTTTCGTATAGTTCCCTGAACCTACTCCCAGGAAAGGATTGTTTTTTAAGATATTGAAATTTCCCTTATGAATCCATAACCTTTGATTTTCTAATGTTTGTTTAGCGAATAACTGATCTATGGATCTTTTGAAAAGCCAGTTCTTTTGGTAAAAAGCGGCGAGGAGAAACAAAAACAATAAACTTGCGATGGTAAGGCGAATCAGATGTTTCGGAGTAAAAATCGATTTTAGTTTTTTCTCGGAATACAAATAAAATCCGAAAGATAAAATAAGACCTAGCCAGACGGATCTGCTCTGGTTGAAAAAAAGTAGAACGAGTCCGGATAGAGAAACAAAAGAATAGAAATAAAAGTAAAACCTTTGTCGTCCTTTCAGAAGGAAGTAAATTTTAGCACATCTGTAGTTTTTGGAAAAAAGAACCGGCAAAAATAGAGCAAGAAGCCCTCCATAGGTAAGATGAGTATTTTGAAATCCGATGGGAAGAAACACTCCCGTTCCTAAAACGGGGAGGTGGCCGATCAAATGGGGAAGTCGTTTTCCTTCTATGTATTTGAATCCGTCCATCACGTAAGTGGACAGTCTGTACGGAAAGAATAAAGAAAAGGTTCCTGCGATTACTAATATGATTCCTGCCAGATAAATCCAACGTTTGATTTTGTTTTTTTCTCCTCCGGAAAAGGAGGCGACTGCAGGGATGAGAAGATACATCCAAAGATCCCCGAATTCCGTTTTCAGAATTATTTTTTTTATGGAAGGGATAGAAAGTTCCGACTGGAAAATTCCTGAAATTAAAATCCAAACATAGAGGCAGACTCCCCAGAGGAAAAGGCGGGGCAAACGAGGATTCTCCCAAAATAGGGAAATCAGATAAAAAAGGAGGGCGGCTCCTCCCAGGATTTGAGATAGGCTGATGGAAAGTGGAACGGAGACCCAAAATAAACAGAGAAAAACTAGTTTTAGGTTTCGAAATGTTTCTTTCCCGAACATGCTTGGTACTGAACTTAGGATAGAGCGGCTATGCTTGGCAAATCAAAAAGAAAACTTTCCGTTGCAATCATCACTTTCAATGAAGAAAAGAACATCCAAGCTTGCATCGATTCCGTCAAAAACATTTGCGATGAAATCATTGTTTTGGATTCTTTCAGCACGGACAAAACCAAAGAAATCGCAACCAAAGAAACTTTAGTTCGTTTCTACGAAGGCCCTTTCCACGGTCATGTGGAACAAAAAAACAAAGCTATCGGATACTGCAGTAACGAATGGATTTTATCCTTAGATGCGGATGAAAGAGCGGATGATGTTTTGCAAAAATCCATTCTGGAATTTTTGGAATCTGAAACGGAAGAGGTGGATGGTTTTCAAATTGCAAGACTCACTTTCCATCTGGGAAGATGGATCTATCATAGCGGATGGTATCCTCAAAGAAGATATAGATTGTTCCGAAAAGAAAAGGCGGTTTGGGTGGGAGAAAATCCCCACGACGTTATCGAATTGAAAGATCCTAAAAAAGGAAAAATTCTGAAAGGGGACATTCTGCACTATAGTTTCGCCGATTTTTCCCATCAGATCACTACGATCAATCAATTCTCTTCCATTGTTGCAAATACTCGTTATGCGAAAGGGCATTCTTTTTCCCTTTTGAAATCGATTCTAAAACCGATCGGTAAATTTATAGAAATTTATCTGATGAAAAGAGGATTTTTAGACGGGGTTCCCGGGCTTTATATCGCTTTGGCATCTTCATTCTCTACTTTTTTGAAATATGCCAAAATTTACGAACTTGATAAAAAATACATAGAACGTCCGTCCAATATAAGAAAAGATTATGGCACAAAAAAATAAACCTTCCTTCTTTCAAAAATTAATCGATTCCTTATTCGGAGGCGGATCTTCCTCCGTTCCTCAAGCGGCGGCTCGCAAAAAAGAACCGCAGCATTTCCAGATGGAATGGAAAATCGCCCACGAAAAATGGAAACATCTTCTTCTCACCAAACAAGTGGAAAGCGGAGTTGTTGTGGAAAGAAAAGGATACAGACTTCTGAAAACGAACGATAAGTTATTTCGTTTGGAAGGAGAGACGTTTTCAGTAGTGATTGCCACCGGGAACAGTTTGTATCCAACTAAAGACGGCAAAACTGCGGGCATTCTTTTCGTGGATGAAGGGGAACTCAACCAAGCCGTTCAGGGAGAGTTTTCCCTTTTGGAAGGTTTTTTGGATAAGGTATCCATTCCTAAAACCGATATCCTGCAGACTTCTTCCGCCAAACAGAAAGATTGGAAATTGATTTTAACTTGGGAAAGGTTTTGGAAAGAGCAGTTGCTTTTGGCTCTTTCTCCGAACGAAACGGCACTTGTGATTTTGGGACTAGGTGAGGAATTCAAAAAATTCTTCGAATCTGTGGCGACTGATAGACAAAAGAAACTGGTGAGGGATGAATTTTTCTTTTTAAACTCAGGCAAAACTTCGGAGACGGATAACCCTCACGGAAAAAATAAGAATTTATACGGGTTTGGCCAAGCACTGAGGGATTTTTCAACGAAAATGGACATCGTGGCAACCAAGAGGGAGCAGGAAAATGGAGCATAAATCTTTAGTTACGGAAGCAATTTCCGAGTCGATTCGAGTTAAGGAACAGGTACTATCCACCTTGGCTCCCGCCATCGAAGAAGCGGGAAAGTTGGCTGTATCCTCTCTGCAAAAAGGGGGGATGTTGTATTTCTGCGGGAACGGTGGTTCCAGTTGTGACGCTTCCCATATTGCCGCAGAGCTTGTGATCCGCTATAAGTCGGGTAACGAAAGAAAGGCGATTCCCGCGATTGCACTCAATTCGGATCAGGCGGTCCTTACTGCCTGTTCCAACGATTATGGTTACGAACATATATTCAAAAGACAGATCGAAGCCTTCGGGAAACCGAACGATCTTTTTGTCGGGCTGACCACTTCAGGAAATTCCAAAAACATCATACTTGCCATGGACGAAGCGGAAAAAATCGGAATGAAAACTCTGCTTTTGTTAGGTGGTGATGGAGGTAAATTGAAAGGAAGGGCTTCTTTGGAAGTGATCGTTCCTTCTACTGTAACCGCTAGAATCCAGGAATCCCATATTTTGATCGGGCATATCATCTGTAGCATCATCGAAAAGGAGTTGTTCGGACTCGATTGAATTCCGAAGAGAATTTAGTTCGAATCGAATCTGCCGATCTTTTCACGGAACGCCAAACACTTATTTGGAAGAGTTTGGATTGGAATCTGAAGAAAGGAGAAATTCATTGTTTGGTGGGTGAGTCTGGATCCGGCAAAACCACTTTAGCTCTTTCTTTATTCGGCCTGCTTCCTTCTCTCTGGAACTGTGAATACCGCCTTTGGGATGTTTTAGGACATTCTCTGGAAGAATGGTCCGGGCCTTGGGGAGAAAAAAACAGAGGAAGTTCCCTGTTCTTAGTCCCTCAGAATCCAAATCTAGCCTTTCATCCTTATAGAAAGATGGGGGATCAGATGGAGGATTTTTTCCGTCTGTCTCTTCGTAAAAAAGTTCCTAAAGAAGAAATGCAAAATCTTTGGGGGGAGATGGGAATTTCTCATCCGGAAGAGAAATGGGATTCTTATGCGAAATCTCTCTCCGGGGGTGAAAAGCAGAGAATTTGCCTTTCCTTGGCCGTGTTGGGAGACCAACGGATTTTAGTTTTGGACGAGCCTACAACGGGATTGGATGCCAAATCGGAAAAATGGGTCTTGCAAAACATACGAAAACTGGCAAAAGAAAGAGAAAAGGGGATTCTTTTTATTTCTCATGACTTCCGGATCGTCGAAAGTATGGCCTCCCGGATTACGATAATGAAAGAAGGGAAGGTTTTGGAAACCACTCCCGTTAAGGATAAAAAAATTGAACCTAAATCGGATTACGGAAAGTTATTGGAACAAACAAGCCGCATCTTCCATTAAACTGCTGTTTTCTTTTTCTGCCGTTTTCATTCTTTTTTCTTCCTCAATTTTTTCCGAAAAAATCTATAAAATCGCAGATTGGGATGTTTCCGATTACCCTCAGGTGAGAGTCGACCTCAAGGTAAGAGAAACTTTGTCCGGCAAAGAGGATGAGATCCAAATTACGGAAGATATCGCTTCCGCCAAAAAGGTAAGCACCAGTTTCGAACTCACGACTCATTCCGAACCGAATCCTGTTCATTTTTATTTATCTATTCCTAGTTATGCGAATTGGGAAGAAAAAAGATGGTTGGTTCAATTTGCCCAATCCATCGCATCCGTTGCAGAAAAATCCAAAGGTAAATTTTTTCTAAATGTACAGTCGGATGATCAATTTCTTTTTTACGAAGGAGTTCCGTCTTCCAAACTGACTCCCGCTTTTTCTCTTCCGAAAGAAAAAGAGCCTAAATATCCAATTCGTTCTTGGGAAAAGGTTCTTTCCAGAGTTCACTCGGATACGAACCCGGATAAGGTGATGATCGTAGTCAGTTTGAAAGAAGAATGGGAAGATCGTTATAAGATATCCGATTTCGCCAGAAGAGTGAATGCGGAGAATATAGATTTTTTAGTAGTGGCTCCTCCTTCTTTGGAAACCACCAAACTGGCAAGTTATGTGAACGGTCGATTTTTCAATATCACCAAGAAGGAAAGTTTTGCAGAGTTATATTCCGAAATCAATCATTTGATTTCTCCCAAACTCAGACTTGTATATCTTTCTCCTTGGAATGTTTCTTTGTGGCAGCAATCCATCATCGTATCCAATCTTGCTTTAGGAGAAGGAAATTCTCTTTCTTTCAGTTACGAGATTTCCCCTCTGCACAGTTTGTACAGGAAAGGGAAAGACCCTCTGGTCTTTTATCCGGTCTTATTATTTCTAATCATTGTTTGTTTGTCGGTTCTTTATTTTTTAAGAGGGTATTCCGCTCCCTTAGAAAATAAATCCTCTCTTTCCAAACAGGAATCTTCTCCAACTAAAATCCTTCCTCCTCGTTCCGGTTTTTACGAAGAAAGGAACAAAGAGGAAGTGGAAGTTTACGAACGAGTGTATGGCGAAGTCGCCGAAAGAGCCAGAGAGAACGAGATCATCGCTCAGATTGTGGAAAGAGATAAAATTACGGGAGAAAATTATTCCTACGGGATTTTGATCCTGAAGGAAGGCGCCGGATCCGGAACCCAATTCCCCGTGAGAGGGGAGGAAATCACTTTGGGTAGAGGAGAGGCAAATCACATCGTTTTGTCCGATCCTTATGCGGAACTACTGCATGCCAAAATCAAAAAGGTAAGAGGTCGATTTTTGATTTTCGATTGTGCCTCCAGTACAGGGGTGTTTCTCAATGGAAAAAAATTATTACGTCCCAAAGCACTTTACGATTTGGATGAAATCGAAATCGGGAAAACATTATTTTCTTTCCGAGCCAGATAAAATGGTATATCATCGAAGGGTCGCATCGGGAAAAGAGGGGTGAAACAATGAACAAACGAATTCCAATCTCATTTCTACTTATGGCTTTGTTAGTTGCCTGCAGCGGGAAAACCTCTTCCAATGCGGCAGCTACTGCTGCTTTGTTCCCTAAAGAAACAGGTGCAGACGGATGCACAGTTTACGGACTCAGCACGCAAGTAAAAGCGGGATACACAGGAATCACTACCTCTTCTCAGTCGGTAAACTATCGTTTATCGGGACAAACTTATTATGCAGTCCTTCAAATTGCTGGAGCACAAATCGGAACCAATGTCGTACTCAACAGAGATCTAAAACCGAATATTTATAATTCATCCAGTTGCCCCTTGGATTTGGATGCAGCTCCTTTAACTAAGGAAGGAACGGAATACACCAGAACTGTGGCAGATACCACAACGATTTCCTTTTTGAAGTCGGGAAGTTATTTGTTATATCTCTATCAACAGCCGGATCCGAATACAACACCTACCACAGTCCTGACGACTGGAACACCTGTGCAGGCGATCTCAGGCGATTCTCTGACTGATATTTTGAACGGTGGTTCTACCACCACTTTCAAGTTTGCTTGCGACGGAGTCGCAACTGGCGTTTGCCAGAATTATTACGGATCTTTCTCCTCCTGTCTTTTCGGAGGAACCAAACAATCCGGAAAATGTACCGAAGATGGAACAGTTGTGGGGTCTTGCAAAATCGCCCAATCGGGAGTGGGCACAATCGTTTCCGTATATCGACCTTCTTTGGATCTTTCTTCCGCACAGGCCCTCTGTACATCTCCAGGAGTGTTCCAAGCGGGAACTACAGTGCAAACTCCTTAAATCCCTTCTATTTTCTTCAAATTCTCTGGACGTCTCCCCCCTGGTCTAATGTATGACTATGGTAGGGGAATTGTTCGTATGAAAACGATGTTTGAGAAAATTTGGAATGACCATCTTGTCGATGAGGAGAATGGTACTTGCATTATTTATATCGATCGTCATCTGGTTCATGAAGTTACCAGCCCGCAAGCATTCGAAAGTTTGAAACTGACAGGAAGAAAAGTCCGCAGACCGGACGCAACTTTCGCCACTATGGATCATAACGTATCCACTCGTTCCAAAGATTGGAAAACGGCAGACCCTGTTTCCGTGTTACAAATGCAGACTCTTATGGACAACTGCAAAGAAAACGGAATCACTCTTTTTGATACGAATCATCCCGACAACGGAATCGTTCACGTAGTCGCTCCCGAATTGGGAATCACTCATCCTGGTTTAACTATTGTTTGTGGGGACTCCCACACTGCCACTCACGGCGCTTTCGGTGCTCTTGCTTTCGGAATCGGAACTTCCGAGGTGGAACATGTTCTTGCCACTCAAACTCTGGTTCAGACAAAACCGAAAACTTTGGAAATCAGAGTGGATGGAAAATTATCTCCCCTCGTTTCCGCAAAAGACATCGTACTTGCTATCATTGGAAAAATCGGAACGGATGGAGCCACCGGTTACGTAATCGAATTTACCGGGGAAGCCATTCGTTCTCTTTCTATGGAAGGAAGAATGACCATCTGCAATATGGCGATTGAAGCGGGAGCGAGAGCCGGTTTGATTTCTCCTGACGAAACCACTATTTCCTACATTCAAGGAAGAGATTACGCTCCTAAAGGGGAAGAATGGGATCGTGCCATTCAAAAATGGCGTTCTTATGCAACCGATCCCGGTGCTAAATTCGATAAAACGGTCGTTCTCAATGCGAATGAAATTTCTCCTATGGTGTCTTGGGGAACTTCTCCCGGACAAGTTGTACCTGTGACTTCCTTGGTTCCCGGACCGAATGATTTCTCAGATCCGATTCAGAAAAAATCCGCAGAATCCGCACTCGCCTATATGGGGTTAAGTGCCGGTCAAAAAATTTCAGACATACAAGTAAATAAGGTATTTATCGGATCCTGCACCAACTCCAGAATCGAAGACCTAAGAGTGGTCGCAGACACAGTGAAAGGAAAAAAAGTAAGCTCTAAAGTGGAAGCAATCATCGTTCCCGGTTCGGGAAGAGTGAAACGCCAGGCTGAGAAAGAAGGTTTGGATAAAATCTTTTTGGAAGCAGGGTTTCAGTGGAGAAATCCGGGTTGTTCCATGTGCCTTGCGATGAATGATGATGTCCTTTCTCCCGGAGACAGATGTGCATCCACTTCCAATCGTAACTTCGAAGGAAGACAAGGAAAAGGGGGAAGAACCCATTTGGTCGGTCCTGCTATGGCAGCAGCTACGGCGATCGAAGGTCATTTTGTCGATATCAGAGATTGGAAATAAGGAAAAGTCATTATGAAAGCATTTACTGTTTTAAACGGAATCGCAGGTTTATTAGATAAAGCAAACGTAGATACCGATCAAATCATTCCTAAACAATTTCTTAGAAAAATAGAAAGATCAGGATTCGGTAAACACTTGTTTCACGACTGGAGATTTTTGGACGATGCAGGCCAAAAGCCCAATCCCGATTTCGTATTGAACCAGCCAAGATACGAAGGTGCGAATATCCTAGTGACTAGAGATAATTTCGGATGCGGTTCTTCCAGAGAACATGCTCCTTGGGCTTTGGAAGATTACGGATTTCGTTCCGTCATTGCTCCTTCTTTTGCTGATATTTTCTTCAATAATTGTTTCAAAAACGGAATGCTTCCCATTGTTCTTTCCGAAGACAAAGTAGAGGAAATTTTTCAAGCCATCGATAAAAAAGTAGGCGCAAAATTAACCATAGACTTGGAAAAACAGACCATCGTTACGGAAGAAGGGAAATCCTATTCTTTTGAGGTGGATTCTTTTAGAAAACACTGTTTACTGAACGGTTTGGATGACATCGGACTCACTCTTCAAAAAGAAGACAAAATTAAAAAATTTGAAAGTTCGAATC
>VFQU01001496.1_pt1 | contig 13479 bp, 12 predicted proteins | sample 3512311 | NCBI WGS metagenome assembly VFQU01 (sample SAMN10412377, study PRJNA504923) | tailings metagenome | isolation source: Relicate 3 Philex TSF3 active mining site | place: Philippines: Tuba, Benguet | collected 2017-08-29 | reverse complement strand
GAGTTTTGTGTCGCTTGAAAGCGGACTTTTTCTCCCTTAGGGAAGATCGCCATCTTTCCCACATCCAGATCTTCTCCTGCGACACGAACGGAACCTCTCGCTACATAAAGCCCCGCTTCTTGTTTTTCGGAAAGATCCCAAACCACTTCTCCTGCGGAAGGTTTCGCTTCTATATCCGCATAAAACAAAGGAGAGTGAACATGTGCTTTGGATTTTAATCCTAAAAACTCACCGCCTAATAAACGAAAGATAATTCCCTCTTGTTCATAAATAGGTATTTCCGCTTGAGAAAGATGTTGGAAAGAAGGATCGATTTCTTCCTTATCCTTAGGAAGTGCTACCCAAGTCTGCAAACCTTCTATGATTTTATATTCAGGATCTAGTAAAGAACGTTCACTGTGAACGATTCCGGAGCCTGCAGTCATCCAATTCGTTTCAAAAGGTCGAATGGGTTGTTCTACTCCCAAACTGTCATTATGATTGATGACTCCGTCGTATAAAAATGTGATCGTTGAAAGCCCGATATGAGGATGGGGTCGAACGGAAAGTTCTTTCCCTGTTACGACAGGAACAGGTCCGAAGTGGTCGAAAAACACGAAAGGGCCAACGAACCGTTTTTCCATCGCAGGCAAAATGCGTCGGACTGTGAAATTGTCGCCTAGATCTTTTACATGGCCTTTTAAGATGATTGTCATTTCTTCTTAGACCCCTTTCCTACAGGTTTTGTTTTACGAGAAACTAACTTGGATTTGCTTTTTTTAGAAGGAGTTTTCCCTTTTACCTCTTTTGTTTTCGGAGCAGGCAATGTTTCTTCTTCCACCTTTCCGACAAAAAGGCCGATCGCTTCCCTTCCTTTGCTCCAATGCGCCGCACTACGTGCGTTAAAGTACAATATGAACACTTTTTCGGATTCGGAATATTTCACATCGCAGGAATATACATGACTTGCCTTCCAGCCTTTCGCAGTAGGACCTAAGATAGGAGTATCATTGATCCGATCCCAACGAAGCCCGTCTTCACTCTGCAAAAATAAAACCGCAGAACAGGATTCCTTACGAACCTGATTCCAAAAGATTCCCGTTTGAAATCCTAGAAAACGATCCCTCCAAGGAACGACTTTGATGGATCCTGCAGCCAAATTACAAAAAGGATCCTGAGCATTAGGAGCAAAAATCGGCTGGGAAAAAATATGAAACGGCCCTGTAGGGGAACTGCTTTCCGCTACGCTGATGTATTTAGGTTCGCAGAAACCGCAGTCTTTTACATATTCTAAAGAGGAAGAATAATATAGTCTGTATTTTGATCCCATTTTCACCAAACAAGGATTACTAACGGAAGAACCCCATTCCTGGTTTTTATGAAATTCCGCAGAAGGTTTCAAAACGGTTTTCGGTTCGGACCAAGTTTTCAGATCTTTACTTGTACGAACTTGAATTTCCGATTCCCATTTGGATTTCTTCCACCAAGCAAACAATAGGTGAAACGGCTTATATTTTTCGTAATAGAGATAATAGGTTCCCAATTCTTGATAGATAAACGGTCGCATCGCATGTTTCAAAATCGATTTGGGTTTGGACCATTCGATTCCGTTTTCGGAAGTATAATGCAGGATGCCGAAGAGATTGTGAGCGAACAGATGCCATTTATGATCGATGGTGTTTTCCGGAAAAAGAAAACTGGGGTCGGATAAAATCGGGGAAGAAAGACCGGGTTTGAGAATAGGGTCGTCTTGGTAGAGTTTCCAATAAAGATTCGTTTTAGGGGATTGAGTTTTAGGCATGGGGAAATGGCAACCTATCGATTAATGAAAGGTCTACTTTGATGAGACTTAAATTTAATTATATTACTATAGTTTTGGAGGTACATATGCACATTCAATATCAAATTCTTTGATATTGAGATCCAATTGGTTGCATATACACACAAAACGATTTCGATCAATGACTTTATGTGGAAAATAAACCGAAACAGGAATTGGATAAGACCTATCAGGTATTAAAAGAGAAATCGTGAGATACTCCCCTTTAATGCCCGTTAATAATTCATAATCTACAGAAAATTTTATACCTAAGTATTTACTAGTAAGTTTATCTTGTACTTTCTTGTAGTCTAGCCAGCTAGGATGGTATTTTAATTTCATTAAATTTTTTATTCAATGTATCTAAATCGATTTTTAACGAAAATATTTCCTCTTCTTTATCAATATTAGATTGTTTTAATTCTTTATTTTCTTCTTCAATTTTCTCATAATGCAATCGTTCTGGATCCCCGACAAGAAAAGTTATTTTTCGATAAGTATCCCAAAAGTTTTCTAGATTAAGATTTTCAATAGCAGCAATAAATTCCGCATTTGTTTTCACCGACTTTGCGAATTCATCAACTTGACTAAATAAATTTTGCTCAGATTTTTCAGGGGTCTCACCATATGCGAAAAATCCGAACTCAAGTGCGACAGATTGATAACCGGACAATCCATCAGGAGATTCCGACTTATATGTAAAAAAATGAATTTTGAAAGCTCTATTTACGAAATGACGAGTAGTCTTTCCGAACTGGTAAATAGAACCCCATTCGATATTGTTCATAGTTAAAATTTTGACTCACTTGTAGAAGACTTTAACGTATTTTATCATTAAAAATCATATCTGTCAACAATAGTTGAGAAGTCTCAATTTCGCTAGTTTTCTGCCTGGCACTAGGGATTGAAGTGGAAATCCTTTGCGGGAAGTCCCGCAAAGATTGGAACGGAAAGCCCGATCCCGTAGGGAAGTGCCCCGACAACAAACTTCCATTAACCCTTCGGCTTCATCTTCCAAGTGAAAGCCAATAAGAAGATCGCCAAAATCGTTGCGATTGCAATGGCAAACAGCGCCATGTTCCAGGAATGATGATCGACGATCCAACTCAATCCTTTGGCGGAAGCGGCCCTTCCTAAGTATCCGATAAATCCAATGAAACCTGCCGCTGTCCCTACAGCTTTTTTGGAAGTAAAATCGAGTCCAGCCACACCTAACAACATAACAGGCGGATAGATAAACAATCCTATGACTCCGAAAAGAAGAAAGTCGAGCCAAAGTCTTCCGGGAGGATTATAGATGATTCCTAAAAATGCGAAAAAAATAGGAACGATACAAAGAAGACTCACCATTCCTCTGCGCCCTCCCACTTTATCGGAGACCCAACCCATCAGTATGGTAGAACCGATCGCAGCAAATTCCAAAATGAGAGTTGAATCCCCTCCTTCTTTTAAATCGGCTCCTTTCGCCTCTTTCAAATAAGTGGGGCCGAGATCGATAAGGCTATAACGGATGATATAAACGAAAAAGTTGATGATGGCAAACAACCAGATGTATTTGTTCAACAGAACGTTTTCGACTATGAGCTGTTTCATGCTCAATTCTTTTTCATGATCTTCTGAAGAAGATTCATCTTCCGGATCTTTGGGAGGATAATCTCTGTTATATTCCTCAACGGGAGGAAGACCTTCGGATTGAGGAGTGTCCACCAAACGAAGATAAAGATAGACGGCTCCTATGAGTGCAATGACTCCGGGAATAAAGAACGCATACTGCCAACCGAAGTAGTAGGCGGATCTGGCGGCAAGCACCCCGACAATGCCTCCTCCAATATTATGTGCAATATTCCAAAATGCGAACGTACGACCTCTTTCACTTACGGAATACCAATGACCCAAGGAACGACCACAAGGCGGCCATCCCATCCCTTGCACGAGTCCGTTCAGTCCCCAAAGAATGAGATGTACCCAATAATGATTCGCAAAGCCGAATGCAAAATTCAAAATGGCAGTGAGTGCAAGTCCTACTGCCATAAACTTTTTCGGATTCGATCGATCCGAAAGAGCGCCCATCAGGAATTTTCCGATTCCATAAGAGATGGCTGTGACAGTAAGTATATCTGCGATATCTTGTCTGGAATAACTCAACGCTTCTCCGATCTCTTTCGATACGGGTGCAAAATTATTTCTAACAAGATAGTAGGTAGTATAACCGAGAAATGTGGATTCTAGAATTCTCCATCTATAGGATGGATATTGTTTCTGAATCTCTTCCTTGGATTTCATCGGAATAGGTGGAGCAGGACGGAACCAATTCGAAATGGCTTGCAACATTGTCCTGGTAAGATGAACTAAAAAGAGGTAGAGTCAAGCCGATTCTAATGCCTATGGATATCAAAAAAGGATTCGTTCAAGCAGTGGGGAACACTCCTCTCATCCGCATCCACTCTCTCAGTGAAGAAACAGGTTGCGAGATCTTAGGAAAAGCGGAGTTCATGAACCCGGGTGGTTCCGTAAAAGATAGAGCCGCATTGTACATCATCGAAGAAGCGGAAAAATCGGGAGCCTTACGTCCCGGAGGAACCGTTGTAGAAGGCACCGCAGGAAACACCGGAATCGGAATCACTCATATCTGCAATGCGAAAGGTTACAAAGCAGTCATCATCATTCCGGAAACCCAATCCCAAGAAAAAATTGAAACCTTACGAACGCTAGGTGCAGATGTAAGATTAGTCCCCGCTGTTCCCTACTCCAATCCGGAAAACTATGTTCGAGTTTCGGAAAGGATCGCCAAAGAAACTCCGAATGCGATCTGGGCCAATCAGTTCGACAATCTTGCCAACAGAAAAGCTCACTTTGAAACCACCGGTCCTGAGATTTGGGAACAAACAGGAGGCAAGGTGGATGTTTGGGTAGCTTCTCTAGGCACGGGAGGAACTTTCGCAGGAACCGCTCTCTTCTTTAAATCCAAAAATCAAAACATCAAATGCATCGCTGCAGATCCTTACGGTTCAGGAATTTATTCTTTCATCAAAACAGGAGAGATCTCCGTAGAAGGTTCTTCCATCACGGAAGGAATCGGACAAGGAAGAATCACTAAAAATATGGAAGGAATGCCTGCAGACGATTCCATCCGTATCGACGATAAGGAATGTCTCCGCATCCTAAATCAAATCCTGAAAAAGGACGGATTGTTTATGGGTGGTTCCGTAGGAATCAATCTGGGAGCGGCTTATAAAATCGCAAAAGATTTAGGACCGGGACATACCATTGTTACTGTGTTATGTGATGGTGGAGCAAGATACCAATCAAAGATCTACAATGAGGAATTTTTGAGGTCGAAAGGTTTGGTATGAAGTGGATCGACGGTCTTCCCTTTTTAATCGTATTCGTTCTAGCGACCGTAATCACCACGATCAGATACATTGCCTTTGCGGGTGCCGCCTACTATTTGGTTTGGAAAAAAGGGAAAGATCGACTAGCCCATAGACTCATCCAAGGCAAACTGCCAGAATTCCAAAAAATCAAACATGAAGTTTTATACTCTCTATCCACGATGGTTGTGTTCGGCCTGGTAGGAGTGCTCATTTTTTGGGCAAAGAAAAACGGTTATGCGAAGATTTACGACGACATTTCCGAAAAGGGAATTCCCTACTTATTCTTCAGCCTGCTTGCCCTCATTCTTTTCCACGATTTTTATTTCTACTGCACCCATAGATTCATGCATTGGAAGCCGATTTTCAAACATGTACATTTGGTACATCATAAATCGACCAATCCTTCTCCTTGGGCGGCTTTCGCCTTTCATCCTTATGAGGCGGTGATCGAAGCGGGAGTCGTACCTATTTTCATTCTCTTCGTACCGGTTCATAATCTGACGATCGTTCTTTTCCTGGTCTATATGACTTTTTTGAACGTACTAGGCCATCTGGCTTTCGAACTTTTCCCCAAAGGTTTTGTCGGATCCAAATGGACCGGATGGCACAACACTACCACCCATCACAACATGCACCATAAATGGTTTCATTGCAACTACGGCCTCTACTTCAATTGGTGGGATAAAATATTTGGCACCAATCACAAAGACTATCAAAAGCAGTTTGACGAGATCACGGAGAGACCGCTATTTATAAAATAAATCAAAGCTATCCCAATGCCCATAGGACTCAGAACTTTCACCAATCTAACGAGCATCTTCTTTTTGTCTCTTTGTCTGGGAAATTGTTCTGACAAATACTATGAATGCACCGATGTTTTAGCGGACTCGTACTACTGGGAAGATCCTTCCTTGTCCGCCGGTCTGAATTCCGCAAAAGAAGCCTTTTCTTCCGGCAAATTCCAAAAAATAAAAGACAGTAAATATAACATTGGTTACTCTAAATCCGCACATTGGTTTTATTATATTCCTCAATTCCCTGCGGAAGGAAATCGTTACTGGCTCGTAATCGAAAATCCTCTTCTTGATTTCGTAGATCTCTCTCTCGAAGAAAAAGAAAATTTCTGGAAGACTTGGGAAATGGGAGATCACAGGCCTTATATGAATCGCATCCTTCCGATTCGTCCTTTCGCACTAAGACTCACGGAACCTTCCTACCGCACGGGAATGTTTGTTAGAGTTCAATCAGAAGGTTCCATCAGAGTTCCTTTGGCCATGTGCAGAGGAGATTGGCTGATTTCCAGAGAAGCCAGGGCAGAGATCAGCTACGGCTTGTTTTTCGGTAGCATCCTTTTTATAGGAATCTATCATTTGATTTCTTATTTTTACTCCAAGAAAACCACCTTTCTTACGTTCGCTGTCTATAGCATCAGCTTAACAATATTTATAGGGTCGCAGACTGGACATTTACAGCAATACTTCTATCCGGATAGAACGGATTGGAACAACTATATCATCCAACTTTCCAGCATTTTTGTCTGTACGACCGGAATGATCTTTATCTATAGTTTTTTTCCTTTTCTTTCTGAGTCTAAATTTTATAAAATTATAAAATACTCAGCGGCAACTTGTGTTATTCTGCTGATACCTTGTGTTTTTATTTTGAGATACTCCTATCTCTCCCGTTTCATCCCTATGTTCAGTGTCGGAATGATGTTTTTCTTTTTAGTTACATTATTCCAAAGAAAAAATTTGAATCAGTCCGAGTTGTGGGTCAGAAGAGGAATCTTAATTGTTTTCTTTGCCATCTTAGTTTCCATCCTTAGATTGAATTCCATTCTTCCGAATGCTTTCATCATTATACACGCATTAAAGATCTCTCAGTTTTTGGAAATCCTTTGTTTCGCTTTAGCCACGGGAAGCCAGTACAATCTGATCCAACAATTCGCTTTGACCACGAATGTAGAAAAAGAAACCGCATTGAAATTGGCGAAATCCAAAACGGAGATTTTATCTTATCTAAGCCATGAGATCAGAAGCCCGATCCATTCGATTATGGCTTATATAGAAATTCTTTCAGAAAAAGAAACGGGCCGACAAAGCCAGGAAGAACTGAAGTATTTACAAAGATCTGCGGAACATGTCGTGAAATTAGTTTCTGACATTCTAGACCAGAGTCGTCTGGAAGCGGGAAAGATAGAAATTCATAAGGAGAATTTTCATCTATCCGATTTGATCGACGATATATCCGGGGAAGTGAAGGCGATCGCTGCTCAAAAGAATCTTTCCTTTGTAGTGAACTTATCTCCCGATTTACCGAAAACTCTTTACGGAGATTCCTTTCATATCCATCAAGTGTTGACCAATCTCCTTTCCAATGCGGTTAAATTCACAAAAGAAGGCACTGTAACTTTATCCGTTTCTTTGGTGGGCGAATACGTTCAATTTTCCGTCATCGATTCCGGTTTAGGAATTAAAGAAGATGAGATGGCGATTCTATTCTCTCAATTCTCCCAGGCGAACCGTTCCATCTACAAGAAGTTCGGTGGCACAGGATTGGGACTTTCTATCTGCAGAGGGCTTTTGGTTCTGATGAATTCGGAACTAAAAGTAAAAACCGAACTAGAAAAAGGCTCAGAGTTCTATTTTCTGATCCGAAACGAATCGAACAAGAGTCTCCCGAGATAAAACAAACATACGCTATATGATCTTATATGAAAATCGCATCGAAAAAAACCAAGGAACACAGTGGAAATTATGAAACAGATCCTCATTTATTTAGCAATAGCAATTTTTACATTCACTTCTTGCGGCAACAAAACAGAAAAAACGGATCAAAATATGACAACAACGAACGATGGAATTGCATTTAATAGCGGTTACTCCGAAGTAAACGGACTCAAAATGTATTACGAAATTTACGGACAAGGACAACCGCTTGTTTTGATTCACGGAGGAGGGTCTACGATTCAGACCAGTTTTGAAAAAATCATTCCCTTGTTGGCGAAAAACAGAAAGGTAATTGCTGTCGAGCTACAAGCTCACGGAAGAACCAACGATAGAGGCAAAGATCTTTCTTTCGAACAAGATGCAGATGATGTGGCAGCATTTCTTAAAAACTTAAACATTGATAAGGCGGACTTTTTCGGTTTTAGCAATGGGGGAACAACTACTTTGCAAATCACGATCCGCCACCCTAAGATAGTAAATAAGATCATCTTAGGCTCTCCTCTTGCCAAACGCAATGGAGTTCCCGATTGGTTCTGGGGTTTTATGAAACAAGCTAAGTTGGAAAATATGCCGGAACTATTGAAAGTAGGATATAGAAAAGTAGCGGCGGATCCGAACGGCTTACAAGTGATGCACGACAGAGACGCAAAAAGAATGGTTCATTTCAAAGACATCCCGGAGGAACAAATCAAATCGATTCAAACACCTACGCTCATCATCATCGGCGATAAAGACGTAATCACACCGGAACATGCGATTGAACTGCATAGACAAATTGCAAATTCAGAACTAGCGATCATCCCCGGGGTACATGGGGAATATATGGGAGAGATCACAACGATCCGACCTGACTTTCAGGAAACTGACCTTGTTGTCCCGATGATCGAAAAGTTTCTCAATAAAAAGGAAAAATAGAAGGCTCTAAAGATAGAAGATAAACTAAAGCCGAAAAGATTTTACAATTTTAATGACTGATCTCTACTGTTTTTGCTAATTCCATAAATTTCTTTTCCATCAAATCTATATGGCGATTCTCTTTAGTGAGTTTCCATAAAGTTATATATCCTTGGTATATTGCCAACATATCGGATGCGATATCCTTCGCTTTTACATCCTTTCGAACTTTTCCATTTTTTTGTAAATCAATGATAAAATCAGTTAAGAAAAGAAGCCATTGATTCACAATTTCCTGCATTCTCGGCACAAAAATCTCCTGATCATCTGCAGAAAGTTGATATGAAAATCCGATTCCAGATCGACCTTATTTCGTTTTTTTACATGATTCATTGGGATGTATTTCTCTCTGGAAGGATTTTCCCATTCGAATGGCAGAGTTAGTGAATTTCAATCTACTTATGTATGATAGAATCGGGTACGGGAAATCGGATCCTTTTTTCTCTACAACTAGAAATAATTCGTATTTGGAAACGGAAGCAGATTTTCTTGTTAAAATCTTAGAAAAGTTGAATATCGAAAAAACGATTCTTTTTGGGCATAGTGATGGAGGCTCTATTGCACTTATAACAGCCGCTAAGTTTCCAAAATATGTTGTAGGGGTGATCACCGAAGGCGCACATGTTTTTGTCGAAGATATCACCATCAATGGAATTAAAGAAGCGGTTGTATCCTTCCAAACCACAAAGCTAAAGCAAATTTTGGAGAAATACCATGGAGATAAAACGGAGGATATTTTCAATGCATGGGTGGATACATGGCTTTCCTATAGATTCCGTAATGGAATATTGAACATCTATTGCCTTCCATTCAAAGTCCTACCTTAATCATTCAAGGGGAAGAAGATGAATATGGCAGTGAAAATCAAGTAGATGCGATCGTAAAAAAAGTTTCAGGAAAATCTATTAAGAAAATGATTCCTAAAACCAAACACTCACCTCACAAAGAAAATGCGGCAAGTGTCCTAAAAGAAGTCGGTGATTTTATATCAATCCTATTCCCCTAACCCTTTAGCTCTGAAAAATTACGAAACGCTTCCAAAGCTTCCGGATTGGCAAGAGCGTTTTGATTCTTCACGGTCTCTCCTTGCACTGTTTGTTTCACAGCAATTTCCACTTTTTTTCCGTTCACCGTATAAGGGATGTCAGGTACAGAAAGAACTAAAGAAGGAACATGGCGAGGGGAAGTTTGGTTTTTGATTTTTTCTTTAAGAGAAGAGCGCAATTCGTCTGTTAAAGAAACACCTTCTTTCATTTTTACGAATAACACAATACGAACATCTTCTTTCCATTCCTGACCGATGATCACCGAATCGGCGACTTCCGGAAAAGTTTCCACCACGGAATAAATATCCGAGGTTCCGATGCGGACTCCTCCCGGATTCAATGTGGCGTCGGAACGTCCATAGATGATCATTCCGTCATTTTTAGTGATCTCCGCAAAATCCCCGTGACACCAAATGTTCGTAAAACGAGAGAAATAAGCGGAAATATATTTCGATTTATCCGGGTCGTTCCAAAAGAAAAGAGGCATAGAAGGGAAAGGAGATTCGCAAACCAATTCTCCTTTTTCTTGCTCCACCGGTTTCCCCTCTTCGTTGTAGACTTTCACGTTCATTCCCAATCCTCTGGATTGAAGTTCTCCTTCATAAACCGGCAAAGTAGGATTTCCTAACGCAAAACATCCGTTCAAGTCCGTTCCTCCGGAAATGGAAGAAAGCTGAACATCCGATTTGATGTTTTCATAAACATAACGAAAGCCGGAAGGAAACAAAGGACTTCCCGTCGAAAGAATCACTTTCAGGTTCTTCAGAGAAAACAGATCCTTCGGCTTTGCCTGTTCCGATTCCAATACGGAAATATATTTCGCACTTGTGCCGAAGACTGGGATTTGATCTTCATCCGCCCATTTCCATAAAACTTCCCAGCCGGGATACAAAGGATTCCCATCAAACTGACATATCGTGGCTCCTAGTGCCAAAGCACTTTGCGTCCAATTCCACATCATCCATCCGCAAGTGGTATAATAGAATATTTTTTCGCCTGCGGATAGATTCGCATGCAGAGAAAGTTCCTTGGTATGATTCAATAAAACGCCTGCTCCCTGTACGATGCATTTAGGAAGGCCTGTAGTTCCGGAAGAGAACATAATGTACACAGGATCTTGGAAATGAATGGATTCGTATTTGATTTCGGAAACGGGAACTTCAGGAATCTCGGAAGCACGAATGGGAAGGGAAATTCCGTCCAAAGAAAAATCGGAATCGATAAACGGATGTATGATGGTTCCGCGGAAGTTTTTCGCATTCTCTCCCGAAGCAAGTTTCTCTGAAACTTCCTTCACCTTATCCAGAATGGATATTTTTTTACCTTTAAACAGATATGCATCCACGGTCAAAAGTATCTTAGGCTGGATCTGTTCGAAACGATCCAAAACTCCCTTAGTTCCGAAATCGGGAGAAGCACTGGACCAGATCGCTCCCAAAGAAGTTGCGGCAAGCATTCCGATGGTGGAGATGGGAGCGTTCGGAACCAAACCGCAGACTCGGTCCCCTTTAGATACGCCTAACGAACGCAAGTGTTTTTGGAACCTAGCGACTTCTTTCTTTAACTGAAGATAGGTGAGAGACTGTTTACTACCATCCTCTCCCAGAAAAAGAATGGCAAGATCTTCTTCTTTACCTCCGTTCAATAGATTCTCAGCGAAATTAAAACTGGCTCCAGGAAACCAAACAGAATCCCAAAAAGAAGAAGCTGTGCGGATCACTTCTGTAGGAGGAGTGTGCAAAATGAACTTGGATTCTTCCATCCAAAACTTCCAAAAATCGGAATGGTTGTCTACGGACCATTTCCAAAGAGATGGGTAGTCAGGCAGTTTTCGAGAAGTCTTCTCTTCCAGCTTTTTACGAAACGTTTCTAAATTACTTGAGGAAGAAGAAGGGGACCACAAAGGGTTTGAAAATGCCATGCAGGCAAAACTAGTATCATATTATGGAATTGGCAAGCTCATTCATATCCCAATCCCTAGGCAAATTTTCTTCTGGTTTTTTTTTCAATTCCGGCCTAGCCTGTATAAATTAACTAGAGGTTCGCTTGCTTTTTAATAGTTCCGTCTTTATTTTATTTTTCTCCCTCACTTATCTTATTTATTGGCTCTCCCCCCATAAATTTCGTAAGGGAATCCTTATCGTTGCCTCCTTGGTTTTTTACGGAGCTTGGGACTTTATCTTTCTTCTGCATTTTGTGGGGATCGTTCTCATCAATTATGCTTACTACTATTACTTTGAAAGGCAGGGAGACAAAACCCGTCTGTTTTGGATTTTGCTTTTCAATGCGATCAATTTATTTTCCTTCAAATACTGGAACTTCTTCTACCAAATCCTTCTCGATTTGGGAGCTGTGGTACCTACCGCAGAATCTTGGGCCACCCATTGGATCCTTCCCCTTGCCATCAGCTTTTACACCTTCCAGCTCATCGCCTTCCAAATGGATGTGCACAGAGGAGATTTTAAAGAAAAGGTAGGACTTGCCGATTTCGTTCTTTTCATCCTATTCTTCCCTCAGTTGATCGCAGGCCCCATTCTTAGAGCCCGCGACTTCTTAGCCAAGATCCCCATTCCTAAAAAGCCGAACCGATTGATGTTCGAAACGGGAATGGGATGGATTCTAGTGGGACTCATCAAAAAGGTTTTGATCGCCGATCAAATCTCAGCAATCCCCGATCAGATTTTCGCTAATCCTTCCGGTTACGATTTTCTTTCCCTACTCATAGGAATTTATTTTTTCGCAATGCAGATCTACTGCGACTTCGCAGGTTATACGGACATCGCAAGAGGATGTTCCGCATTATTAGGATACAAACTCCCTCCTAACTTTACCGGACCTTTTCTTTCTTCCTCGTTCCAGGAATTTTGGAGAAGATGGCACATCACTCTTTCCAGCTGGCTGAGAGACTACCTTTACTTCGCATTAGGCGGAAGCAGAAAAGGAGTTCTCATGTCTTATGTGAACCTCTTCATAACGATGGTTCTAGGCGGTCTTTGGCACGGAGCAAACTATACTTTCATCATGTGGGGAGTATGGATGGGTGCTTTGTTATGCGGAGAGCGTTTCTGGTTCACGATCAAGAACAAAGACAGCAAACCTTGGCCGAGATGGATCAAAGTCCCTATCATCTTTCACGTCTCTATCATGAGTTTGATTTTTTTCCGCGCGGATTCCATCAAAACATCCTGGCTTTATTTCAAAGGTTTTATCGCAAACGAAGGAGCAAGGATCACTCTTCCGAATGGAATCGGTTATTTGGTATTTTTATTCATTCTGCTTCATGTGATCGAATACTACCCTTCTCTCCTCAAAAAGGAGAAAGTAAGAAAATGGGAATGGGCTCTTTTGCCTTCTCTCATCGTATTTTTTTCCTTTTGGATTGCGGGAAGCGTATCCGAAGTCAGAACCTTTATTTATTTTCAATTTTAAGAAGCTGGATCTATGAACTCGAAATCAACAAACAAAGTATGGAAACAATGGATTTGGTGGAAACCGATTGCGGTTTTCGTACTGTTTCTCGCATTTGACAGACTTCTTACTATTCCTTATTTGAGAAACAGAGTCACAAATTATAAATC
>VFQU01001495.1_pt1 | contig 13515 bp, 8 predicted proteins | sample 3512311 | NCBI WGS metagenome assembly VFQU01 (sample SAMN10412377, study PRJNA504923) | tailings metagenome | isolation source: Relicate 3 Philex TSF3 active mining site | place: Philippines: Tuba, Benguet | collected 2017-08-29 | reverse complement strand
CTGGAACCTGCTTGCAGCCTGGGCCTGGGCCAAGGCGCAGGATGGCGGCAGCGATGATACGGCGAGGGACTATGTGACCGAGCTCTACAAGCATGTGCCGGTGCTCGATACCGGTGCGCGCGGCTCGACCACCACCTTCGTGCAGCGCGGCATCGGCGACGTGCTGCTGGCCTGGGAGAACGAGGCCTATCTCGCGCTTGAAGAACTCGGGCCCGATGCCTTCGACATCGTGACGCCTTCGGTGTCGATCCTGGCCGAACCGCCGGTGGCGCTGGTGTCCGGCAATGCCGAGCGCAAGGGCAATAGCGAAGTGGCCCAGGCCTATCTCGACTATCTCTATTCCGATGAAGGCCAGGCGATCGCCGCCAAGCATTACTATCGCCCGTCCAATCCGGACGCCGCCGCCCCCGAGGACATTGCCCGCTTCGGCGAGGTGAACCTCGTCACCATCGAGGATTTCGGTGGCTGGCGCGAAGCCCAGCCTGCCTTTTTCGGCGACGGTGGCATTTTCGACCAGATCTATTCCGGTCCCACCCAGTAACACCCGATTCCGCGGCCGGCCCGAAAAGCCGGCCGCACCTGTCTTTGGCCCCGCAACCGCATTGGGAGACTGACATGGTCCATTTCTTTGGAATATTCGGCCCGGGCAAGCTGGCCCGCCGCGCCGAGGACGAAGCGCCCGCCAAGGCCAACTTCTTCGGCGGCGTGCCAGAAGCGGCAGTATTCTCGGTCCCGATGAGCCGCGCCGAGCAGGAGGCCTGCTTCCTTCAGGGAAAGGCCCCCGAACCAGACGTGACTGAGACCGAAGAAGAGCGCCACGATGCGCTTGCCGTAAAATGAGCCGGCCCATCCTGATCGTCCCCGGCCTCAATGGTTCCGGCGATGGACATTGGCAGCGCCACTGGCTGGCGGACCACGACAACGCCGTACTCGTCGAGCAGGCCGACTGGGGCAATCCTCATGCCGGTCGCTGGCTGCACGGTCTTGAGCGCGCGGTGATTGCCAACCCGGGCGCGCTCATCGCCGCCCACAGCCTCGGCAGCATTCTGGCCGCGCGCCTGGCGTCAAGCTCAGTGGCGACGCTCGTCGGCGGAGCCCTACTTGTGGCGCCCGCCGATATCGAGCGGACCGGCACGCTCCATGACCGCACCTACGAATTCGGCACAATCCCGACAGAGCCCTTGCCCTTTCCGGCCCTGGTCGTCGCCAGCCGCGACGACATCTATATGCAGCGCGACAAGGCCCGCGACCTCGCAGCGGCGTGGAAAGTGCCGTTCCTCGACATCGGCAATGCCGGCCATATCAATGTCGCAAGCGGCTTCGGTCGCTGGCCACAGGGCTATGAACTGGCGCGTCAGGTTTGTGACCGAATTGAGCGGCGCCAGCTAAAGCCGCAGGTAGCTGGCCTGCGGCCGACGGGATAAATTGTTGCACTCGAGCGGCGGGAGGCCGAAATGAGCGCGAATAACCAACGGTCGGTGGTGATCGTCGGCGGTGGTGCTAGTGGCGTCCTGCTCGCATCGCAACTTTTGCGCAGCCCCGATCCCGACCTTCGCGTGACACTCATCGAGCGACATGGCGGCTTCGGTCAAGGGCTCGCCTATTCGGCGCGACACCGCAACCATCGGGTCAATGTGCCGGCACGCGGCATGAGCGCCTTTCCGGATGATCCGGACCATTTCTGGCGCTGGTTACAGCGTAGGGAACCAGGCAAGCATTCTTCCTCATGGACCTTTGTGCCGCGCCGGTTGTATGGCGCCTATCTCGAGGACGTTCTGCGCGAATCGGCCGAGCGCATCCCTGGTCGCCTGCTCATCCTGTCAGAGGCAGTCCAAGCCGTGCATGAGACCGCAAAGGGAGTAGAGGTGGCTCTTGGCAATGGGAGCAGTCTGGCAGCGCGCGCCGCAGTTCTGGCCGTCGGCCATGAGACGCAGCCTGCCCGAGGCAAGGGCATTGCTGTTCGCGCCGGATCGGAACGCGATACCCCTGTTGACCCCCATGCTCCCGTCATGATCCTCGGCTCAGGGCTCAGCATGGCCGACGCCTGGGTGTCGTTGTCGGATGCTGGGCATGAGGGGCCCATTACGGTCGTGTCCCGAAATGGCCTCGTTCCCGAGAGGCATCAGGAAATTGCAGCACTCAGCATCGATGCCGCCGATGTGCCATTCGGAACAAGCCTGAACTATCTGATGCGCTGGTTCAGGTCGTTGGTTCGGGACGTGGAAGGCAAAGGCGGCGACTGGCGCAGCGTTGTCGACGGCTTGCGGCCTTACAACCAGCGTCTCTGGCAAAGCTGGCCGGAACGCGAAAAGCGCCAATTTCTCCGCCATGTTCGACCCTGGTGGAATATTCATCGCCATCGCCTGCCGCCCGATCTGCACGAAGGCCTCATGCGGGCCATAGCCCAGGGCCGGGTGACGGTACTGGCTGGCGAATTCATCGATATAGAACGCGCCGATGGAGGTGTGCGCGCAACGATCCGCCCGCGATCCACCGGACAGCGACACACGATGGATGTCGCCCGGGTCTACGATTGTGGTGGCGTCACGGTAGACGTGCGATCAAGCGTGAACCCCGTCATACAACACATTATCCGCACCGGCATGGCCCGGCCCGATGCCATGCATATCGGGCTCGATGTCGATGAAAACTGCGGACTCATTGCAGCGGATGGGACCGTGTCGCGGCGAATCCGTGTCATCGGTCCCCTGACCCGAGGAAGGTTTTTCGAAATCGAGGCAATCCCAGACATTCGCGTTCAGAGTGCGGCTCTGGCGAACAGCATCCAACAATAGTAACGGGCGGCGAAACCCCGCGTAACAATTGTTCGGTCGGCAAATGCGCTAAACACAAACGCCACGCCGGCCAAGGTGGCGCCTCATGCTGCCATCACGCGCTGTCACGGCATAAGGGATGATTTTCTATTGTGCCACAATGGAGCGCATGTCTAGTTTGGGGCCGGAACCGGACAGTCGGCTTCTGGTAGGGGTACGACGCAAAGCAGCCAATTCATCATCCTCGCCGGCTTCTGCGGTCTGCGAAACGATCATTACATCTTGGAGCTCTGCGTCGATAGTTCGCGCTCCTCCACGAAGCGGACCTCGTCGGGCTTGGTGTCCACCGGATCGCCGTCGAAGCGCGCTATGAGAAGCGCTCGTTCGGCACCGTCTTCAAGCGGCGGGTAGGATGCGGAAGAATCCACCCGCCGTGCTCGCGTCGTAGGCTACGGTCGGAGCGCTGGAATGCTCAAATGTCACGGAGCAATAACGGCCGCCCGAGGATGCGTTGGTTACCTCGGAGCTCGGGCATCGAGCTCGCCCTGGCGTTGCGATCGAGGCTCGCGTCGGATTGTCGCTTTCGGAAAGAGACATCCTGGATCCATCGGGCTGGTGACGAGCGCCATTCGGTCCCATATGTCATCAGCAGCGAAGGACCCGTCCTCTAGGGCGGCTGCTGCGATGTCTTGGAGTTCGGCATGTCGACCAGAGGATTTTTCGTGGGGCAAGTGATCGATGACCTCGACGCGATTGCCAGCCAAGTCCGTCAGCGATGCCTGCTGGGGCAATTGGACTTGAATCGGGTGTTGGAGGACTTCTTCAAGGAGGTTTTGAACCTTACTTACGGATGGAATCTGACCAATCTCAACAGTTCTCGGAGCAATGAGCCTGGCGTCGATCTCGGTGACAAAGGCGCCCGCGTATGCGTGCAGGTCACTTCTCGAACCGATGCGAGCAAGATCAAATCCACTCTCAAGAAGGCCTCCGCCTTTGCCTCGGACTACGATCGCCTCTATATCCTCATGATCGGGGAGAAGCGGCACAAGTACAAGCTGGGTGACGACCCATTGGGCTTCAGCTTCAACGCCAGCAAGGATATCATCGATGTGACCGAGCTGTGTCGGAAGATCATCTCGCTCGATCTCCCTGCGCTGCAATCAGTGCAACGGAAGGTAGCGGATGAACAGGCGCGGATCAGGATCGAACTCGAGCCCAGACTGCCTTTCGGTGGCTATTCCACGAGCGTCTTGGACTTCATAGAGCCCAGACCTGACATCATTCGTTCGGACGCCAGCGTATTCGCTGCTCATGATGTGGCGCAGGGCCGGCTTGACGCTGACGAAGCAAGTAAGGCCCTCGATGAATTTCTTGGCGAACTCGGTCTCCTCCCTCGCATCACGCGCGAATTCTACGGCTGGCTGATCGATAACTCCGACCACCATTTGCGACGCCGAAGCGAGGCCCATCACGTCAACGTGGTGACTGTGATGAACAGAGCCGCCTCGGTTCCATCCCTGGAGGCCGAGCTGCAGCTACTGCGAACCTACGGGTTCATCGACTACGATGAGCCGGACGAGCATGGGCAGGCGGGCCACTGGCGCCTTCTGTTCCCGGGACCAAGTATTCTCAGCCCTTTCGGTGAAGCGTTCATGGATTTTGTCGTCGACGAACGCATCACCTGCAGCACCATGTTTCAGATCATGGACTTCCGGGTATTCGGGCCAGCTCCGGTGGTTGACAAGTCGCCCAAGCCCGCCAAGCCGAAAGCGAAGAAGGTGTGAGGGAACGATGGCCGCCGGCCGCTGATCTCGCGACCCTACGAGCAGATTGGCGAGGTGCCCAAGCACGGCGAGCCTGCAGGTATGACCTTCCTAGAGCACCACGTCTGCGAGATCGGTGAGAGGTCGATACGGCAACCTCGTCTCGCGATCGGATTTCGCAGCGAGTGCATCGAAGTCCTTCAAATCGCCGAAGCTCATCCCGGTTGCGCTCTCCAGGGCCTCTACCGAGATTTGGAAGGTCTTGTAGGGACCGAGCAAAAAACCTTCGCTGGCCTCGTTGACCCCACGCTGCTGCAGAAGACCTTGGATAAGGTCGCCCTGGCTGAGGACATAGGCGGTGACATGCGGAACGAGGCGACCATCTTCGGCCTGCGCCGGCATCACCACCAGTTTCCAGTATTCCCGCGGGATCACCAGACCTTCCAACGTCTCCAAGTCCCCAGCGATGATCGGTCCTGTGAACACGCAAGCCTTGAAGCCCTGGGTTCGCGCGTTCTGCAGGATGTAGTCCTCCAAACCGCGCCAGGTCTGGATGTTCCGGTTGAAACCGCTGTGCTGCGGCGAGCAGTTCGTGAAGTGGAACGTATCGAAATTGGCCGCGAGGGCGGCAGCCGAGTCGCCCCAGTTCGGGTCCTCCCGCTTGACCATGTGGCCCCTGTCGAAACCCGCCTCTGAGTAGGCCTCGCTTCCTATCTGCAACTCGACGGGGATGCGGAGATCGTAGAACCAGCGGTCGCTGGACCGCTTTATCGGCACCGCCTTCTCGCCATCGATGTTGACCGCCGCCACGACCGGGCTGCGGAGCTTGCCGCAATACAGGACGCCGAAATGCGTGTAGCGAAGTTCGTGCGGCTGGCTCTCGGTCGCGTCCGATGGACGGACCAGATCTATGCCTTCTATGGCACTGACGTCCGGCATCGGCACGTCGAAATCGACGAGGAAGCCCGGGTCGAAGCCGGTCCTGCCGGCCAGGTCCGCCGCTTGCCGCTTGCCGTCCCGCGACTCGTCCTCGAGCGCGCCGAGGTCGGCTCCGGCGACCGCCGTTCTATCCCCATCGAGCAGCTGTTTCAGTGTGCTGACGCGAACCGCGCTGTTTCCAACACCGTAGCGACCCGAGAAGTGCAACCCCACGACCGCCTTGCGTTCCAGGCTGATGACAGGGCTGCCGGAGTTGCCGCCGAGCGTGGTCGCGTCGTGGATCAGCCTGTTGCCATTGCCCCGATTGTGCATCAGTCCGGGGGAAAGCCTTTTGACGTCGTATAGACCCTGGAAATACCGCTCCATGTGGGTGGCGTCATTGCGACTGTCCCGGGCTGGATATCCTACGACTGCGATGTGCTCCTTCTCACCCTCCTTCGTATCGGTGTCCGCGAGCGGCAGCGGGTCCACGCCAAAAGCCTTGGGAACCTCGGCAATGCGCGCGAAGGCGACGTCCGCGGCATCGTCTGCGGCAAGATAATCGAAGCGCAGAATCGGTGCGGACCGCGCTTGATCCTGCAGGGCGTCGACCTCCTCGAAGAAGTCGATGGAAGCACCGTAACGGCCGCCGCCGCCGGGGACGAACATGAATACGCCGCCCCCGCTGCTGGTCCGGCGGGCGACTATCTCAGCAACGTGCCGGTTGGTCGCGATGATGAGGTGACCTCCATCCCGTCGAATAACCCAACCGGTGCCTCCCCAATCCATGTCGTGGTTGATGAACTCGATCCGCCCGATCGACCCGAGCATCGGTTCGACGCTCTTGATCCAGCCATCCACTCCGGGATCGAATTCACCCACGGGCATGCCAGCGAGGTCCACCCGACCATTCCGGATGGTCAGCGGCGGACGGTTGGCGATGCGGACGATGGCTTCTAGCAACGCATTCCGTCCGTCCCTGCTCTCAAGCCCGGACCGACCAGCATCCAGTATGTCGGTCGAAATGCCCGCCAGACCGGCCTGTCGAAGCAAGGGGTTCTTCGTCTCGAGGGCGGACTTGGCCCTTTCCCAAGCGGCTTCCGAGAAGGTTGCAAGCCGTTCCCTGTTTTCGGCATAACGATCAGCCATTGCGTCGCAACCTTTCGAACGGTTCGGGGAGGGTTTGATCGAGCTCCGCCTCCAACGCCTGACGAGCCGACCTCGAGCTAGGTCGATCCCTCGTGGGATCCTTGATCGACAGGATCGTAAGTGGCACGGCCAGACTCCGCCCGATGCCCATCTCTTGGATCGAGCGGACGGCTGCCACGACGGGGTCGATCCCGTCCGAATTCGAAGCCGCGCGACGCGCTCGGTCCATTGCCCGGAGCAGTCTTTGACCGGCGCGCTTGCCTATCGAGTTGCCTCGATAGAGCGTGTCGCCTTGCCACCGACCCGCCGTGGCCCAGAACATCACCTGAGTGGCCGCGTCCTCCGTTGCAGACGGTGTCGACAAAGAGGCATCGAGCCATTTCGCCGTCCCGCCGTCCAGTTCCGAGCGCGACGTCCACCACCCTTCTGGTGGCCCACCGTCGTAGCTCCATGCGCCAGCGGCCGTTCGCCGCCATGCTTCCGATCGGCGAGCGAGCGAAGGCATATGCGGAATGGGGTGGAAGAAGGTGAATGCGATCAACCAATCCGCAGTAGCACCCGCAGCCGCCAAGTAGTCGAAGCCACTGGAGGGGTCGCTCATCAAGCGTTCCGTCAGATCGGGGCTCTCATGTACCCCTAGCGGGTTCCCAGCGATCTGGCCGAAATGAGTCATCAGGCCGTTGAGATAGTACTGGAGGGCAGGACTGCGCGTGAGGCTGAACAGCGAGCCGGCGGGTCGAGCATATGGATTGAGGACTTGAGACGCCTCGACGGACGTGGCTTGGGGAGTAGAGCCCATCCTGTATCGGTCGCGCAGGGAGTGGACCTCCCTGTCTGCCTGCTGCGCGAGTTCGGAATCCTGGAACCCTATCGCCGCGGCGGCCACTCCGTCCTGACCGCTCCTGCCATGCCTCATGGTCTGGTCCGCTCTGACCAGTGCGAACGCCAATGGACCATCGGTCAGGCGACGCTTGGGCGCCCCCCTGTAGACTGCTGCGGCCCGCTCCAGCGCCGATCCGGACGACTTGAGTTCGCCGACCAAGGCGTCGAATTCGAACTCGGCACGCATCTCGAGAGCGACGAGATCGTAGACCAAGGGAGCGATCTCGCCCGTCAAGGAGAAGGACTTCTTCTTGAGTTGGCCGAACTGCCTGTGCGCCATCGACCATCGTCCACTGAGCCATCTGTGGCAGAGAGCCGCTCCACCGCCAGGTGCATCGAGCTCCTGTATGTCCACGAAGGACCTCTGGTAGATCGCTTCCGCCTCCACCATGTCGCCCTGCTCGAGGAGGAGCTCGAGGTCGCGCACGGCCACGGCGTCGGGAGCGACACGTTGAGGCGGTGCCGCCTTCAATGCCGTCTTCGATATCATGCCGCTTCGGGACCTCTGCCCCCGTGCCAGCCGGACTGCATCGGCAGCGGGCTCGGGCAGTTCGGATATCATCTCGTCGGTGAATGAACCCACGAGTTCTCGCGTGATCTCGGGCAGGATTGCGTCGGCGCGCACCAGTTGCAGCCGATGGTAAAGGGCGATCTGTTGATCGGTCTCCACGAAGAAGTCCGCAGCGCGGCGATTGATGTCTGCCGCCGTCGCTGGATCGTCCGCGTAGACGAACTCAAGCAGGGCCGCTCGCACGTCGGCCCGATGCTTGACCCATCCTGGCCGGTCGTCGGGGGAGACCAGCCAATGGTTGGTGCGGAGATCGGATAGAACCTCAGCAGCGCGGGATGCATCCAGCGCGATGGCGAGAGCAGGCGCCAGTACCTTCGAGACGACACCCGCATCGACCGCTTGCAGCACCAGGCCGAAGTTGGCAACCAGCCTGACGTCGGGATCGGCGATCCGGGAGAGTATGAAGCGATAGAGATAGGCTTGCGCTCTTTCCGGACCGTCGGCGGCATCCCATTCGCCGACGGAGGCACCTTCATCGGAATAGGCCTTCGCCGCCAGCCGAAGGAGCAACGGGTTTCCCCATGAACGCGCGACGATACCGGCGATCGAGCCGGCAGGAACTTCAAGTTCTTCGAGGAGCCTCTTGGATGCCTCCGGTTCGAGACCCTCGAGCAGATGATTGTACGCGATGCGGAATTGGTCCTCGAGGGTTTCGAGCGCATCTCCCCGTCCAGCCGCAACGATGGAGAGCGGCCTGATACCACTGCGGACGAGCTGATCGAGGTACCGGAAGAGCCGATCGGGATGGCTATCGCCATACCCGCGGAGCACCTCCAGGGTGTCGAGCACGAGGAGGACGGGACGACCACTGTCGGCGACTGCATCGCGCAGTGCCTCAGCGAGGGCGAACGGCAGTTCCTCGCCGCCGCTGCGGCGGTGCTGCTGGGACCTTGGGCCCGACATCATCAAGCGGAGGCGGGAGAGCTCCGAGGCATGGTTGGGCACCTCATCCGCCATCTGTCGGGCGAGCTCCAACGACAGGGCATCTGTGTCGAGCAGGTTGAGGCCGCGGCGGTCGAAGTCCAGGCTCAGGACTATCGGATTGCTGCGGATCCTCGCATCTTGGACCGCCTTGGCGATCAAGAAGGACTTCCCGACGCCGGGCAGGCCGCCGATGTAGAATGTTCGGGCCATCTTCTCGCGCGGCGGGTGATCTATCCACTCGGCCAGATCGATCAGCAGCTGCTCGTGCCCGAAGAACCCTGAGCTCAGCTGCTCATCTGCATCGCGAATGGAATTCGCTCGATTGAGCGCGCTCCGCAATTCTGGAATCCTGTTGTAGAAGCGCGTTGCCCTGCCGAGTTGGCTCAGGGCCGCAGTGATCTTCTCGAGGAGGTCGCGCCCGTCTTTTGGGCTCGCCGTCAGGTCGTCGAGCAGATCATCTATCCTACTCCGCTCTAAGAACGCGTCTCGGAGCAGGACGGAGGCCTCGTCGGTCGGGAGCGCCGCCTCGATGTCATCCAGTGCCGACGCGCGCTCGGTCGCCAGCAACGTCTTCTCACGGGGCGACGACCGCATCACCCAGCGACCTGCCTCGATGGCGTCCATGCAGTCCGCGCGGAGCTTGGCGAGCAACTGGGCGACGGTCTTGGGTTCGTACGCGGCACCGCCCAATGCCGCCTTTACCGCGCCCAGCGGCTCGAAGGACGCCGACAGCGCAGCATAGCGTCGGGCCGTCGAGAGCAGGTCATCGAGATCGCCGCCGCGCATCATGCTGCTTCCGTCCTCGGTCGCAAAAGGGTGGCCAGGGCCTCCGATATCTCGCCGATCCTCTTGGAGGAGTACCGCCCAAACTGGGTGGGCACGCCGAGCAGCACTTGGTCGGTCAGCACCTCGACATCGGCATCCGTCAGGGCGAGTTCGAGATCCCCGTCGATGACTCGGACCGTGTCGACCAAGTCGGCACGCGTGAAGTCCTCGATGTACTCGACCACGAGCCCCATCTGCATGCCCTCGGCGGCCTCCAGCGATTGATGCGTAGCCACCGGGACATGGTATCCTTCCAAGCCGCTCAACACCAATTTGATTCTGCGAGCACGCTCCAGCCGCCCGATGACTTGCTCGAGCTGCAGCTGGACGTCGCGGGGGAGCTCCTGGCTCGAACTCTGGACATACAGCCAGAGATTCTCATCGCGTTGGTCCATCCACGATACCAGTGCATCTGCGCGGTCGCGCTCGTATGCGACGGCGGTGGTCTCGTCTGCACGCACTCCCGGCCTCGCTTCGGTGGCCGCACCCTCGGCCGAGATACGCGCGGCAACGAGGTCTATGAGGTCGCTCCCGTCCTCCGGCACATCGATCCTGACGACGCTCGCACCAGGATCGCGAAGCGCAAGAAAATGTTCGAGGAGCCGCAACGAGAAATTCTGCCCGGCGGCCGCCTCCTCGGGCTGCGTCCGCTTGATCCACACACCGTTGATCGACTTGTGACCTTCGATGATCGCATTGACGGCCTCGAAGAATAGCCGACGCCCAACGATCAGGTGGGAGTTCAACGACCGGTCGAGCGACCACAGGTACTTCGGGGCGGCATCCAATCCGATGGTGCTCCGGAAAGCGTTGTCGTTCATGTAGTTCGCGACGGGGACGAGCCGCTTGCTGTCGCCCACGGATCCCTGGTGCAGTCCAATGAAGGCGAATCCGTTGGAGAATGCGGCGCCCCCCGATGAGCCGGGCATAGTCGGAACCGAATGCTGGTACCGCCGGTGGCCTCCACCGTATGCCACTTTGCCCTGAGTGATCCCACGGTCCTGCCCGTCCGGAAAATGGACGAGGTAGCAGGCGACCTCACCGTTCCACACCAAGGGCTGGTCGGAAATGGCCAGGTGGCCCAACGAATATCCAACTGGCTCGAACAGCCTGAGAAGGACGAAATCGCTGTGGTCTGCGAGCTGGTCGTCGGGGACGACCAGCTTCTTCCATTCGTCCGGATGGCAATCTGAGTAGGGCCCCGCGAGCTTGGCTGCGTAGCGCACGTTGTTGCTCGCTATCACGACCAGCTCGGGCTCCTCCTCCCAAGGGATCTCGCGATTCACAACGTGCCAGGCCGTGAGCACGAGACGGTGGGAGATGAGTACGCCACTTCCCGCAATCTGGTTGTTGACGACGATCCGGCAGCGGAACGCCGATGCCTTCCCGCAGAAGGCCTTCATCTCCTCCATGTCGAATGATGCGGCATCCACCTGCATCATGTCCGGCAGCGTGTCTGCTTCGCCGACGTCCTGCTTCAGACTGCGAAGAATGCCGATAAATGTCGCTGTCATCGCGATGCCATCTAGGTAGGCGGCGATTGCTTCAGCAAGAGGACGAGGAACCGTGGCGCCCATCTCCGTCAATTCCAGGATTTCCAGCGACATCGGCGTCTCGCTGGCATAGTGCAGAATCTTGATAGCTTGGTCGATGAGGTCGCGATGCGTGGCGAGCAGCGCGTCGAGCTTCTGGACGGACAGTGCTTCAGGCATGCGTGGACCGAGCTCGTTGCGGCACGAGGATGCTTCCGACGAGACGAACCGTCGATCTGATCAGGAACGATATTCTGGTGATTCCCCTGAACCAACTCCGCCAGCCCCAGATCGGGCGCTCGGGCGGCAGCAGTCGCTCCGCCCAGAGCACCACAGAGACGATGGCGCTCACCAAGAGATGGTATGGCCCTGCTGCCATCGCCAACAGCATAGCAGGGGCGCATATCGGCACGCACAGCAGGCCGGCACGCACGCCCTCTCTCACCGACTGACGGATCATCGCGGGCCTTTGGGCGGAGACTATTCGCAAGGCGTGGCTCGCATTGATCATCGCCTGGCGCCAGCCAGTGGCATGCCAAATGACCACGAGAGCCGAAGCCCCATCAACCAGCATCCACTGTTCCACCGTCAACAGCGCCCACAGGTGCGCCGCCATCAGGACGGTTCCTGCCAAGAACCAGACGCTGCAATAGCTCAGGCAGAAGACGGTCGCTGCGATTGCACGATCGTGTGGGAATGCCCGATCGGATATCCGGGTCGCGACAAAGTAGGTCATGGGTATCATCATGGCTGTCACCATGAAGAATTGGCTGAGGATGACCGGCTCGATCATCCCTGCGGCCTGCATGGCCTTGATGGACAGCAGGACCGATGCGTCGCCGCACAACGACGGCAGCGAGGTCTGCTGGCCGACCGTCATGCCGACCCACCCTGCGGCGCTTATGCCGGCGAGCGTCAAGAGTATCGTTCGGTGCCGCCGGAGCATCGGTTCAGGACACGCCGTGGTAGACGCTGACCCGGCCGATCGTCGGTGCCGGGATGCTGGAGGATGCATAGCGCTGAACGATCGAAACCTTCAGCCTTCCGAGGTCGGCCACATCATCGAAGCTCATCTGCGCGATGACAGGCGTAAGATCGAGGCTGATCGAGAAGCCCGTGGAGTCCTCCGGGCCATCACCCGGCTCCTCGAGGCCGAAAGTCGAGAATCTGCCGATCGACCGCGCACGCGGCGCCCCGGACGGCAGCTCCCCTCCCATTGCATCGCCGTAGTCGACCACGACCTCATAGGTACCCACGTTGTTCGCACCGTGGATGTCCTCGAGGCGCAAGTAGAAGCCCGAGACGTCGTCCACGCCGTTCGCTTCCTGGGCCAACCGTTCGCTCTCGTCTCGAAGCATCGACGCATCGACCACGACTTCGGCCACGGCGGGCTGCTCGCCGAGTTTGACTTCCTCGCCATTCGTCCCGATGAGTTCCGTGTCGCTCTCCTCCGCCCGGCGGCCGGTTCCGTCGACGCTCTGTCCCTCTGGGCCTCCGAAGGCCGAGACGAGGGGATCGGTCGTGTCGTCGTATTCATAATCCAGCAGTTCAGAACGGGTGTCGAGGACGTCGGAGCATGAGAAGCGCCAATCGCTGCCGTCCGGCGAGGGCATCACGAATGGCCTGTCCATCGGTCCTCCGAGCCACTGCGCGTCGGACGGATCGACGTTGTCGGCCCGGCGCTCCCGCCAGACCTCCCACAGCCTGTCGATATTGGCGTGATGGAGCCAGAACACTGGGTCGAGGCCCGCGGTGACGAAAGTGGACATCAACCCGGGCACCTCGGTTCCGTCGGGCAGAGGCCCTGATCCACCAACCGCGCCATGCACGTTGCCGTGCGGAGTGAGCTCCAGGTCACCAGGATATCCGGCGTTGTGGCTGACCGGCGATCTGCCACCGCCGAAACCGCCGGGTTGGGTTCCTGGCAGGGTGTACTGGGGCCTACGCAACGCACTGAGATCCGCGTCCCCAACTGGCACGGTGGTGCTGCCCGTCTCGTCATTGCCGAAGCGTAAGCGGGTGAACAGCATGTTCGGCGTGCCGTCCGGGAGGGTCTCGGTCAAGAAGGCGGGATGCACCTCCCTGCTTCGCGGATTCTTGGTGTCGCTATAGTTCCAATAGGGCAGCGCCCAGTCGTGCGGCCCGCCCAAGTCGCGAACGATCGATGCGATCACTCG
>VFQU01001494.1_pt1 | contig 13566 bp, 15 predicted proteins | sample 3512311 | NCBI WGS metagenome assembly VFQU01 (sample SAMN10412377, study PRJNA504923) | tailings metagenome | isolation source: Relicate 3 Philex TSF3 active mining site | place: Philippines: Tuba, Benguet | collected 2017-08-29 | reverse complement strand
CAATGGGGCTGTGCGCATTATGGGCCCGCTGAGGGTTACCCGAACGTGGAGACCAATGCTGTGTACAGGGACCGGGACGGGGCGGTGTGGCTGGGCGGGGATGCGGCGATGGTGATTGTGCCGCCGGAAGCGAAGCGGGGGGAGTCGGGTGAGCCCTTTGAGAGGGCGATCCTGCTGTGGCATCAAGCTTACCTGCCGGTGGGATACAGCCGGTGGCATGGGTTTAGCGACGGGGCGGGGGAGCATACCTGGCTGCTGGTGGGCGAAAATGCCGTGCGGCTGGCGCGGGGGCAGCTGCGGGAGTGGTGGGAGGCGAAAACGGTAGTGAGGGTGGCGCCGGCGGCGGGGGGCAAGTTCCGGCTGGCGGCTGAAGGCGCGTGGCCCTATGTACTGGACATGTCGTTGCGGTGGCGGTGGACGGAAGAAGGAGGTGGCAGCCCAGGGCCATGGACGGTGGGGGCGGAGGTGACACGGCAGGGGCGGCCCAAGGGGCAGGCACTGCTGGAGGTGTGGAGCCCCGGGGGACGACAGATCTTGGCCGACCCATTTGCGGAGGGCACGGCGTGGCGGCGGGAATGGCTGACGGGAGGATGGCTTGCGGGGGCGGGGCTTTTGCTGGTGGGAGGGCTGGTGGTGGGGTGGCGGCGGCGGACGGCGCGGCGCTACCGGGCAGTTGTGCCGGTGGGGACGCGGGTGCGCTACCGGTTTGAGGTGATACGGCTGCTGGCGGCCAGCGGGCTGTCGCAAGTGTATGTGGGGCGGGATGGCGAGCAGACAGTGGTGCTCAAACGCATGCTGCGGCCGGAGGGAGTGACACAGCGGGACTTTCAGACGGATGCGGCGGTGCGGCTGCGGGCGTGGGAGCAGCTTTCAAATGCGGAGAGGCCCGAGGCGCAAATTGTGCCGCTGCTGTGGCGGGACGTGGCAGAGGACGGGGCGTTGTGGGTGGCCATGCCGTATCTGGAAGCGCCGACGCTGCGGGCCTATCTGGAAGCGCAAGGGGGCAGACTGGAGGCGCCACGGTTGGGGCAAGTGCTAAGGAGCGTAGCAGAAGCGCTGGCGGTGATGCACGAGCGGGGCATCGCGCATGGGGACCTGAAACCGGAGAACATTGTGGTGGCGGAAGGGGCCGCGGGGCCGGAGGTCATCTTGCTGGACCTGGGGAGTACACAGTCGTTTGAGCGGCAGGCGCTGTTGACGACGGCGACCAAGCAGTACATGGCGCCGGAGCAGCGGTTTGGACAGTTGTTGCCAGCATCGGACATCTTTGTGCTGGCGCTGCTGGCCTACGAACTGGCGAGCGGGCGGCCGACGCGGGACCTGCTGACGGCGACGCAATCGAACTGGAATGAAGAGATTGCGGCGCAACTGGAACGGCATTTGCCGGAGGGAGCAGGAATGAAACGGAGCGTGCTGGGGCGGGCGTTGCGGTTTCATCCGCCGATGCGGCCGCCGGAAGTGCGCGCCTTTGTGGCGGAACTACTGGGCTAGAGCTGACGCTGGAGGAATTGCTGGGCCTGGGTGAGGAGTCTTCGCACCTGGGAGACATTGCAGCGCATTTCGGTGGCGGTTTCTTCGAGGGTGTAACCGGCAATGGTGTTGAGGCGGAAGGCCTGAGCGGCGTCGGGTTTGCGGCTTTCGAGGGCGCGGAGGGCGATTTCGAGGTGGTAGGTGAGTTGGGGATCGGTGGGGGAAAGCCAGGCGGCGGAAGGGGCGGTGCGCTTCTGGGAGAGGCGCTTGCGGGCCTGGTCAACGAGGACCTGGAACATGCCATTGTGGAACCAGGCGAAGAACTGATCACGATTCTGGACGAGGGGGGCGTCCATCCAGGCGAGGTGTTTGCGGAGCCAGGTTTCGTGAATGAGTTCGGTGGGGCCGGAGACGGGCGAGGACTCGCGACGCAAGAGTTGGCGGGACATGCGGGCAAACTGGGGACGGCAATAGGAGAGAAGCTCAGAGGCCGCCGCACGATCGCCCTGTTGCATGCGGTGAATGACCAGCGTGAGATGTTCCACGGGGGAAGTGTAACGAATGGGAACGGCATTCCGCTACAAATTGGTACTTTTGAGATGTTTCGCACAGGAAGCGGAGAGAAATGCGCTTCAAGGAATGATGCCAAGGATCTTGTTCGCACTGATGGGATGGATGTGGGCCGCACAAGCGCAGACGGTGGCCACGGTGAGTATGAGCACGACGCCGAACCCGTCGCGGGTGAGTGCGGAGGTGAGCCTGACGGCGACAGTGACGCCAGCGGGAGCGGGTGGGTTTGTGAGTTTCTATGACGGCACAGCTTTGCTGGGGAGCGCGCCGGTGGATTGCTGGGCGGTGGTGGCCATGGGATTGGGTTCCTTTTCGCTTTTTTCGGATTTTCCGGAGGGGACAGTCCCACGGCCCGCCCTGCGGGCGGTCCTAGGACGGTCCCCGAAGGCGCCTACTATTTGGAGGCGGGCAGGCCGATGATGATGAGGACCGCGTAGTCCTGCTTGCGGCAGCCCTTCACCGTCGGCATCGACGCGTCCGGTAAGACCGGGAAGCCCGTGTTGCGGACCGTCGCCGGAGAACATGAATTGTCAGCCGCCGCCGGCTTGTAACGGGCCGCGCGGCAGCCAAGGTGGGTGACGTCGTAAATGGTGGCGCCATCGGATAACTGCCAGCGCTGATTGCCGTTCCTGTCCGGCGGCTGGACGGTGAGGACGGCCGTTACCTTGCGGTCGCCCGTGACCAGATATCTGCCAGCAGGGAGGGGGAAGGTGGGGCTTTCCATGATGAGGCCGTGCTCTTCGAGCCACCAGTCGGCAGGGTTGAAGGTCCAACCAGAAGGGGCGCGGCCGGAGGAGGATTGCAGGGCCGAGAGGCGGTCCAGCTCGACGCCGCGGGGCCCGGGGTCCAGCGGCCAGAGGCCCCAGGATTGGGCTCCGTTGCCGGAGGTGGCGCCGGGGGCGGCGAGGGCGGCGATGAACTGCGGCTCAATGCGCCGGAACTGGGAGAAGTCCACGGCAGAGGCGGGGAAATGGGAGCCGGCTACGCAGAGGAGGGAGGCCAGGATGAGGAGGCGCATGAGTTGATGCTAGCTCACGGAAGAAATCAGGTGAAGGGGAGCGCCGGTGAGGGGGTGGGGGAAGAGGAGCTGTTCGGCGTGGAGGAAATAGCCGCCGTCGCCGGGGAGGCCGGGGAGATCCGCGAGCGGTTGGCCGCCGGGGCCATAAAGAGGGTCGCCGAGGAGAGGGTGGCCAATGGAGGCCAAGTGAATACGGATCTGGTGCGGGCGGCCCGAGTGGAGAGCGACGCTGAAGGTGGTGGTTTCGTTGGTGCGGGAATGAACGGTGGCGACGGATTTCGCCGGCTTGCCCGCAGGGTGGGCCGCCCAAACCCGGCCAAGACGCGGATGGGGCACCTGGCCGATGGGCGTCAGGATTTCATAGGTGTTGGCAGGGGCGTGGCGCTGCGCCAGGGCGCGGTAGATTTTGCGGACCTGCAGCGTGTTCCAGAGGGCGCAGAGATGGGACGCAGCGGCGGGGGTTTTCGCGAAAAGGACAATGCCGGAAGTGCCACGGCCGAGGCGGTGGACAGGGCTGGCCGTGGGGGTTTGCGTGCGGACGAGGTGGAGGAGGGTGTGTTCCATAAAGTCGCCGCCGGGGCGGGTGGGCAGGCCTGCGGGTTTGCTGACAGCGAGGAGATGAGCGTCTTCGAAGAGGACCGTGAAGTGGCAGGGGCAAGGGGGCTCTTCCCAGGGGGGACGGAACCAGATGAGGGTCTGGCCGGGGGAGACAGTTTCGTCGCCGCTGACGGGGCGGCCGTTGAGCGTGACTTCGCCGTGGTGGAGGCGCTGCTGCCAGGTTGCTGGAGTGGCCTGGGGGAAATGGGTGGTGAGCCAGGCAAGGAGGGTCTGGCCCGGGAGAGTGTGCTGGATGGTGACGGGGCGGGCGTGGCCGCGATTGGGCATCTGGTTTGAGTTTAGGCCGCGGGTTGGGGGGTGAGGGCGAGGGTGCGGAGGCGGCGTTCGGTGAGCAGCTGGTGGCGGGCGTAGAAGATGAGACCGCACTGGACAAGGCCCACCAGAGCGCAGGCGAGGAGGCCGGCGCGGTAAGCGCCCGTGGCATCGCGAGCCAGGCCGAAGAACCAGGGCGAGAGGAAGGAGCCGACCTGCCAGAGGGTGTTGATGGCGGCGGTGCCGACGGCGAGTTCGCGCGGGTGGAGGACGTCGGGGATGGACACGATGACCAGGACGCCACCGGCAAAGGCCACGGTCGCGAAGAGGAGATAGGCGGGGATGACGAGGGTGGAGACGGTGGCCAGGGCCAGCAGGAGAATGCCGGCGGCGGTGGCGAGGCAGCAGAGGAGGGAATCGAAGAGGCGGTCGCCGGTGCGGTCAGAATGCCAGCCGACGAAGAGGACGCAGGCGACGCTGAGGACGCCGCCGAGGCTGACGAGGAAGCCCGACTGAGTGGAGGAGATGCCGGACTGGGCCACGAGAATGGCCGGGGCGGAGAGGATGAGGCCGCCGATGGCGCCGTTGCCCAAGAGGCCAACGCAGCCAAAGAGCAGCACCTTGGGATGGACGAAGGCGGCAAGGAAGTTGTGACCGCCGGGAGGGCCGAGGAGGGCGTGATCGCGGGCATGTTGTTGCTGGAGCCAATCCTTTTCAGCGGGGGTGAGCCAGGGGGCGACGGCGGGGGTGGCCGGGAGGAAGCGGAGCAGGAGGAGGCCAAAGGGAATCGCAGGGAGGCCCTGCACCAGGAAGAGCCATTGCCAGCCGCGGAGACCGGCCAGGCCGTCGAGGCCGAGAAGGGTGCTGGAGATGGCGCCCATGAAGAAGGAGGCGAGGGAACTGCCGATGTACATGCGGCTGATGGCGCGGCCACGCCAGGCGACGGGGAACCAGGCCGAGAAGTAGAAGATGACGCAGGGGAAGAAGCCGGCCTCGGCCACGCCGAGCAGGAAGCGCATGACGTAGAACTGGAGCGGGGTGGTGACGAACATCATGGCGGCCGAGAGGAGGCCCCAGGTGATCATGATGCGGGCGATCCATTGGGGCGCGGTGAAGCGCCGGAGCATGAGGCTGGAGGGGACTTCGAAGATGGCGTAGGAGAGGAAGAAGAGGCCGCTGCCGAGGCCGTAGACGGAGGCGCTGAAGCGGAGGTCCTGATTCATCTGGAGGGAGGCGAAGCTGACGTTGATGCGGTCAATGTAAGCCATGACGTAGGCGCAGAGGATGAGGGGGACGATGCGCCACATGGCTTTGGACATGGCGGAGTGGGCAAGGGGGGGCATGAGGATTGGGGTGAGTGTAGCAGGTTGTGGAGGGGAGATAATGTGAGACACCGAAGGGGAGGTGTTTCGAGGTGAGTATGCGTGAGTGGCGGGGGGCGGCGCGGCCGGAGCGGGTGGTGCTGGAGGGGGCGTATGCGCGGCTGGAGCCGCTCAATGTGGCGCGGCATGCGCGGGCGCTGTTTGCCTCGGCGCGGGAAGAGGGCGCCGAGGAGCGGCACCGGTATCTGATGGATGATGTGCCTCGGGACGAGGCGAGTTACGGGGAGTGGGTGGAGCGGGCGGCAGGAGGGGAGGACCCGCTGGTGTTTGCGGTGGTGGATCGTGCGACAGGACGGGCGGAGGGGCGGCAGGCGCTGATGCGGGTGGAGGCGCGGCATGGGGTGATCGAGATTGGGGGGATCCTGTGGGGGCCGGCGATTGCGAGGACGCGGGTGACGACGGAGGCGGTGTATCTGATGGGGGAGTATGTGTTTGAGAGGTTGGGGTACCGGCGGCTGGAGTGGAAGTGTGACAGCCGGAATGCGGCGTCGAGGAGGGCGGCGGAGCGGTTTGGGTTTCAGTTTGAGGGGATCTTCCGGCAGCATATGGTGGTGAAGGGGGAGAACCGGGATACGGCGTGGTTTGCGATGGTGGATGGGGAGTGGCCGCGGGTGAAGGCGGGGTTTGTGCGGTGGCTGGAGGCGGGGAATTTTGATGCGGCGGGGCGGCAGGTGAGACGGCTGGAGGAGTGCCGGGGTTGAGGGGGGAGGTCAGGAAGGATCGGTGGGGCGTTGGGCCTTGCGCAGTTCTTCCGCATCGATCCGATCTTTGCCGCGGCCCGAGGCTTCTTTGTTGCGCAGAAGAGCATCCAAGCCGATGAAATGCACCGGGATTCCGTCCAAGTGGCCGCCTACCCGGCTTTGCCAGGCATCTTCGAAGTCTACGCCCGAAATGGAAGTCAGCAGATCAATGCGATTGGGTTCGTATCCTAACTGAATGACTTGGGCCGGAGTGAGCAAGTCATTTACAGTAAGTGAAAGGTTGCCGAACCCGAATTCACGGAGAGCAGTCAGTATGCGGTCAGCGTTTTGAGGGCTGGCTCGCAAGAAAAGATCGATGTCAGCGGAGTAGCGTGGGAATCCGTGCCAGGACACCGCCAGAGCACCCACTACGAGGTAGTCAACTCCGTTTGAGTTCAAGCACTTGATAAACTCTCGCAAGTCCTTGCTGAGCAGCATCGGGGTGGGCTCTTTCACGGATGGCAAAGAAAATCGCCAAGCGCTCCTGCGGGGTCATGCGGCTGCGGGCAAGAGCGTCAGCGGCATCAGCCGCAGCGAAGCTGGGAAAGATTTTGGCGACCAGGTCCATCCGCTTACAGTGTAGCTTTGGTGTTGGTGCGCCATCAGCGGGCAAGGCAGGTGGAATCGAGAATGGCATCGAGTTCGGCAGCGGCAGTGCTGGAGGGGGTGCGATAACCAAGGGTCTCACCGAAACGGTGTTGCTGACGCCAGAGCTTGCCGTCGGGGCCGATGCCGCGCGCATCGATCAGGGTGTCATAGTCGCCCAAGCGATAGACCGTCTCGGAATAATTGGCGGATTGCCAGACGTCGCGGGGTGCAGGCCAGCCCAAGGACCACATTGACCCCTCAACATGTCTGAGGACTCCGCGCATTCTGCGACCGAAGTAAGTGCGCACCCTGTAATGGATATCGCGCACGATGCGGCTGGCTTTGCGCAATTCGCGCCAGCGAACCCGGAGGCGAGAGGTGCCATCGTCAATGCCGATGGTGTTGGCGCGGTGACCACAGAGGGGAAAGCGCCCGGAGGGAGCAAGGGTCATGGCGACAGGGGCGGCGGGTGGCTGAGTCAGTAGAAGTGAATGATAGCCGGGTTTGCGCAAGAGAACGGGAAAAGCGGTAAAGACGCGCACCATGCCGGCAGCATCACTGACCGGCAAGGTACGGCGGTAAATGTCGTCATCGCGGGTGTGGGCCTGAACGTCGGCTAGCGGCTGACCGGAGGGGTCGACGATGTGGATTTGCCGGAGCCTGATTTCTTCCTCGGCTGTGAGGAGCGGCAAAAGTAAGTACAGCAGCAGCATGGGCCTGACTTCGATTCTAGTTAGCTGGAGGGAGGGAGCGGTGGAGTTCCGGCGCAAAAGTCGTTATACTCCGCGCCATGTCTGCGACAACCGAGCGGTTGCATGCCTTTGATTCGCTGCGGGGGTCCATGATGTTGCTGGGCCTGGTGCTGCATAGCGCCATACCTTACATGGAGGCGCCGCTGCGGCCGGAGATGTTTCCGGTGCAGGACCAGCAGCGGAGTGCGCTGTTTGATCTGCTAGTGTTCTTCATCCATAACTTCCGTATGCCGCTGTTCTTTCTGCTGGCAGGATTCTTTGGGCGGATGGTGCTGGAAAAGCTGGACTGGCAGGGCTTTCTGCGGCACCGTCTGCTGCGCCTGGGAATACCGCTGGTGCTGTTTCTGCCGCCACTGCATTGGGTGAGCCAACATTTCGCATTGCAAATGGGGGTTCCGGCGGCGGAGATTCCCGTGCATCTGTCGGTGTACTGGTTTCTGTATTTCCTGATCGGATTCACGCTGGTGGCAGCGTTACTCAGCGCGCTGGGCGTGCCGACGGGAGTGGGGGACAAAGTGTTCGCGAGGCTGTGGTTCAGTTGGGCGAAGTGGCCGGTGCTGGTGGGAATTACTGCGGGATTTCTGTGGACGCAGTATGCGAGCACGATTGAACCGGATACGCACTTGCTGCCGGTGTTGAGTGTGCCGCTGGTCTATGCCTGGTTTTACGGGGTGGGGTGGATGCTGTTTCCGCTGCGGCATACGCTGGAGGACTGGACACGACCGGCGTGGAAACAGGTGTTGCTGGCGGTGGTGTTACTGGTGCCGTATCTGGCCTGTATTGGAGTGCTGATTGAGTCGTTCAAGAAAGAGCCGACGCCGCTGATCCGAAGCAGTTGGACGATTCCCGAACCGGTGCATACGATTGCGGCGCTGCTGGGCGGGGCGATTGCGTGGCTGTTGATCTTTGGCATCAGCGGGCTGTTTCTGCGGTATCTGGGGAAGCCGAGCCGATGGACGACCTATCTGGCGGGGGCGTCGTACTGGGTGTATCTGGCCCATTTCTTCGTCGTGCTGGTGCTGGCGAACCTGCTGTTGCCGGTGGGGATTTCGATCTATCTGAAGTTTGTGCTGTTGCTGGTGGGGACGACGCTGTTTGCGTTTGGGAGCTATGAGTTGCTGGTGCGGGGGAGGCCGTGGGCGTATGTGTTTGGGGCGGGGGTGGCGAGGAAGTGAGGTGAGAATGCGTGGAGCTCCAGGTGCTTGATGAGCAGTCCTGGTGGCCGCAGAGCAATTGTAGGGCAGCTTTGGCAGGGCTATACTGGTAGCGATTTCGAGCGATGCCAAGGAAAATTCGCGAATTGATTGCGGAGCTGGAAAAGCACTGATTCGTGAATCGAGGAGGCAAAGGAAGTCATCGCAATTTCACACATCCCAAAGCGCGAAAGCCCATTACTCTTTCAGGAAGGGCGGGAGATGACGCTATGAAGTATCAGGAAAAGGCAGTACAGGCTGCGATCACGGAGGTGACCCAGTGAAGGATAGTGCGCGCTACGCGAAGATTGTGGAATGGTCTGAGGAAGACCAATGCTATGTGGGAAGTTGCCCCAGTTTGCTGTATGGGGGTTGTCACGGGGAAGACGAGATTGCCGTATTCGAAGAGCTTTGCGCGGCGGTGGAGGAAGTGATTGAACTCTACCGGAAGGACGGTAAGCCGCTGCCGCCGCCGACGAGTGGCCGCGACTATGCGACCAAGATGCTGAGTGTGGCCTGAGGGAATCGATTCGTTAACGGGCTGCAAAGTCCTGCAGAGATGTTACCTGTCCCGCCTCGTAATCGGAGATTCCCTGGCGGATGGCATTGGCGGTTTCGGATTAGCAAAGCTTGCCCCTGTTTGCGCATCCAGGTGAGAAAGCCAACTGTCCATTGCATAGGAAGGAAGGGTCAGGTGCGGCGGAGGGGGAGGGCGCGGTGGCGCTGGCCGGTGAGGTCGTGGAGAGCGCCGGCCAAGGCTGGAGCGACGACGATGATGGGGGTTTCGCCCGCGCCGACGGAGGGGAGATCCTTACGGTCCAGCAAATGAATGTGGAGGGGCGGAAGGTCGCGGAAGCGGGGGACGGGGTACTTCGTGAAACTGCCGTTGGTGAGGCGGCCGTTTTCAAACTCGAGAGCTTCCGTGAGGGCGCCACCGAGGCCCTGGATGATGGCGCCTTCGACCTGGGCGCGGAGATTGGAGGGGTTGAGAATGGCGCCACACTCGTAGGCCATGTGGAATTCGCGGATGCGGAAGGTGGTGCGGGGGTCTGACTCAATGGCGACGCAGGCGGCGACGTAAGAGCCTTTCTCGAAGCCGGCAGCAAGACCGTAGCCCAAACCGGGGTGGGACTGGGCACGGCGTTCGCGCCAGCGGAACTGATTGGTGACGGCGACGAGGACGTCGCGGAGGCGGGAGTTGGCGTCGAGATGGGCGAGGCGGAAGTCGAGGGGGTCCTGGGTGGCGAGGGCGGCGAGTTCGTCCATGAAACATTCGCGGGCGTGATTGTTGGTGGTGGCGGCGATGCCGCGGTAGGAGCCTTCGCGCAGAGGGGACTGGCAGGTGTGGAAGCGGGTGCGGGAATGGGGGATGCGGTAGGGGGATTCGAGGCCCGCGGCGCCGGCGTTGTAGGTGGTGAAATCCCAGGTGAGGATGTGGCCCTGGGCGTCGAGTGAGGCTTCGATTTCAAAGAGGCCAGCGGGGCGGGAGTAGGCCCAGGCGAACTCTTCGGCGCGGGTCCAGCGGAGGGAGACGGGGCGGCCGGACTCTTTGGCGAGGCGGGCGGCTTCGATGGCGACCTCGCCGGTGTGTTTGCCGCCAAAGCCGCCGCCGGAGCCGGGCTCAATGACGCGGACGTGGGAGGAGTCAAGGCGGAAGGCCTGCATGAGTTGTTGCTGGACGCCGAAGGGGTTCTGGGTGCCGGTCCAGACGGTGAGGTGGCCGTCGGACCATTCGGCGACGGCGGCGCGGGGCTCCATGGGCGCGTGCTGGATGTAGGGCGTGCGGTAGGAGGCGGCGAGTTTTTTGGCGGCGCTGGGGAGGGCGGCGGCGAGGTCGCCGCGCTGGTTGGTGCGGGGGGGCTGGGCGGTCTGTTTGAGGACGTCGAAGAGATCTTTGCTGGAGGGGTGGGGGCGGGTCTGCCATTTGGCGGTGGCGGCGAGTTGGGCAATGGCCTGGCGAGCGGCGTAAGAGGTGGGGGCGGCGCAGGCGACGAAGTTGTTGTCGTGGACGAGGGTGAGGGATTTGTCCTGGACGACGGAGGTATCGAGGGAGACGAGAGTGGAGTTGTAAGCGGGAGGACGGAGGACGGCGGCGTAGAGCATGCCGGGGCGGCGGATGTCGCTGGGGTATTGGTGCTGGCCGGTGACGATGGCGCGGGCGTTGCGGGCGGGGTGGGACTGGCCGAGGACCTTCCACTGGGCGGGGGGTGTGGGTTCGCCCCCGCGCTGGGTGGCGGCGGCCTCGCGGACAGCGGGGAGGGTGGAGGAGGTGGTGCGGCTGCCGGCGGTGATGCCGTCGTTGGGGCAGAGGGTGGTGTCGCCGAGGACGACGCGGATCTTGTCGAGAGGGATGCGGAGCTCTTCGGCGACGCCCATGGCGAGCTGGGTGGCGGCGCCCTGGCCGACTTCAACCTTGCCGGAGAAGATGGTGACGGCGCCGTCGGGGGCTACGGTGAGGCGGGCGGGAGTCTTGCCGGCGGTGGTTTGGGCGTCGAGGTTGTAGAGCGGGGTGAGACAGATGACGAAGCCGGCGACTTCGAGGAATTGGCGGCGGTCGATTTGGAACTGGTAGAGGGGGGCTTCGCGGAGCTCGTAGCGGTCGGGTTCGTGGGTCATGGTTTTTTGGCTCCCATACGTTGGGCGGCGAGGCGGACGGCGTCGAGGATGCGGACATAGCCGCAGCAGCGGCAGAGGTTACCGTTGAGGGCGTCGGAGATCTGGGCGTCGGTGGGTTGGGGGTTGGTGGTGAGGAGGGCGACGGTGCGGAGGATCATGCCGGGGACGCAGTAGCCGCACTGCATGGCTTCGGCGTCGAGGAAGGCTTGCTGGACGAGGTGGAGCTGGCCGGAGGGGGCGAGGCCTTCGATGGTGGTGACGGGCTTGCCGTCGGCGAGGCGGGAGGGGGTGAGGCAGGAGGTGACGGGTTTGCCATCGAGGAGGACGGTGCAGGCGCGGCACTGGCCTTCGCCGCAGCCGTATTTGGTGCCGGTGAGGCCGAGGTCTTCGCGGAGGACGTCGAGGAGGGGGCGGTCAGGGTGAGGGGAGATGGGGTGGGACTGGCCGTTGACGATGAGGGGCATTTGACTGGTAGTTTATGGCATGGGAAGGATGAAAGCGATGTCTGGAGGACGCGAGCAACCAGAGGCGATACATCCCGGGGAGATACTGCGGGAGGAGTTCCTGCTGCCGCTGGGGCTGAGCATCCATGGGCTAGCGCGCGAGATGCACGTTCCGCCGAACCGCATACACGGGATTGTTCATGGGGAGCGGGCGATTACCGCGGACACGGCGTTAAAGCTGGCGGCGTACTTCGGTACGACGGCGGAGGTTTGGCTGAATCTGCAGACCGAGTATGATCTGCGGCAGCCAAGCTGTCGGTCGCCGGAGTGAAGCGTGAGGGGCCTAGTTGAGGCGTTTGATGGTGAGTTGCGCACCCGCAGAAGGCGCGAGTGCGAGCGTCAATGCCACGGCAGAGTTGTTGCGAATGGTGATGACATCGCCAGCAGCCAGACTGACAGCCGCCTTGCCGGAGATATTCCCGGTGGCAATGAGTGAAGACAACGTGGTTCCCGGTACAACTACACCATTGACGGCGATAGCCATAGCAGAGCCAACGCCAGCAGTGATAGACATCGAATAAGAGATTTCATAGACGCCCGCAGTGCTGACGGTGGATGTAGTAGTGCCCTGGGCGTGGGTGATGCCGGAGAGGGGACCGTTGGTGCTGAAGGGGAAATCTGCACCGCCCACGATGATAGCGTCGGCGAGGGTGGCGAGTTGAGACATGGAAGCGTAGGCAGCCAGACCGCTGCCGGCGGGGCCAGCGGGGCCGGCCGGGCCTTGGGGACCTTGGAGACCTTGGAGACCTTGGGGGCCGGGAGACCCGGGTGCACCTGGGGGTCCTATCGTACCGGGAGTGCCAGGCAAACCCTGGATGCCTTGCGGGCCGGCAGGCCCTGTGGGGCCAACGGCACCGGCGGGACCCGCTGGGCCGGTAGCGCCGGCAGGGCCAGCAGGGCCGGCGGGGCCTTGTGCTCCGGGGAGGCCATCAGAGCCGGGGCGACCATCCGATCCGGAAAGGCCTTGGGGACCTTGTGGCCCACCGGGACCACGGGGTCCAACGGGACCGGCAGGACCAACGGGGCCCGGGGGACCCACCAGGGAAGCAAGCGCTGCGCTGTCGGCGGGCAGTACGTTCACTGGTTGGACCTGCCATTCTGGCCCAAATCTGCCGTCGGCGGGAGACTTGAGAACAATCATGGAAATTCCCGTTTGGGAGGGGCTGTTCAACTCCAGAGTGACCTGGGCGCTATCAGCGACGGACCAGGAAGTATTGGAACCAAGATAGGTCAGACGGAGAACGCCATTCTGATCGAGATTGGCAGCGAAGTTTTGACCGGCCAAGCCGGGGCCCTGCAACTGAACGGGGGAGGTGGAGCGGATGCTGCCGCCGCGGAAATCGGTGTAGATTTCAAAAACATCACTGGTTTGGAGGGGTGCGCCAGGGCCAGCGGTGGAGCCGGTCAGGGTCAAAACAATCTCGGTGGATCGCCCGACCTGCAAGGTGTGGGGGGAGGCCAGTATTCTGAGTTCCTGTCCAGTTGACTGGGCGAGTAGCGAGAGAGGGGTAAGGAGGGTGATGGCGGCGGCCACACTACGCCAGGAGGTTGCCAGGGTCAATGTCTGCCTCAATTCGAGAGTGTTCAGGACAAAGCAATGCCCATGCTGTCCGGGGCAATTTCGGCGGCCCGAGCGGAACAGTAGCCTTTTACTTTACTGGAATGCAGGAGCAAAAGGAAATGAAGATTCCGGGAATGCTTCCGTCAAGGGATACGGCTTTGCGGCTGGCGACTTGAGATGTGAACGCTAGAGGGCCGGGCGGAAGCTGCCGGCGGGGCGCTTGACTTCATCGTGGGCGCGGGCCAGCAGGCTCTTCGCATACGAGATGTTGTAAGCCCAGGAGACGTTGCGGTGGGCCGCCAC
>VFQU01001493.1_pt1 | contig 13566 bp, 12 predicted proteins | sample 3512311 | NCBI WGS metagenome assembly VFQU01 (sample SAMN10412377, study PRJNA504923) | tailings metagenome | isolation source: Relicate 3 Philex TSF3 active mining site | place: Philippines: Tuba, Benguet | collected 2017-08-29 | reverse complement strand
GGTCATCCGGGACATGAGGGACCGCCAGGCGGCGCAGGCACGCATCCACGCCCTCATCAAAGACCTGCGCTCCCAGAAAGACCGCGCCGAAGCCGCCGACCGCGCCAAGTCCGTCTTCCTCGCCGCCGCCAGCCACGACCTGCGCCAGCCCATCCACGCCATGGGCCTGTTCCTCTCCGCCCTGCGCACCATCGCACACAACCCCGGCGCCGCCCGCCACAACGACCTCGCCGAGATCTGCCGACGCATGCAGTCCTCCCTGGACGGCCTGGGCCAACTGCTCAACATGCTGCTGGACGTCTCCCGCCTGGACGCCAACGCCGTGCAGGTCCAGCCCGCCCCCACCGCCCTCAACCCGCTCTTCATCGAGATCGAGCAGCAGTTCGCCGACATCGCCCACGAAAAAGGCCTGCGCCTGCACGTGACTCCCTGCTCGGCCTGGGTCCACACCGACGCCACCGTGCTGCGCCGCATCCTCTCCAACCTCATGGCCAACGCCGTGCGCTACACCCCGCGCGGGCGCGTGCTGCTCGGCGCCCGCCGCCGCTCGGACCACATCGAGATCCAGGTCTGCGACAGCGGCATCGGCATCTCACCCGAGCAGCTCGAGGCCATCTTCGAGGAGTTCTACCAGGTGGGCCAGTCGCGCGCCGGGCACGACGAGGCCCACGGCCTGGGCCTGGGCCTGTCCATCGTCAAGCGCTCCGCTCGCCTCATCGGCGCCGAGCTGCTCGTGCGCTCCACCCCCGGGCGCGGCTCGCTCTTCAGCGTCAGCGTGCCCAGCTGCGCTCCCCTCATCGAGACCACCTCCCCCGCGCCCGCGCCCGGCTTCCCCGGCCAGCGCAACGTGCTCGTCATCGACGACGACGAGCAGATCCTCATGGGCATGCAGCAGCTGCTGCAGCTCTGGGGCCATCGCGTCTGGTGTGCCGCCAGCGCCGACGCCGCCGTCGTCCTGGCCATCGAGCACGCCCCCCACATCGACCTGCTCCTCAGCGACTACCGCCTGGGCGGCAACACCACCGCCGTGCAGGCCATCGCCGCCGTGCACGCCTGCCTGGGCCGCCCCGTCCCCACCTTCATCCTCACCGGCGACACCTCCCCACAGCGCATTCAGCAAGCCTCCGAACTCGGCTTCCCCCTCCTGCACAAACCCGTCAACGCCAACGCCCTCATGGCCGCCCTGGCGAACCCCGAATGAGCGCCACCTCCCCGCGGGCCCCCGATTTCTGGCACGCCGTGCCGGGGATGGCCCTGCTGTTCGACGACCATGGCGACCTGCATGACGAAAGCCGCGCTTCGCGCGAGCGACTGGGCCTGCTGGCCGATGGCCGCGACTGGCTCAACCGCGCGCCCGACAGCGACAGCACCCGCGTGCGGCAACTCATGCTCGAAACAGCCGAGTTCGAGACCGATATCGCCTACGCGCAAACGCGCCAGGCATTGACCAGCGGAGTCGTCCGCCACCTGCGGCTGTGTGCGCGCCGCGATCCAGCGGCGGGCCTCTGGGTGGGGTGGTTGATCGATCTGTCGGCACACCAGCACCGCTGCAAGGAAGCACGGGAAGAGCAGACCTTCCTGCAATCGTTCTGCGATGCCGTGCCGGTGATGATGTCGTTCTACGACCGCAACCTGCTGCTTCAGTTCGCCAACCGGGCCTACAAGAAACAGTACGGTCTGGAACACGAGCCATGGCTCGGACTGCACGTGTCCCGCGTGCTGGGCGCAACACACGCACTGAACGCGCCTTTCCAGGACAAGGTGCTCACCGACAACACGCCGACGGCATTCCGCCGGGGCCTGAACCGGCCTGACGGGCGCCCGCAGTGGATCGACATCGCGCTGGTCCCCATCAATGGCGCCGATGGCTTGTTGCTGGGCATCGCCTCGCTCACGCTGGATGTCACGTCGCAGCATGAAACGCAGCGGGCGCTGCAGGAATCCGAAGCGCGGCTGGCGCAGTTCTTCGATGCCAACGCCGAGGGCCTGGTGTTCCACGACAACGGACGCGTGCTGGACGCGAACCCTGCCGCCTGCGCGCTGCTCGGTCAGGGCGTTCAGGCCTTGCTGGGAACGTCGCTGCCCGATCGCGCCGTCCCCACCGAACGGGCCCAGGTACTGGCCGTGCTGATCGGGGACGAAGACCGCGCCATCGAAGCCCGCCTGCACGACCACACCGGTCGGCCGATCGCCGTGGAGCTCATCGGGCGCACGCTGTGGCGCGATGGCCGACGTCTGCGGGCGCTGGTCATCCGGGACATGAGGGACCGCCAGGCGGCGCAGGCACGCATCCACGCCCTCATCAAAGACCTGCGCTCCCAGAAAGACCGCGCCGAAGCCGCCGACCGCGCCAAGTCCGTCTTCCTCGCCGCCGCCAGCCACGACCTGCGCCAGCCCATCCACGCCATGGGCCTGTTCCTCTCCGCCCTGCGCACCATCGCACACAACCCCGGCGCCGCCCGCCACAACGACCTCGCCGAGATCTGCCGACGCATGCAGTCCTCCCTGGACGGCCTGGGCCAACTGCTCAACATGCTGCTGGACGTCTCCCGCCTGGACGCCAACGCCGTGCAGGTCCAGCCCGCCCCCACCGCCCTCAACCCGCTCTTCATCGAGATCGAGCAGCAGTTCGCCGACATCGCCCACGAAAAAGGCCTGCGCCTGCACGTGACTCCCTGCTCGGCCTGGGTCCACACCGACGCCACCGTGCTGCGCCGCATCCTCTCCAACCTCATGGCCAACGCCGTGCGCTACACCCCGCGCGGGCGCGTGCTGCTCGGCGCCCGCCGCCGCTCGGACCACATCGAGATCCAGGTCTGCGACAGCGGCATCGGCATCTCACCCGAGCAGCTCGAGGCCATCTTCGAGGAGTTCTACCAGGTGGGCCAGTCGCGCGCCGGGCACGACGAGGCCCACGGCCTGGGCCTGGGCCTGTCCATCGTCAAGCGCTCCGCTCGCCTCATCGGCGCCGAGCTGCTCGTGCGCTCCACCCCCGGGCGCGGCTCGCTCTTCAGCGTCAGCGTGCCCAGCTGCGCTCCCCTCATCGAGACCACCTCCCCCGCGCCCGCGCCCGGCTTCCCCGGCCAGCGCAACGTGCTCGTCATCGACGACGACGAGCAGATCCTCATGGGCATGCAGCAGCTGCTGCAGCTCTGGGGCCATCGCGTCTGGTGTGCCGCCAGCGCCGACGCCGCCGTCGTCCTGGCCATCGAGCACGCCCCCCACATCGACCTGCTCCTCAGCGACTACCGCCTGGGCGGCAACACCACCGCCGTGCAGGCCATCGCCGCCGTGCACGCCTGCCTGGGCCGCCCCGTCCCCACCTTCATCCTCACCGGCGACACCTCCCCACAGCGCATTCAGCAAGCCTCCGAACTCGGCTTCCCCCTCCTGCACAAACCCGTCAACGCCAACGCCCTCATGGCCGCCCTGGCGGCCTGAGCAGGCCGGCATCCGAACGGATCAACGCCCGCACGCTGGCATGATCGCGCCTTCGCGCACGACGCCCCTGCCCACATGAACGCACCCACCCCGCCCGCACGGCGCCCACGCCCCGCGGCCAAAACCCAGCCCGCTGCCCCCCGCCACCCGCTGCTCGCACAGCTGGCGCAATGGCACCCCGCGCTGTTCGGCGACGAGCCGCGGCCGCTCAAACGCGGCATCTACGAGGACCTGTTGGCCGCACATGGCGAGACGGTGCCTGCCGAAGACCTGAAAGCCGCGCTGGCACTGCACACGCGCAGCACGCGCTACCTCAATGCCCTGGCCTCGGGCCAGCCCCGGCGTGGCCTGGACGGGCAGGCTGTGGAACCTGTGGCGCCAGACCAGCGTTTCCATGCCATCGTGGAAGTGCACCGGCGCCGCCAGCAGCGCAGCGCCGACGACATGACGCCCCAGTTGCAGCAGCGCATTGCGCGTGCGTTCGAAGCCAGCGGCCTGGGCCGCGAGGCCTACGCCGTGCTGGTGCGTGGGCGCGACGAAGCGATCAATGCCATCACCGAGGCCGTGCTCGACGAGGCCGGCGCCCGCCTGGCGCGTGAGGCCGCCCTGCTGAGGGCGTTCGAGGCCAGCGGCCAGGAACTCGCGGCCTTTGCGAGTGGCTACGGCCTGGCGGTGGACGACGCGCGCCGCATGCTCGATCGCGCGCGCCAGCGGCGCTGAGCCCGCCGCTCAGGCCGGTCGCGTGAACACCGTGAGCACGCCGGTGTAACCGTAGAGCCGGTGGTGCGCGATCTCGCCACCGGCAAAGAATCCCACCAGCGGCACATCGCCCAGCGCGTGTCGCACGATCTGCAATTCCGCGCTCGGCCCACCGAAGTGCGGGCCACCGCGGCCCGCGCAACTCACGTACACCGCCCCCGCAATGGCCCGCGCCGGCCGCGGTGCGGTCTCGACATCGCCCGGCACCGCGCCGACAAGCGCTTCCTCGGGTTCAAGCTCCTCGCGAACCTCGGCGCACACGCGCACGAGATCGGCGCGCGCGGCGTGTACGTGGCGCTCGCAGAACGCCAGGCGCGTGCCCGCGGGCGCGAGATCGGCAATCGCCACACCACGACGGGCCGGATCGAGGCCGATGAGGTGGCGCACGATGACCTCGTGGCCGAAGGCGCCGCGCTGCCGGGCGGTTTCGCCATCGAGCGGTTGGCCACCATCGGCCTCGGGCCGCGTGAGCCCCACGAGCGTGTTGCGCAGGCGTGGCATGGCGTGCTCGGGGTGGTCGAGCGAGATCTGCAGCTCGCGCAGCAGCACATCCAGCGCGGGCTCGCCATCGAGCCGCAACACCAGGTTGCCATCGGCCTCGGTGACGAGGTGCTCGCGCGCAACCGGCTGCGCTCCCTGCGTGACGCGCGAGACCATGCCCACGCCGCGCGCAAAAGCCACACCACTGAGACCACCATGGAACACACCGCTGGCAGCCCCCTGGCCACTGAGGGTGCCCGCACTGCCAAGCGCGAACTGCACCGTGGGCCCGCGGCTGCCAGCCAGGCCGCCGAACAGGTAGCCGCTGCCGGTGCGTTCGGCCATTTCGTGGATGAGTTCGGCGAGCTCGGGGGTGGCGCCATCCGCATGCACGAGCGCGCTGTGAGCCGAGAAGCCGTCACCGGCCTCGGCGCGCCCACTCACCGACAACGGCGCGACGCCGCTGAACACCCGGTACTGGTCGGGGCTGAGGTCGCACAGCATGACCGACAGCGCAGGCTCGTCGAAGTACTCCACGTTGTTTGCCGACACGCCCACGCCCACGGTGCCCGCCCAGTCGGTGACTTCGGGCAGCTCGGCACTGAAGCATTCGAGGATGGACTCGGCTTCGCTGGCGTAGTGGTCGGTGATGTAGATCAGGCCCAGCGATGGCTGGGCCGCGTGATCGGGCAAGGCCATCTGGGCACGCAACTGCGCCACCACCATGGCGGCGGCCATGCGCCACTGGGGGTGGGTGGCATGGGCTTGGGGAAAACGTTTCATCGGGTTCAGCGGGGGCCGGCCTTGCGGCGCGGCGCGGTTTTCTTCGCCGCGGGTGCGGGTGTGGGCGCCAGTGCGCGGGCTGCGGCACGGCCGGCACCGGCCGCCGCACCAACCCCACGCCCCACCGTGCCGGCCGCCCTGCGCGCGGCCTGGCCAGCCAGACCGGTGGCGGTTTTCACGGCAGCGCCGCTCAGGCCACTGGCCACTTGCCGCGTGGTGTCGAGCGCGGTCTGCTTCGCGGCGTCCTTCATCGCGTTGGTGGCGATCTGCTGGAACTGCTGCGACAGCGCGCCCCACCACTGCACCGGATCGACCACGCCAGCCGGCGGCAGCGCAACAGGGGCTGCTTTCGCTTTCGCGGTTTTCTTGGCCGCGGGCTTGCGCGCCTTGCGGGCCGGCGAGGCAGGGGCAGCGGCCGCCGGGTTGCCATAGGTGCGCGGCGGGATCTCCAGCCCGGCGAACTTGCTCGGCGAAGCGGGGGCTGCCGCAAGACCGGCCATGGTGTCGGCGGCCTTGATCTTGAGCGCGTTCGCCACGTCGCCCATGCTGAAGTTCATGGTCTTGAGCGTGGACAGGGTCATCTTCTGAACCTCGAGCGCCTGGATGGTGGCGCCCAGGGCCTTGGCGTTCTGGTCGAGCCAGAAGTGCACGGCCTTCAGTTCTTCGATGCGCTTGTCGAGCTCTTCGACATTGAAGGTGGGCGCGACCCAGTTGGCGAGGTTGGGCAGCTGCGGGATGTTCTGCCCGATGCCCTGCGCAATGCCGCCGGCGGCCTGCGAGGCCAGGTTCTGAAGGAACTCGAAACCCGGCACGAACTTGCCGAATCCACTGGCCGACGCATCGCTCATCGCGGTCTCCTCTAGGGCTTCGATATCAGCTGTCGACGCCATAACGCGGCGCACGGCGCTCGCGCAAGGATGCCACACCTTCGCGCACATCGGGCCCGGCAAAACCCATGAATTCGAGCGCGAGCGAGGTGTCGAAGCTCGGGCCGGCCTGACGCAGCCAGTTGTTGAGCGAGTACTTGGTCCAGCGGATCGCGCTGGTGCTGCCGCTGGCGAGGCGATCGGCCACCTCGTAGGCCTTGTCGAGCAGTTGCGCGTCGTCCACCACCAGCGACACCAGGCCGATGCGCTCGGCCTCTTCGCCGCTGATGGCGTCGCACAGCATGAGGTAGTACTTGGCCTTGGCCATGCCGCACAGCAACGGCCACACGATGGCCGCGTGATCACCCGCGGCCACGCCCAGGCGCGTGTGGCCATCGACGATCTTGGCGCTGCGCGCGGCAATCGAAATGTCGGCGAGCAGACCGGCCACCAGGCCCGCGCCCACTGCCGGGCCGTGCATCGCGCTCACGATGGGCTTGTCGCAGTTGATGACGTTGTAGACCAGGTCGCGCGCTTCCTTCCACACGCGGCTGCGCACCTCGAAGTCGGTCGCCATGTCCTGCACCAGGGCCAGATCGCCACCGCCCGAGAAGCCCATGCCGCTGCCACGCAGCACGGCCGCGCGCACGCTGTCGTCGCGGCCCACGTCGCGCCAGATCTCGCTCAGCTCCCAGTGGCCTTCATGCCCTGCGGTCGGCAGCTTGCCGTTGCCACCAGGGCCGTCGGCGCGCATGCGGATGTCGAGCACGCTGGGCGTGCCGTTCACCAGCGGTCCACGGCGGGTGATCTCAAGGGTCTGGTAACGGCTGTAGTCGACGGCGGGGCTGCTCATGCGGGTCTCCTTGTTGGTGTGATGAACGCAAAACATTGTGCTTGACCTTCATCAAGGCGCAGGGCGCTTCGGTGGCGCACCATGCCTGCACGGAGACCCGCCATGAACAAGACCATTTCCGACAGCTTCGAACTGCAGTTGCGCGCCCGGCGCGATGAGCTGACGGAGCGCCTGCACCGCCATCGCGGCGGCGCGCGCGGCCGGGCAGAGGCCGCGGCCGACAAGCGCGAGCAGGCTGGTGACGCCGCCATGGGCCGCGACGCCTCCTTCGACCTGGGTGCCACGCTGGGCGAGCGTGAGGTGGCCGAGTTGCAGGCCATTGAGCAAGCGCTGCGGCGCGTGGCCGACGGCAGCTACGGCCTGTGCCTGCAGTGCGGCACGGCCATCCCTGCCGCACGCCTGCATGCCCAGCCCACGGCCGAGCGCTGCGTGAGCTGTCAGGCCGCGGCCGAGTGAGCGGCTTCAGGCCTTTTGCAGCGGTGCGATCTTCTGGTCGATCGCGCCGAACACGCTCTGCCCGTCCTTGCCCTTCATCTCGATGCGGATGGTGTCGCCGAACTTCATGAAGGCGGTCGAGGGCTTGCCGTCGAGGATGGTTTCGATCGCGCGCTTCTCGGCGATGCAGCTGTAGCCCTTGGGCCATTCCTGGCGGCCGTCCACCGTCACCGCCTTGTTGCTCACCGTGCCGCTGCCCACGATGGAGCCGGCGCGCACGTTGCGCGTCTTGCAGATGTGCGCGATGAGCTGACCGAAGTGGAAGGTCATCTCAGGGCCGGCTTCGCACATGCCGACCTTGCGGCCGTTCCAGGTGCTCTGCAGCGTGAGGTGCACCCGCCCGCCCTGCCAGGCATCGCCGAGTTCGTCGGGGGTGATGGCCACCGGGCTGAACGCGGTGGCCGGCTTGCTCTGGAAGAAGCCGAAGCCCTTGCCGAGCTCGGCCGGGATCAGGTTGCGCAGCGACACGTCGTTGGCCAGCATCAGCAGGCGCACGCCCTCCAGCGCCTGCTCGGGCGTGGCGGTCATGGGCACATCGCCCGTCACCACCGCGATCTCGGCCTCGAAGTCGATGCCGTAGTCCTCGCTCGGGCAGATCACGTCATCGGTCGGTCCGATGAAGTCGTCGCTGCCGCCCTGGTACATCAGCGGGTCTTCGTAAAAGCTGTGCGGCACCTCGGAGTTGCGCGCCGCGCGCACCAGCTCCACGTGGTTGATGTAGGCCGAACCGTCGGCCCACTGGTAGGCGCGCGGCAACGGCGCCATGCACATGGCCGGATCGAACGGAAACGCGTGGCGCGCCTTGCCCTGGTTCAGGGTCACGTACAGGTCTTGCAGTTGCGGCGCGATGAAGTTCCAGTCGTCCAGTGCGCGCTGCAGGGTGTTCGCAATGCCGGTCGCATAATGGGCCGTGCTCAGGTCGCGCGAGACCACCACCAGTTGTCCGTCGCGCGAGCCGTCCTTGTAGGTGGCGAGTTTCATGCCGTTCTCCTGCTGCCTGTTGAATGACCGTTTGGGTGATGGTGCCCCGATCGATTCGGGAACATAATTACGAATAGTGAAACCCATTCACCTATGCGTAAGCGCGAGATTCTAGACCAAAGCCCGAACGACGACACCGACGATGCCGAGCCCCAGCGCGCCGGCATCCAGTCGGTCGAGGTCGGGTTCGAATTGCTGCAGGCCATGTCGCAGGCCGATGGCCCGCTGATGCTGCGCGACCTCGCGGCCGCCGCCGGCATGAGCGCGGCCAAGGCGCACCGCTATCTGGTGAGCTTTCAGCGCCTGGGCCTGGTGGCGCAAGACCCGTTGAGCACGCGCTACGACCTCGGCCCGGCCGCGTTGCGCCTGGGGCTCGCGAGCCTTGCGCGCGTCGACGCGGTGAAGCTCGCGCGTGAGCGCGTGGCCGATCTGCTGCAGGAAACCGGGCACACGGTGGCGATCGCCGTCTGGGGCAACCAGGGGCCGACCATGGTGCACTGGGCCGAGGCTCCGCAGGTGATGCCCGTGACCCTGCGCCTGGGCGACGTGATGCCCCTGCTTTCATCGGCCACCGGCCGCTGCTTCGCGGCCTTCATGGGCAGCGAGGGCCGCGACGCGCAACGCCTGACCGCCATGACGCGCGAGGAGCTGGCTCGCCTGAAGAAACTGCCGCGCCACGACGGCTTCACCGCCGAAGACCTGCCGCAAAGCCAGGCCGAGGTGCAGGCCATGCTTGCCGAGGTGCGCCAGCGCGGCGTGGCGCGCGTGGTGCACAGCCTGCTGCCCGGCGTGGGCGGCTTCTGCGCGCCGGTGTTCGACGCGCAAGGCCACCTGGCGCTGGGCATGGTGGTGCTGGGTTGGGTGGCCACGCTAGATACCAACTGGGCCGGCGTGCCCGCCACCGCGTTGCTGCGCACCACCCGTCGGCTCAGCGCCGACCTCGGGCACCCCGGCGCCGCAGCCAGGTCGCAGAGGGCATGAACCCCATCCGCAGCGGCCCCTCCCCGCTCACCACCGCCCTGCTGGGCGCTGCCGTGCTGGCCGTGCATCTCGGTCTGATGGCCGACGACGCCCGCCCGCGGCCATCCACCGCCCCGGTCCCGCCGGAGGTCCTTCAAGCGGCCTCCCCGACGGCCACTCGAACGGGCATCTACACCACGGCACCTGTGATCGTGACCGGGGTGCAAGTGGCGAGGACGACACCCCCGACGCCCACCCGTGCGGCCACGCCGCCCCGAGCCGCGGCACCCGTCACCCCGCCCGTCGAGGCATCGACAACCGCGGAGCCTGTACCGGCCACACCACCGGCCCCCGCGCTCGCCAGCGAAACGCTCGCCCCACAGGCCGACACCGTGGTGATGGCCCAGGCCCCATCGCCCGGCGCACCGGCGCCGGCCGCGAGCGCCTCCCCACCCCCCAGCGACCCACCGCCCAGCACCACCCTGCCTTACGAAGTCGCCGGCAAGGCGCGCGGCATCGACTACCAGGCCAAGGGTGCGCTTGAATGGCAGCGCGACGCCAAGGGTTACGAAGCGCGCATGGAGTTGTCCATGCGCTTTCTGGGCAGCCGCGTGCAGACCAGCCGCGGCGGCATCGGGCCCGAAGGCTTGCGACCCGAGCGCTTCGCCGACAAGCGCAGCAGCGAACGCGCCGCGCACATGGACCACGCAAAGCGCCAGATCAGCTTCAGCAACAACGCACCCGGTGCCGAGCTGCTGCCCGGCGTGCAGGACCGCTTGAGCCTGTTCATGCAACTCGCCGGCCTGATGCGCGCGCGCCCACGCCAGACGGGCGATGCGATCGAGTTCCAGGTGGTCGGCACGGGCGATGCGGAACTGTGGCGCTTTGATGTGGGTCCGATGGAGACGCTGGATCTGCCGGCCGGTGCCATCGAAGCGCGGCGGTTATCGCGCGCACCGCGCAAGCCACACGACAGCACAGTCGAGGTCTGGCTCGCGCCTTCGCTGGGGCACCTGCCCGTGCGCCTGCGCGTCGCGCAATCCAACGGCGACGTGGCCGACCAGCGGCTCGCGCGCCTGCCTTGAGTGCAGCAGAACCACACCATCGGGTGGCGAATAAACGCCACAAGTCTTGAAAAAGTCTCCCCCGGGACCATCTGCGCCACATTGGGGATGCAGTCACCCGGCAATTTGCCGATATAACGGCAACAGGCCCGCCCCGTTTGATCGAAAGGAACCGCACCCCATGCACATGCTTTACGACTCGGATGCTTTCGCGGTGGTCCACATCCAGGCCAATGTGCCGGCCGAAGGCGAAGTGGCCGTGGCCGACGGGCCGCAGATTCCACGCCACGGTTTCGAAATCGTGGACAAGCGCTCGGGCAAAGAGGTCTACCTCGATGGCTCGTGGGCCGAGCTGTTCCAGCAGCAGATCACCGCGTGGCAGCGCAACAGCCCGTCGCAGGAAGAGGTGGAAACCACGCTCGAGGGTTACGCCAGCCTGGCGCAGAACCCCGTGGTCATGCACTGACGGCTTCTTCGCTCCCGGCAAAAAGCCCGGCCTGCCCGGGCTTTTTGCATTCAGCGGTAGCGCCAGCGGTACACCGGCTCGGTCAGGATCAGCACCGCCACCAGGCGACAGACCTGGAACGCCGTGACCACCGGCACGCCGAGTTGCAACACCTTGGCGGTGATGGCCATTTCGGCAATGCCACCCGGTGCGGTGCCCAGCAGCATGGTCACGGGGTGCAGGCCGGTGAGGCGGGCCATGGCCCAGCCGAAGCCCGCGCACAGGCCCATCATGGCGAAGGTGGCCACCGCGACGGAGCCAAGCCAGCGAGGCGCCGTGTGCATGAACGCCGGCGTGAACCGCACGCCCAGGCTCACGCCGATGAACAGCTGGGCCAGATCGGTGAAGCTGCCCGGCAGGGCCGATAGCTGCGCACCGGCCAGGGTGATGGCCATGGTCGTCACGAGCGCGCCCATGAACCACGGGTTGGCGCGGCCCAGCCACTGCATGGCCAGCGCACCGGCGAGCGTGAGCAGGCCAAGCAGCGCCAGGCCATCGGCTTGCACCACGCGAACGGCGGGTGGCAGCACGTCGATCCCGTGCACGCCGGCGGCCTGCAGCGCGAAGGGGATGGTCACGGTGACGAGCAGCACGCGCAAGGTGTGGGCCGCAGCCACCAGGTCGGTGCGCGCGCCCTGACGCTCGGCCAGCAGGGTCATCTCCGAAGCACCGCCGATGGCGCCCGCAAAGTAGGTGGTGGCGACGAGGCGCTCGGGCGACAGCCCGAGGTGCGCCGCGTGCAGGCGCCGCAGCCAGGCCGAGAACCCCAGGCCCAGCAGCAGCGCCCAGGTCACGCCCAGTGCAATGGCCCACCACAGGCTGGCCACCAGTGCGCCCACCTCGGGCGTGAAGTACAGGCCCAGGGCGGCACCGATCACCCATTGCCCGGCGTTGCGCAAGGGCGCCCAGCTCTCGGTCGGCGCGCCCAGCACGGACACGAGGGCCGTCGCCAGCAAGGGGCCGATCATCCAGGGAATGGGGGTGCCGAGCCAGGCGCACAGGCGGGCGGCCGCGTAGGCCAGCAACAGGGTCAGGGCCGTGCGCGTCCAGGACGCGGGCCCGAGGGCGGAAAGGAAAGACACAAGGGGAAAAGGTCGGGGCAGCGCCAAGGCCGCGGGTCGGCCCGTAGTATCGGCGCATGAACCGATTCCTCGCTGTCGCCGGGTTCGCGGCCCTTGGCCTGCTCGCCGCCTGCGCGCACCAGCCACCTTCGCCCACCACCCTGCCCGCGCTGCTTTCGCAGGCTTTGCCCACGCCCCTGTTGCTGGTAGGCGAGCAGCACGACGCCCCGCAACACCAGCAACTGCAACGCCAGCTGGTGCAGGCACTGGCCGAGCGCGGCCAGCTCGCGGCCGTGGTGATGGAGATGATCGAGGCTGGCCGCGACACACGCGGCGTGGCGCGCGGCGCCGACGAGGCTGCGGTGCGCGCGGCCCTCGGTTGGGACGAGAAGCACAACTGGCCCTGGCCCACCTACGGGCCGGTGGTGATGGCCGCGGTGCGCGCGGGCGTGCCGGTGTTCGGCGGCAACCTGCCGCGCAGCCGCATGCGCGAGGCCATGAGCGACGCTGCGCTCGACACCCGGGTGCCCGCGCCAGTGCTCGAACAACAACGCGAGGCGATTCGCACCAGCCATTGCGATCTGCTGCCGGCCACGCAGCTCGCGCCGATGGCACGCATACAGCTCGCACGCGACCAGTCGATGGCGCAGGTGGCAATGGCGCAGCTCGTGCCCGGCCGCACAGTGCTGCTGATTGCCGGCAACGGCCACGTGCGCAGCGACCTGGGCGTGCCGCTGCACCTGCCGCCAGGCCAGGCGCACCGCGTGTTGGTGGCACGTGCAGGCACGGCCGGTGCCGCGCTACCGGCCGATGCCTACTGGGACACCCCCGCCCTGCCCGAGCGCGACCATTGCGCCGAGCTGCGCGAGCGCTTCAAGCGCTGAGCGCGCCAGCGCTCAGGCCGGCAGGCGCTTGATCGCGTCGGCCAGCACCGAGACCATGGTCTCGATGTGCTCGCGCTCGACGATGTAGGGCGGCGCGAAAACCAGGTTGTCGCCCGCGTTGCGCACCAGCACGCCGCGGTGGAAGCAATCGAGGAACACATCGAACGCGCGCTTGCCCGGCATGCCCGCCTGCGGTGCGAGTTCCACCGCGCACGCCAGACCCAGGCTGCGGATGCCGATGACGTGCGGCAGCCCTTTGATGGCCGAGAACATGGCGTCACTCAGCACCTGGCCCATCTCGCCAGCGCGCGCGAACAGGTTCTCGCGCTGCATCAGCTCCAGCGTGGCGATGGCCGCCGCGCAGGCCACGGGGTGGCCCGAGTAGGTGTAGCCGTGGAAGAACTCGATCGCGTGGTCGGGCGCGTTGCCGTGCG